>Ga0209625_1000008_pt1 | contig 35323 bp, 32 predicted proteins | sample JacPin_JW_Ref_M2_FD_187960 | JGI IMG/M metagenome (GOLD analysis project Ga0209625, IMG submission 187960) | Forest soil microbial communities from Algoma, Ontario, Canada - Jack Pine, Ontario site 1_JW_Ref_M2 (SPAdes) (version 2) | ecosystem: Environmental > Terrestrial > Soil > Boreal...
CAAATGCAGCCGATGGCTCAATCTGCGGCAGTTCATCCAACAAACTGCTGACGGAGCGAAATTCGTTCACGCGCACGGTGCACGCCGGGCATGTCGCCAGATGCTTCTCCATCTCGCGCTGTTCTTTTTCTTTCAAGCGGCCGTCGATATATCCGAGGAGCCGCGTTTCCATTCGCGTACAACTCATGACTGCCTTCCCTTCCATGGCCCTTAGCTTTTTCCTCGCAACGCCACGAGTGGGGCTAGTTCAACTCGCAACGTTTCATACGCCCGAAAAAGCAGCGATTTAAGTGCGCTCTCCGAGCAAGACAAAATCTTCGAAATCTCGCCGTAATCCAGATCCTGATACTTGTGCAGCAACACCGCGGCGCGCTGCTTTTCCGGAAGCTTATCTATGGCGTGCCGGATCATGTCCCGCTGCGCCTCCTGCACCAGGTGTTCTTCGATGTTAGGGTTCTTCTCCGCGACATCGAGCGGACGCTCATCGCCTTCTTCCGAATCCACGGTCACCGGAGCGTCCAGAGAGACTTCCATGCGCTGATGACGCGTGTCCCGAACCGAATTCAGCGCCAGATTCGTGGCGATCCGGAACAACCAGGTGGTGAACTTCGCGCTCGGCACGTAATCCGCCCGCGCCCGATACACCCGGATGAAAACCTCTTGTGCCAGATCCTCTGCCTGCTCCCGGTTCCGAACCATGCGGTAGAGGAAATTGACCAGCGGCGTCCTATAGCGATGCAACAGAAGCGCGAACGACTGTTCGTCGCCCGCCTTCACGTCCAGCATCAGTTGGACGTCGGTCCTGGCCATTGCCGACACACTGTATCAAACCCGTGTATTGTCAGAAAGTTGCAAATGGTGGATGTAAAACTGGCGGGTCGCTAGAGACTTTATACATGAAACAAGCGCTGCATTATCAGCAAGCTGGCTACGCCAACGAATACCAGCAAGGCCATACGCCAGTTAGGCTCACGGTTCACTTCCGGCAGCAGATCCGTAGCCGCTACGTACAGCGTTACCCCGCCGGAAAGCGGCAACGCGTATTTAAGCTGGCTCTGTAATAGGGTCGTAAGCAGCACCCCTAACAACGTGGCTACACCTAGTAACCCGGAAGCCAGAATCGCGTTGCGCCGACTCTGCCCGCTGGCGAGGACTACGGACGCGACCGTGAAGCCTTCGGGCAGCTTATGCAAAAAAATGGCCACGAAGATCACCACGCCCAGCCAGTTCGAAACCAGGAAGCCCGAGGCGATGGCCACGCCATCAAAAAAAGTATGAATCGCGAGGCCCAGCAGCATAGTGGTACGCACGTGGTGGTGCCTAACTGCTTCGTGGTGCGTCTCTTCCCTGAAGTGAAGGTGCGGCGCGATAGTGTGTTCGAAGAGATGGATCAGGAAATAGCCAATGAGGATCACCACGAACGCGCTGTCACCCGCAAGCCGGACTGACTCGGGGATCACATCCAGGAACGCCACAGCCAGCATGTAGCCCGCGCCCAAAGCCACAAAATATTGCAGGTTACGGCGCTCCCAATTGCGATAAACCACAAAGTAGCCGCCCAGCAGGTCACCGCCGGCGGCGACAAGTCCCAGAACGGCTGCTAATGCGATGCGAGTTGAGTCAGGATGCGGCATTTAGCGCAATTCAAGAAAGCCGCGTTAACCGCTGTGCCGGAACAGGATGACATCACCTTCTTGCACGATGTAGTCGCGGCCTTCGAGGCGAACCTGCGCTTTTTCCCGGGCGGCGGCGATACTGCCCGCGGCCAGTAGATCGCTCCAACGCACGACTTCGGCGCGAATGAAACCTTTTTCGATGTCGCTATGAATTTCGCCGGCCGCTTTCACTGCTGTTGCGCCTTTTCGAATGGTCCACGCGCGAACTTCCGGCTCGCCGGCGGTGAAATAAGGAATCAAGCCCATCAGTTCATAAGTAGCGTGGATCAAGCGATTCAAGCCCGGCTCCTTCAGTCCGTAGGATTCAAGCAATTCGGCGGCTTCTTTTTCTTCCATCTGCGCAAGCTCGGCTTCCAGCCGGCCGCAGATCGCTATGACTGCAGTATTGGGTCGCCCCTGCAGCGCGCTTAGTTTATGCCGCTCCACCGCAGTCGCAAGCTCCGCCGCTTCGTCATCCCCGAGATTCAGCACATAAAGCATGGGACGCTGCGACAAAAATAGAAATCCGCCGATGGGCTTGCGTTCTTCAGAGGTCAGCTCCAGTTCGCGTAAGGGCTTTTCGGATTCGAGATGCGCTTTGCACTTATCGAGGACGGCCTTCTCGGCCTCCAGAACGGGATCTTTCTTTTTCTTTAAATCTTTCTCGAGACGCTCCAGCCGGCGAGTGATCTGGTCGTGATCGGCCAGGATCAATTCCAACTCCAGGTTAGTAGCGTCGCGCAAAGGATCAATACTCCCGGCCGCGTGTGGCACCGAGGGATCGTCGAACACGCGAATGACATGCGCGATGGTGTCCACTTCGCGCAGCGGCGCCAGCGCGTCGCGGTTGCGGTCTTTCTGCATGCCGCCAACGTCCACGTACTGCACCGTGGCGTAGGTAATTTTTTTGGGATTGTAAAGTTTCGCCAGCTCTACCAGCCGCGGCTCGGGAACTTTGGCGACGCCAACATGCGTCCCTTGCGCGCCAGGCTTGCCCTCGACACTGGCTTTGGTGAGGATGCGGAACAGCGTGGTTTTTCCGACCTGCGGCAGACCGATAATTCCTGTTTGCATAAACGCGATATGTTAGCACAGCGACGACGGCGCTCTTTTGTTCGTGGGCGCGAGAGCCATTCCCCGATTTAAATTTGACGGAAGCGGATAGACGGGAAGCCCTTAGCGTGCTAAGTAATTCAACGCTATTTTTCAGCAAAAATTCTTTTGCCAGAGTGAAAACATTTTATGACCACAACAACTCCGATGCTTCCATTCGATTTACACATCGCAAAAGCAGCGCTCGCCGCCAAAGACGAGCGCCTCGCCCGCCTGATCGAAGAAACCGTCGAATTCCAGATCGAAATGGAATCGATGGACAGCCCTTACGAAGCGCTGATGGAATCCATCGCCTATCAATCCATCTCCGGCAAAGCCGCGGCGACGATCTTCGCGCGCATCAAAGCGCTGGGAAAGAATAGCCGCCCGCCAACACCGCAAGAAATGCTGAAACTCCGCCCCCAAAAATTGCGAAAAGCCGGCCTCTCCGGCGCAAAAGTTTTAGCCATGAAGGATCTGGCGCAGAAAACCATCGACGGCGTCGTTCCCACCATGGAAGAAGCGCAGAAACTGTCCGACGAAGAACTCGTTGAACGCCTCGTCTCCGTCCGCGGCATCGGCGCGTGGACAGTAGAAATGTTTTTGATTTTCCGGTTGGGCCGCCCGGACGTCTTGCCCATTCACGATTTGGGAGTAAAAAAGGGCTGGTCCGTTACCTACGGCAAAAAACGCATGCCCAAGCCGAAAGAACTGCTGGCCTTCGGTGAACGCTGGCGCCCCTACCGCACCCTAGCCAGCTGGTACATGTGGCGCGCTTTCGAACGCGCCGGCTACAAAGCCACCAACAAAATCAGCAAAGCCCTGGCCAAGAAGAAAAAAGCAAGGTCACAAACCGCGAAAGGGCTTCGCTCAAAGAAAAACCGCACCAGACGCCAAGCAAAGGCCCTAAAAAAAGTTTGAAACATTTACCTCGCTGAAACATCTTCTTCTGAAGCATCTATGAATCGGCGAAACGTCCCGTCAGGAATTGCAGGCGTCGTTGCGTTCGATGGTACCCAGCTTCCCACGCAGCCGCCGAATCAGGCAAACAAAAAAAGGAAAGGAAATAACTTCCGTGATGCAACACGCAAGCGGCCCACTCACAACCATTCATCGCATCCAAGCAGATGGCATAACCGTCTTCTATCGCCAAGCAGGCCCGACGAATGCACCCGTGGTGCTCCTCCTGCACGGCTTCCCGACATCCTCATTTCAGTACCGCGAATTGATCCCCCGCTTGGCTGACAACTACAGAGTGATCGCGCCTGATCTTCCGGGGTTCGGCTTCACCGAAGTTCCTCCCGCGCGCAGCTACAAATACACGTTTGACGCCCTGGCGAATACCGTTCTGGCCTTCACCGACACGCTCCAGCTCCAGCGGTACGCACTCTATATTTTCGACTACGGCGCGCCCACCGGCCTGCGTTTAGCGATGGCCCATCCGGAGCGCGTCACCGCCATCGTTTCTCAAAATGGAAACGCCTATGAAGAAGGACTCGGCGACGCCTGGGCTCCGATCCAACGCTATTGGCGAGAGCCAACTTCGGAAAATCGCGAAATTCTCCGCAATGCTTTGGGCCCCGAAGGTCTTCGCTCCCAATATACGGACGGTGTCTCAAATCCGGATAAAATTGCGCCTGAGGGTTACACGCTCGACGCCGCCCTGATTCAGCGGCCAGGCAACATGGACATTCAGTTGGATCTGTTTCTGGACTACGCCAACAACGTGAAGCTGTATCCGGCGTTTCAGGAATATTTTCGTAAGTCCAAGCCGCCGCTGCTGGCCATTTGGGGTAGGAATGATGTGTTCTTCATCCCGGCAGGCGCGCAAGCCTATAAGCGTGACAATCCAAACGCGACCGTCCAGCTCCTCGACACCGGCCACTTCGCGTTGGAGACTCATGTGGAGGAAATCGCGCACGCCATGAGGGAATTTTTGTCCAAAAACGCCGGAGCCTCATCCAAAGCGCAAGCGTCCTGACAAATTAGGGCTAAGCGGCTTCGCGCACCAACGAAAACATCGCGGCAACCCCCGCTAACAGCACCACGCTTTCTAGCGAAACAGAAATGCTGTGCAATCGCGAGAATTCCGAGAGCAGCGGATTGTCCGCGTTCGTGGCTTGGATTGATCCCATCTGGGTGCGTAACGCAGCCATCTTAGCGCTGACTGCGAGTTGCGAAATTAGAGTCGCGGCGATCATAACTAGCACGCACAGGCCAGCTGGCGTCACGAGATTTGCGAATGAGCGGGTGCGCGCCAGCCGCGCCACCAAAAAAATCACTCCACAAATAATCCCGCCAATATGCATGCGCGTAAGCGCAAATCCAACCATTATGCCGGCCTGATCACGAGTCGCGAGCATATGAAACGCACCGGGCGCAACGATGAAACTCAAAAACACGTCGCTGCCAAGCCACAGCCCCATAGTCAGAAACTCCAGCGTGCGCAAAAAATTTGCCATGGACGGTTTATCGACCGGCAGCAGCTACTGTCCCACGAAGCTCAATCGTTTAATCGAGATTTTCTTTAGGTGCGTCCGGGCTCGTCTGGTTTGTCGACTCGCTGGAACTAATCAACCGATGCGCCGAAGACCGCAGCACATGCTCTATCGCGGGAATCAACATAGCAATGTTTTTCGTCGCCACCCGGTGTACACCCGCAGCCTTAGCCGTTACTTCCAATTCCGGCATATCGTAGAACGAAAATATGACAATCGCGGTGTCAGGCGAAAGAGTGGCAATCTGTCTGGTCAGTTCAATGCTGTCCATACCAGGCATTACCCAGTCCTTTACAATTACGTCCGGCTTCAACTCCACGCATTTTTCAGGGTCTCTTCGCCAGTGCTGGCTTCCCCGCAGACTTCCCATCCCGCATGCTGTTGCAGTAAAACCCGCAAAATTCCGCGTGTTCCGTCATGATCACCAGCAATTAGAATTCTGGCCTTTAGATGCGGGTTCCCTGGATCAACTAAATATTGAATGTCACTCCGCCTGGCTCCGCCATACAGATATTCCTGTAGGACCCAAATTCTTGTAGGCTGTCCTACAAAGCGCCGCTCCAACGCTTAGCCATCCCATTAGCCGTGCTGTGACTAAGTCAAGCAAAGGCAGCCGGGCATATTCTGATTTATGATGCGGCTATGGGCATTTCTGCAACGCGAACAGCGTTAATTCAACGCGGTGAACGCCTTGAATATTTTACGATCCTTTGGAACAGCGCTGAAGCTCTGCTATCAGTTGGAGCGGGAATCGCGGCCGGCAGTATTGCTTTAGTTGGTTTTGGGCTAGATAGCTTCATTGAAGTGATCTCCGGTTCTGCTCTGCTTGGGCGCATGAAAGCAGATCAAAAAGTAAATCGGCGAGAACGTGCGGAACGAATTAGCCTAAGAATCGTTGGCGTTTGTTTTCTCGTGTTGGCTGCATACGTGGCGATTGATTCCATCTATTCCCTTTTGCACAAAAGTGGACCGGAACGAAGCTTGTTGGGCATCGCTATCGGTGTTGCGGCGCTCTTCGTAATGCCGCTGCTTGCACGCGCAAAGCGCAACATAGGAACCGCCATAGATAGCCCGGCCATGATTGCCGACTCTCAGCAGACGCAGTTTTGCACTTATCTGTCTGCCGTTCTAGTAGCTGGTCTATTGCTGAACTTCTTTCTTGGTTGGTGGTGGTCAGATTCTGTGGCGGCGCTGGTAATGGTGCCGATTATTGCTAACGAGGCCGTAGAAGCCGTGAGAGGGAAGAAATATCCGTGTTGAGAAGTGACGAACGGCCAGTGCGGTATGAAGAACGAGATACGTTCTCACCGGATTTGCGTCAGCAGACCCCAGACTGAGAAATATTGCGAAAAGTAATGTTTACGACACCAAAAGGGCTCAGACTTAGAAACTTCAGCAAACCCGGAAAAGTTGATTTTGGTTAAGTTCGATAGAATAGACTTTGGCGCAGGAATGGTGGGCGATAAAGGACTCGAACCTTTGACCTCTCCCGTGTGAGGGGAGCGCTCTAACCAACTGAGCTAATCGCCCGTTCGTGGTCTAGTTGTAACAGGAAGGGCCCGGGTTTTCAACCAATGCCGACCGCCACCTCTCAAGTCGTCGCGCAACTGCAGCGCAGCATCGCGCGCGCGATCTACGGTAAAGAAGAAGCCATCCAACTTTCGTTGATTACGCTGCTGGCGCGGGGCCACTTGTTGATCGAAGACGTACCCGGTGTGGGCAAGACCACTCTGGCGCAAGCGCTGGCCAAATCCTTTCATTGCACCTTTCAGCGTATTCAATTTACTTCCGATTTGCTCCCCAGCGATGTGCTGGGCGTCAGCGTGTACAACCCCGAGACGCGCGAATTTGAATTTCGCTCCGGGCCGATTTTCGCCAACGTGGTGCTGGCCGACGAAATTAATCGCACCACGCCGCGCACGCAATCGGCGCTGCTGGAAGCTATGAACGAAGCGCAGGTGAGCATCGACGGAAAAACCATGGCGCTGCCGCAGCCGTTCCTGGTGATTGCCACGCAGAACCCTGTCGAACACCACGGCACCTATCCGCTGCCGGAATCGCAGCTGGATCGATTTTTGATGCGCATCAAAATGGGCTACCCATCGCCTGAGACGGAAAGAGAAATTCTGCGCAAACGAGTGGGCGTGCGCGGTGAAAATCCGCTGGATGCGTTGGAGCCGGTCGCGGACGTCAGCGAAGTGCTTACCATGCAGGATGAAGTGGCGCACATAAAAGTTGATTCCAGTCTCCACGACTACGCGCTGGAAATCGTGAACCGCACGCGAAATTCCGACCTGTTGGCCCTGGGCGTGAGTCCGCGCGGGACGCTGATGCTGCAGCGTGCGGCACAAGCGCGCGCTTTTCTCGATGGCCGCGATTATTGTTTGCCGGATGACTTCAAGAAACTCGCCGTGCCGGTATTTTCGCACCGCGTAGTGGCCAGCTCGCGGCACGCTTCGCTGCAGAAAAAATCGGAGACCACCGAATCGGTTCTGCGCGATATCGTGGAGTCCGTTCGCGTACCGCTGTGAACTTTTTAATCCTTGCCGGATTTTCTCGAGCCACTATAGCGAATTTGTTTCCGGCCTCATCGTTTCGCACCTTTCCAACCTTAATTATTTCGCGGACAAATTCTCGCTATGAGCTTTAGCCGCTCAGTCATCGCGCATCTCCGCGCAAGCGCAGACCGCTCCCCGGTACGCACTTTTCTTCTAGCTCTGGCGGCCTTGGCGGTGGCCCTCCTGCTGGCGCTGTATTCCGGTGCGGCCGCGGAGTTGGGTCAATTGCTATTGGCCAGCACCTCGGCAGTGGCGGCGCTCGCGGTCGCCGCTTGGGTAGCGGTGACCTTGGTGCCTGCCATGGCACGCCGTACTTCCCTTCGCTGGATTGGTTACAAAATGGAATACCGCGTTTCGCGCGCGGGCTGGATTTACTTTGGCGGAATTATTCTGGTGGCCTTGGCGGCGCTGAACACCGGCAACAATTTATTGTTCCTCGTGTTGGCCTGCCTCATCGCCATCATCCTGATGTCCGGCATTCTTTCGTCGGTAACCTTGTCCGGCGTAGAGATGCGCCTGGAACTGCCGGAACACATTTTTGCCGGGCAGCCGGTGCGTGCCAATATTGAATTGCAAAACGACAAGCACACCCTGCCGAGTTTTTCTTTGCGCGTGGAAGCCGTCAAACCGAAGGACGCTCCAGCAGCCGCTATGCTGGAAACTCCGGTGTACTTCCCATACTTGCCAAAACGCGATCGCGTGCAGCAAACGGTGCCGATGACTTTTATGCGCCGCGGAGTGCACCGCCAGGACACTTTTCGCATTGTGACCCGCTTTCCATTTGGGTTTTTACAGAAATCGCGGCGGATGGATTTGAAAACCGAGGCAGTCGTTTACCCCTCGGTAGCTCCAACGGATGAGTTAGTCGAGATTCTGCCGGGATTGCACGGCGCGCTGGAAAGTTTGTCGAAGGGACGCGGCCAGGATTTGTATGCGCTGCGCGGCTACGTGGCCAACGATAGCGTGCGCCATGTGCACTGGAAGGCCTCGGCGCGTTCCGGTTCTCTGATGGTGCGGGAGTTTACGCGCGAAGATGACTGCCGCGTGTTGCTAGTTCTCGATCCGCACATCAGCTCGGTACTGAAACCGGGAAGCGATCCCACCGCGCATACCGCGAGCGAACGATTCGAACGGGCCATTACGCTTTGCGCCGCGCTCAGCTGGCATTTTTACGAGCGCAACGCGCATCTGCAGTTTCGCAGCGCCGGAGTGGAGACACGCCTGGCCCCGGCGGAAGAAATTGTGTTTTTGATCCTGCGATATTTGGCGCTAGCGAGCCCTCTGCCGCCCGATCCAAAACACACGCTGATCACCGATCTGGCTTCCTCGCCGGAATTGTTCAAAGTTATCGTGACCAGCCAGCCGCGTGGGTCGATTCCCGCCAATGTGTGGTACTCCTCTTACGTAATTTTTTTGGATGATGTGTTGAAGTAGATTTGTTTTTGCGCGCGGTCTCATTGAGTGTGCGAAAATGGCGCGTTGATGAGCGCTTCCTCCTTCCTGACAGCTTCCGAACTGAAAAAATTCCGCGCCGAGTTGCTTGGCTGGTTTGCGACGTATCAGCGAGACCTGCCTTGGCGTCGCGATTGCGACCCTTACCGCATCTGGATTTCGGAAATTATGCTGCAGCAGACCCGTGTCGCAGCAGTGATTCCTTATTTTGAAAAATTTTGCGCGCGTTTCCCGGATGTGCGCGCGCTGGCGGAAGCCGAAGAGGCCGAAGTGCTTCGTATGTGGTCGGGCCTGGGCTACTACAGCCGCGCTCGCAATTTGCAGGCCGCCGCGCAGCAAATTGTGGGTGAGCATGGCGGCACGTTCCCCTCAACAGAAGAACATATTCGAGCGCTACGCGGGATCGGCAAGTACACCACCAACGCCATTCTGAGTATCGCGTTTGGAAAAAATCACGCCGTCGTCGAAGGCAACGTGGCCCGCGTGGTGGCCCGACTCGAAGCTCATCGCGGAGACTTGCGCGAAGGCTCACGATGGCAATCATTGCAACGGACCGCAGATTGCCTGTTGTCGCGGGACGCTCCGGGAACTTGGAATCAGGCCATGATGGAGCTTGGTGCCACCATCTGCACGCCGCGCTCGCCGCAATGCTTGTTATGCCCGGTGGCGAAATTCTGCCGAGCGCGCAAATTGGGCCTTCAGGAATTAATTCCCGAGAAACGCAAGAAACGCGCCACCGTGGGGGTGCTGCTTGCTGCCGCGGTTTTAGTCGATGAACGCAACAGGTGTATTTTGCTCGCCCCGCCAAAAAACGGCGTAGCAAAAGCGTTGGCTAACGATATTCCCACGCTGGTATCGAAGATGTGGCACTTCCCGACCATTGCAGTCAGTGAAGATCCGGCGGATGGCTTGCGCCGATATTTAAAAAATATCGTGGGAGCAAATGGGCTGCCGCCACGCTTCATAGCGCTTCACAAGATTCGCCACGCAGTGACCTACCGGGCCATTAGCTTGCTTCCCTTCCGAGTGGAATTCAAAAAATTACCTCGCGTAAGGGGCGCAAAAATAATTTTGTTGGAGGATTTTTCCTCTGTGCCAGTTTCGAATTTAACGCGCAAGGTCGCGCGCGCAGCGCTTGAGGCACCCAATTGCAGATAGTTACTTCCTCGGTAATCCCGCACCACGCCGGAGAAGCGAAGCCCGACGCGCGAATGTTACGATGATCGTCATGGCCACTGCCGCCACTGCTACGGGTGTTGGTGTGCTTCCCGCGGAACGCTTTTTTCGCGCTTCATTGCTGCTGCTGATTTTTACTTCAGTGTGCACCCTGGCGCTGACCGGGAAGCTTGATTCCTTTACCGCTCTCCTTGCGCCCGCGGCGGTGATTTACAAAGCGGTTCGCTGGTGGCGAGGGCGCCCCAACGAACTGCAGAACAGCCGCGCAACCTGGCTGGTTATTGCCTATCTCGGATTTTTCCCCCTGGATATGTTCGTACTTTCTCGCGTGCTGGTGCAGAATTCCGCGAATCCGCCGCTGTACGCGGCCCTGATGGCCGCCGTGCACTTCCTGATGTTTGTAATGCTGGTGCGCTTGTACAGCGCCTCGACTGACCGCGATGCAATGTTTCTGACCATGTTGGCCTTCGCGGGCATTCTGGCTTCCGCGGTTTTGACCGTCGACACGACATTTTTAGTTTGTTTCTTTGCCTTTTTAATTTTTGGCGTGGCGACATTTACCGGCATGGAGCTGCGTCGCGCGGCCAAAGGCGCGCTCACATCAACAGTGCCGGCCGGGCAGACTGAACGCGAAAGCCAACTGAACCGCGCATTGGGGTACGCATCAGTCAGCGTCGCGCTGGGAGCCATCCTCGTCGGCGGTACGCTGTTCTTTTTTTTCCCGCGCTTCAGCGCCGGTTATCTCGGACGAACCAGTTTCAATCCAGCGCTGATGACCGGGTTCACCGATGATGTGGAACTGGGGCAAATCGGAGAAATCAAGAAAGATTCCACCATTGTGATGCGCGTCCAAACCGGAAAACCGGTCGGCTACCCGCGTCTGCGCTGGAGAGGAATTGCGCTCGCCAATTTTGACGGCAAACGGTGGACCTCTTCTGAGAATCGCCGCGAAGCACTGTCGCCGAATTCCGACGGCTGGGTGTATCTGGGTGACGGCATGCCCCGCGGCGATGCGCGCTCGCCCGGACTGCTCTACACCGTTTATATGGAGCCCATTGCCTCGGACGCGATTTTTGTGCCCGGCAAAGTAGTTTCGCTGCGTGGAAACTTCAATGGCGAAGCTGGGAGCAAATCGCCCCTGAAGACTTATCTCTACAGAGATTCCACCGGGTCAATCTACAATCCATTTCACAATTACACTGCTGTGCGTTACGCGGGATTTTCGCGGCTGCCCGGCTTGGACGTCTTAAAATTGCGTGCCGCGGGAACGGACTATCCCGAGGACATCAAGCAAATGTATTTGCAGCTCCCCGCACTGGACCCGCGCATCGCGCCCCTCGCCGAGCAGATGACCGCGCAAAAAACCACGGCTTATGACAAAGCCGCGGCCATGGAACTTTATCTACGGAGCAAATATGGCTATACCCTGGATTTGAAAGGAAAGCCCGGCGACGATCCGCTGGCGCATTTTTTATTTGAGACCCGCGCGGGCCACTGCGAATATTTTGCCTCTTCCATGACAGTTATGCTGCGCAGCCTGGGAATCCCTGCTCGGGAGGTGAATGGCTTTTTGCCCGGCGAATACAACGATCTGGCCGGCGATTATGTGGTGCGCGCCAGTGACGCGCACAGCTGGGTGGAAGTTTTTTTTCCTGGAAACGGATGGGTCACCTTCGACCCAACTCCGGACGGACCGGAAGTTGCCGGCGGCATTCTGTCACGTCTGGGGCAATACCTCGACTGGCTTTCCCTGACCTGGAATGAATGGGTCATCAGCTATGACTTCGCGCATCAAGTAGTGCTGGCGCAAAACCTCAAGACCAGTTCGCGCAACTGGAGCGATTCGCTGCGCGCGTGGTTCGAAAAAAAACAACAACAAGCGCGCGGCCGCATGAAAGACTGGGAGTTCCAGCATTCCAGCCTGCGGTATCTGTTACCCGTCGCCCTCGTATTTTTTCTGGTGATCTTGCGCGCCGACATGATTCCCGAGTTGATACGCCGGCTAAAGGTATATGCGCAGATGCGCGTGGGCCGTTCGGCGCATACCAACCCGCAGCTGGCGGCGCGCTTGTATTCGGAATTGCTGCATGTTCTGAATAAGCGCGGAATCTCGCGCCTCGAAACCCAAACACCATTGGAGTTTGCAGCGGCCGTCGGAGACGCGCGAGTTGCCCCCGCGGTCCGCGAATTCATCGACATTTACAGTCAGGCGCGATTCGGCGAAGTGCCCTGCAACGCGGTGCGGCTAAGAGAGCTCATGTCGCAAGTGCGGCTGGCATTTCGTTCGCGCTGAGCTGCAAGCAGGGAAGATCAGCCATCAGCGCCCCGCGTGTTACAATAAAAGCGCGTAAACACCGCAGCAAACCCCGCAAATTATAGATATGACTAAAGTCGGATTCGTCAGCCTCGGATGCCCCAAAAACCTCGTCGATAGCGAGGTGATGATGGGTATTCTCGCGCGTGGTGGTTACGAACTGACGCCGCGCGCCGATGAAGCCGAAGTGCTGGTGGTCAACACTTGCAGCTTTATCGAAGCGGCGCAAAAAGAATCAGTCGACGCCATTCTGGAGATGGCCGAGCACAAAAAATTTGGCGCCGCCAAAAAATTAATTGTCGCCGGCTGCCTCGTAGAGCGCTATCGCGCGCAAATTCTGGAGCAAGTTCCCGAAGTGGACGCCATCGTAGGCACTGGCGAAGTAGAGCGCATCCTTGAAGCCGTGGAAGGCGATCTGCGCATGCTGCCTGCCGCCGCGCCGGCGTTTCTCTACCACGATTTGACGCCGCGCGTAGTAACCACTCCAAGGCACGCCGCGTACATAAAAATTGCCGAAGGCTGCGACCACCCCTGCACCTTTTGCATCATTCCGCAGTTGCGCGGCAAATTTCGCAGCCGTCGATTCGAATCGGTCGTGCGCGAAGCGCAAAATTTGGCCGCGGCGGGCGCGCGCGAAATCACCCTGATTGGCCAGGACACTACTTCCTATGGCGAAGACCTCGGCTTGCGCAATGGACTGGCGCAATTGCTCGCACGCCTCGCGCAGGTAGAAGATTTGTTGTGGGTGCGCTTTCTTTACGCTTACCCCAATCGCGTAACGCAAAAACTTCTCGATACGCTGGCTTCGCATCCGCGCATCGCCCGGTACATGGATATGCCCTTGCAGCACGCCAGCCGCAACGTGCTCGCACGCATGAAACGTGGCTCTCATGGCGATGCGTTTTTGAAATTGCTGGAGCGTATCCGCGCCACAATTCCGGGAGTTTCCCTGCGAACTTCCTTCATCGTTGGATTCCCTGGCGAAACGGAAAGCGATTTCGCCGAATTGTGCGATTTCGTGCGCGCCGCGAAGCTTGACTGGATGGGCGTCTTTGAATATTCCGACGTGGATAACGCCGCGAGCTTTCCCCTCGCCGACAAAGTGGACGCGGCAACCATCACAGACCGTCGCAATCAGCTGATGGCTATTCAAAAGAAAACTTCCCGCGAAAATTTGCACGCAAAAAAAGGAACCACCGCCATCGCGCTGGTGGAAGGCCCCTCAAAGGACAATCCATTGGTGTGGGAAGCCCGGCTCGAAGGCATGGCGCCGGAAATCGATGGCAAAGTTTATTTGACGGACATCGAAATAGGAGGCCAGGTAGCCGAGACCGGCGACGTGGCCCGCGTTGAAATCACCAAGACCGACAATTACGATCTGATCGCGCAAGTCGTAGAAATTTTGCCGCGCAGCATTGCATCGGTGTCTTTCTCATCGACTATCCCGGCCGGCACGCATCCCGTTGAACAGCTCGCGCGAATTTCTACTGGCGCGGCGCTGAGAGTATTGGGATAGCCGCAAGCCACGCGGGAACAAAACCCCGCACATGATCGCGACGTGCAGGTCGCCCCAAATCATTTAAGCTATCCGTCTGAGATTTCACAGCATCCAAATGTATTTCGCGTATCGCAGGCAAATAGCGTTCAGCGCGCGAGGAAAAAATTACAAACCAGGCAGGACCATATGAAACACAAATGTCCGATATGTAAAACCGCCACGGATTCAACAGTTCATGCGGATTTTCCGTTTTGCAGCGAACGATGCCGCGAGCGCGACCTCGGAAATTGGGCCAGCGAAAAGTACGTGGTCTCCGAGCCAATCTTCAACGAAGATGACAGCGAAGAAGGCGACCGCAAAACCATCATTCTCGCTTTACCCGACCGCGGCGAAGCCGAACACTGAGTTCGCGGCTCTTCCCCCAATCGCGACAAACGACGAAGTCTCCGGCCAGCTCATCACTTACAATCTATTTTTCCTGGTCCTGCCCCTCAACTGGAAAAGCTGGCTCCTGGGCTTTATACTTTTTGGTGCCTTTGACATCTGGAAACCGTTCCTCGCACGGTAACCGAAGCATCTGCCCGGCGGCTGGGGAATTATGGCCGACGATTGGATGGCGGGCATCTACGCTGCAATAGTTTTACGGGTCGCGTTACACTTCAGAGTGCTATGAAACTAGGCTTGGGCGGGGCGGTAGAAAAAAACGGCAATCCACGCATCGAAAGAGTCGCGCCCACGGCGGCGATTCCCGGCGGCGAAATAACCATTCATGGTAGCGGCTTCGTGTCGCGCAGCCAGGCGCGTCCCCTGGTGCGCTTTGGCGATGCCGAAGCCAGCCTCGCTCTTTCGAGCGGCAAGCGCCTCATCGCGCGCGTGCCTGACGGCGCCACCGGCGGCGTGGTGCGCGTGACCACCGCCGAACATGACAGCCAGCCCTATCCTGTAGCTATCGGTTTGCAAATTGCCGACAACCTGCATCCCGTAGGTAATCCGGCGGTGGACGCGCTTGGAAATATTTATGTCACCTTCAGCGGTCCGCGTGGTCAACGCGTACCGGTTTCGCTTTACAAGGTAACCGCCAACTACAGCATCAAGCCCTTTGTCACCTCGTTGATTAATCCCACCGGACTCGCTGTGGACAAAACCGGCAATTTGTTCGTGTCCTGCCGCCACGACGGCACCATCCATCGCATCACTCCCGACGGCCGCAGTGAGGAGTGGATCGAAGGCATGGGTGTGGCCACCGGCATCGCCTTCGACAAGGAAGAAAATCTTTACGTCGGTGATCGCAGCGGAACAATTTTTAAAATCAGTCCCACCCGCGAAATTTTTGTTTTTGCCACGCTGGAGCCCTCCTTCGCCGCTTATCATTTGGCTTTTCATCCCAGCGGCGATTTGTACGTTACCGGGCCCACCACTTCCAGTTTCGACCGCGTCTATCGCGTAACTCAGGGCGGTGAAGTAAAAGCTTTTTACCGCGGCCTCGGGCGCCCGCAAGGCTTGGCTTTCGATCGCGACGGAAATCTTTATGTGGCCGCGTGCCACGCGGGACATCGCGGCATCGTGCGCATCACTCCGCAAGCGCAACCGGAAATGGTCCTCAGCGGGTCGGGAATCGTAGGCCTGGCGCTGCAACCCTCTGGCCGCGCCATCGTAGCCACCACCAACGCGCTCTTCACGCTCGATTGGGACATTCGCGGCTTGCCCTTGATCGGATAAATTATTAAATGAAAGCAGAAATCATCGCGGTCGGGTCTGAGTTGCTTACTCCAGACCGGCTGGACACCAATTCTCTTTTTCTTACCGAGGAGTTGAACAAACTCGGCATTGAAGTCCTGCGCAAAACTATCGTGGGCGACAACTCCGAGGAATTGAGCGACGCCTTTGCCGGCGCGCTTAAGCGCGTGGAACTGGTTATTTCGTGCGGAGGGCTGGGTCCGACGGCGGACGATTTGACGCGCGAAACTGTCGCTGATCTTCTGGGGCGCAAGCTGCAACGCGACGATCGCATCCTGCACGCCATCGAAACCCGTTTTCGCAGCTTGCGCCGAGAGATGCCTGAAATTAATGTGCGCCAGGCCATGGTGCCGGAAGGCGCGGAAGTGTTGGATAACGCACGCGGAACAGCGCCAGGGCTGTGGATCGAACACGGTGATCGCGTGATCGTGCTGCTGCCCGGTCCGCCAAAAGAAATGCGCGCGCTTTTTGAAGCAGCCGTTGCGCCGCGACTGACGCCACGCTCCACAGGACTTCGGCTTTTTCATCGCGAACTGCGCGTAACCGGGTTGGGTGAGTCACACGTCGAACAGCGCATCGCACCAATTTATAAACGCTACGAAGATGTACGCACCACGGTGCTGTCTGCGCCTGGAGAAGTGCAGGTTCATTTGCGCTTGTGGAGCGATCAAGCGGAGCACGCGAAGAAAACACTGGGCGAAATTGAGCGTGGATTCGACATTGCTCTCACCGACCGGATTTTCTCGCGCGATGGCCAAGCCCTGCACGAAGTGGTGGCTCGCGAACTGACGCTGAACAACACGACCATTGCGGTAGCGGAAAGCTGCACCGGAGGACTGTTGGCGCAAAGGTTGACGAGTATCGCCGGCAGCTCCAGTTTTTTTCTTGGCGGCGTCGTGTGCTACAGCAATGAACGCAAAACCGCATGGGCCGATGTGTCTCCGGAATTGATTGCCACCAAGGGCGCGGTGAGTCCTGAAGTAGCTGTGGCGCTGGGGGATGGAATTCGGCGCCGAGTCGGCAGCGCGCTGGGCTTGGGTGTTACTGGAATTGCCGGACCGGGTGGCGGCAGCGAAGAAAAGCCGGTAGGTACGGTGCACATCGCACTGGCGCACAGCGCGGGAGTGGTTGAGCGCGCCCTGGCCCTTCCGGGAGACCGCGATGCGATTCGCTGGCAGGCTTCGCAAGTCGCGCTGGACATGGTGCGCATGCATCTTCTATATGGCGCTGGAGGCGGCAAGTTGTCCACCAAAGCGCAAAACCGGATTTCTAAAAAAGGTAATTTCTAAAGAGGCGTGAGCAATGCGCTTGTTTGTGGCGCTGGAGATTCCGGAAGCGGTGCGGGAGAATCTCGCAGCGATACGGGAGAATTTTTCTGCTATCGGTTCGAAACTGCGATGGGTTCCCCCACAGAATTATCACGTAACACTTAAATTTATCGGTAGTGTGCCCACAGAAAAAGTTCAGGCCATAATCGAGGCGCTGCGTAGCGTTTCACTCGACGACCGGGTGGAGGTCTGCTTTCGTGGGCTGGGTTGGTATCTCAATGCGAAGACAGGGGTGATGCTGTGGGCCATTATCGATGATTCGATGTCCCTGGCCGCACTCGCCGCTAGTATCGACGGCCCACTGGCATCGATGGGTTTCGCTCCTGAAAAACGCTCCTTCGTGCCTCATCTCACATTGGCGCGTGGCAGCAGGGACGTCCCAGCCAGCTCTAAGACTGCTCTTCGTGAGCTAGCTGAACAACATAAACAGCACGATTTTGGATCCATGAGCGCCACTGAATTTCAGCTTATAGAAAGCACCACGTTGCCCGCTGGCCCGATATACTCCAAAGTTCAATCGTTCCCGTTCGCCGCCGCGGGAAATTAAAATTATGTTTGGATTATCCATCACGCTTCTCGGGATCGTGGTCACCGCTTATCTGTTGGGCTCCATCCCGTGGGGAATTTTGATCACCAGAACTTTTGGCAGCCAGGATATTCGCACCTCCGGCAGTGGAAATATCGGTGCGGCGAACGTGACGCGCGTGGCCGGTCCGGCAGCTGGAATTTTGACTTTGGCGCTGGATACCGCGAAAGGTTATGCGGCGGTTTGGCTGGCCGCACGGTATTCCCATGACAGCGCCACATGGACGATGGTTGCCGGCCTCGTAGTATTGCTGGGGCACTGCTTTCCCATCTGGCTCAATTTTAAAGGCGGCAAAGGCGTGGCTACGGCGTTGGGCATTTTCCTGGCGCTTTGCGCTCCGGCGGCGCTGGCGGCGCTGGTTCTGTTCGCGCTGGTGGCCGCCTATTGGAAATATGTATCGCTAGGTTCGATCGCAGCGGCTGCTGCCATGCCACTACTCATTTATTTTCTGTGGGCGCCGCATCATGCTCCACCAACCGTTATCATTTTTGGAACCATGGCCGCGACGCTGCTCATTATTTACAAGCATGACGCCAATATTCAGCGGCTTGTTCAAGGTGTCGAGCCGAAATTTTCTGCCGGCAAGAATGACAAAAAAGAATGACCAAGATCGCCATCCTTGGCGGAGGCAGCTGGGGCACGGCGTTATCCATTGTATTGTCGCGCAGTCACAAGACCCATGAGATTGCCTTATGGATGCGCGACCCGGCCTTGGCGCAGGCAGTCAGCAAGAGTCGCGTGAATGAGCTGTACCTTCCCGCCTGTCCAATTCCAGCGGCCGTCGTGGTCACCAGCAACCTCGCCCACGCATTTTCCAACGCCAACATCATTGTGGGAGCCATGCCTTCCGCGTATGCCCGGGCTGGGTATACCCGAGCCTTACGATTCATTGAGAAAACTGCCCCTGTTTTCGTTAGCGCCACGAAGGGCCTGGAGCCTTCGACGCACTTGCGCATCACAGGAGTACTGTCGCAGGTATTGGGGGTTGAGTATTCGCATGCCCACGGTGTCGCCGTGCTTTCCGGCCCGTCGTTCGCATTGGAAGCCGCTCGGGGAGACCCTACGGCGGTGGTGGTGGCATCGCAAAGCCGGGGGCCAGTTGAAAACGCGCACCGTAGCGAAAATGTCGCGAGTTATATTCAGACGGAGTTCGCCGGGCCATCATTTCGGCTGTACACCAACGATGACGTTGTCGGCGTGGAGTTGGCAGGCGCGATGAAAAATGTGATGGCCATCGCCGCCGGTGCTTGCCAGGGTTTAGGACTGGGTACCAATGCCATCGCGGCACTGATCACCCGGGGCTTGGCGGAAATGGCACGCCTCGCCTTGGCGCTTGGTGCGCGGCCCGAAACATTGAGTGGGCTCGCAGGGCTCGGCGATCTGGTGCTCACTTGTACCGGCTCTTTGAGCCGCAATCGCCAACTGGGAATTGAACTCGGCAAGGGACGTGCTCTGCCGAAAATACTGGCCAGTACACGGATGGTTGCTGAAGGAGTCGGCACTGCAGGCGCCTTGTCAGCGCTGGCGAGCGAGTACCAAATTGAATTGCCCATTACGGCGCAGGTAAATGCCATTCTCCACCATGGCAAATCCCCACGTGAAGCCATGGAAGAAATCATGGGCCGTCCGCAGAAGCACGAGTAGTTGTCGCCGGTACCGGTGTTATTGGGCGTCGCTGAAGCCTTCTCCATTAATTAGTATTCATTGTCGTATCAATATAGTAATATGTGCTCTGGAGTTCGCGCCACAGAAGGGCATTGCCGTTGATCCCACGACCCACTCTGCGCTCGTCTTCGGAGTAGTTCCCCGCCATCTTCAACTTACTCCACCTATGCTGGAGACATCTTCAGTATTTTCAACCACTTCTGAGCTCTTTGCACGTTCCTGCAGCGCTCGCCCTTTGTTTTCAACGATTTGTGGACTCTTTTGTCAAAAACAGGGGGATGGGGTACCCTCGGCCTGGATTTTTCAGTCCGAAGATGCCGGTCTCCCCGAATGCAGGCCTCAAGGGCGTACGTCCGGAGAATCACGTTTCCGTGAGCGATCCAGCAGCTGAGAGAATCAGGCGGCGATGGCCTAACAACCGACGCATTCTCGCTGCGTCAGCGAGTAGTACCTCCGTTCCAGTTGCACATGCGCTACGCGCCGCTGTGGTCGGCCACTTCCAGGTGCACGGTTCACCTAAAATAGAGCCTGGCCATGCGCATCAACCTTCAAAGCGTCTGGAATCGTGTGCGCGTCGGGCGCATCCGCATTCTATGGCTAGTGCTCGGCGCGATGCTGCTGGTCAGCGCGGTCCCTATTGGTTTGTATCACCGGCAGGTACTGCACCTCAGCCAAGGAAAATTGACGGACAACGAAAGAGTGCAGCAGACCGATCTCACTCGCTCGCTCTCGCAGGAAATTCAATTCTTCGAATCCAATCTCACCCAGCAGTTGATGAGCGAGCGGCAAATTCTTACGTTGACCGGGTTGATCGACAATGTCGAAGACCCCGTCTCGGAACCAAAAGTTACGCGCTTGCTGGAGAATTTCGTCGACAGCAACCGCACTACCTTTATTTACCTGACCGCTGTGGGCCGCTCCGGAAAAGGGACCAGCGCGTCACAAGGAAATTTTCGCGCGGAGCAGGATCCCTTTGTAGCCAAAGCGCTGCAACGCGCGTTTGTAACTTGCATGCAGTCGCAGCAACTGAACGTAGTGAAGTTTCGCAGCGATCCACTTGCGCTGGCCCCTGATAACCGCCCGGCGTTTGTGATTGCCGTGCCACTGCGGGATGCGGCGGACCAGTTCAGCGGCATGCTTGCCGCAGTAGTTTCGCTGGACACTATTCTGCATCGCTTGCAGGAAGCCAGCGTGCGTGGCCGCACCGTGTTCGTGGTGGATCACTACGGGCACATCGTTGCGCATCCGGATACCAAGAATTTCGTGCCCGGTGCGGATGCTAGTGGCAACTCGCTGGTTACACAGGTAACCGCGCTGCCGCAGGAATTGCGCAACACAGAAACAGTACGCTTCACCGAGAAAGAAAAAAATCACGTCGTGGAAATGATTGGAACCTACAGCACATTTCCGGAAGTCAACTGGGCGGTAATTGCCGAACGCAGCTTGAATCACGCGCGTTCCGATGCCGGCATGGACGAATTAAATCGCCAGGCTCTGGCGTTCGTAAGTTTTGTGGTGTTGGCGGCCATCGGACTAGGTTATTTCTTTGCTGTGGGAATCAGCGGCCCGATTCGCGGCCTGGCCGATTCTACACGCGCTATCAGCCGCGGTGAATTTCACCAGCGTTCTCCGGTGCGCGGCGCTACGGAAATCAGCGAGCTGGCCGAAAATTTCAACAAGATGGCGGGCGACATCGAAGAGTACATCGAGCGCCTCAAGGAAGCCGCGGAAGAAAACCGCGAGCTGTTTATCGGCTCGATCCGCATGCTCGCCGCGGCCATCGACGAAAAGGATCCTTATACCCGTGGTCACTCCGGGCGCGTGGCGAAATACTCCACGCTGGTGGGCCAGGAATTGGGCCTCTCGGCGGAAGCTTTGGACACGCTGCGCATTTCCGCGCTGTTGCATGACGTAGGGAAAATTGGCGTCGAAGATCGCGTGCTCAAGAAGCCCGGCGCGCTGACCGCGGAAGAATTCGAGTTGATGAAGCAGCACACCATCAAGGGCGCGAATATCATGCGCCCAGTTTCGCAATTGAAAGACATGCTGCCGGGCATCGAGTTGCATCACGAGCATATGGACGGGCGTGGCTATCCGTACGGGTTACAAGGGCCGCAAATTCCACTGATGGCAAGGATTATTGGGGTGGCCGACACCCTGGACGCGATGACTACCAACCGGCCGTACCAGTCGGCCATGGATATCGATTACGCGTTGGGACGTATCAAGGCTTTGAAAGCTACGAAGTTTGACGAAGAAGTTGTGGACGCGCTGGAATCGACTATCAATGCTGGGAAATTGCGATTGAGCGCGGTGGAAGTGCAGGTCTGATTTTGCTTCGGTTTTGTTTCTTAGTTCTTTTTCAGTTTTATTCCAGTTTTTGTTTCGTTTCTTTATTTCAACTGATCGTCATAATTTTCTATTGACCAATGCGATCGCTGCTCGGGCTGCGCTAAAAAAGCGCGATCGCCAGAGGCGGCTGCGCGCTACGCTGATTCAGCGGGGCGCTTCTGCTACAATTTCTGGACGCGCCACAAATGTGGCGCTCAATCGTATGATTTCACTCTTCGGGCCACCAGAGCCAACACTTCTTGACAAGCTCAAAACTTCGGTCAGTAAGACCAAGAGCGTGCTGTCGGAGACTGTCGACACCATTTTTCAGGGCGAGCGGCGCATCAGCCCTGAGTTACTGAAGGAATTGGAGACTGCTTTACTGTCCGCGGATCTGGGCGTGACTCCGACGCGAGAAATTCTGGAGGCGCTGCGGGAAAAAATGGACCGCAACGCGCTCTCGAACGGAGAAGAACTGAAGCGCGAAATTAAAGCGCACATCGTACGCATATTGACGGAATCGCGAAGCGTAAATGTTTTTCAGGAACGTGCTTCCTTGAACGGGCACGGACCGCGCGTGATTTTTGTGGTGGGCGTAAACGGCGCAGGCAAAACCACTAGCATCGGCAAACTGGCCAATCGGCTGAAGCAGGAAGGATTGAACGTGCTGTTATGCGCCGCGGATACTTTTCGCGCCGCTGCCATTGAACAACTGGAAATCTGGGCACAGCGCAACGGCGTTGAAGTGATCAAGCAAAAGTTTGGCTCGGACCCGGCCGCCGTGGTGTACGACGCGATGGCCGCCGCCAAGGCCCGGGGCGCCGACGCTGTGATCGTAGATACCGCGGGACGCCTGCATACCAAATCAAATTTGATGATCGAACTTGAAAAAATGAAACGCACCGCCGCGAAAGTAATTCCCGGCGCGCCCCACGATGTGCTGCTGGTGCTGGATGCCACTACTGGGCAGAACGGTTTGGCGCAGGCACGGCAGTTCACCAACAGCGTGGGCGTGACTGGAATTATTTTGACCAAGCTGGATGGCACCGCGAAGGGCGGAATCGTAGTTGCCATCGCGCGAGAACTGCGCTTGCCGATTCGCTTCGTGGGCACCGGAGAACAGATCAACGATATGGTTCCGTTCGACGCGCAAACCTACGCTGATTCCCTCTTCAATTAACTGTGGACGCTAACGCCATCGGGTACATGCAGCGCGCGATGAGTCTGGCGCGTAAAGCAACCGGGCTGGCGAGTCCCAATCCGTTGGTGGGATGCGTACTGGTGCGCGAAGGCCAGATTGTTGGCGAAGGCGCACATCATTACGACTTGCGCGATCACGCGGAAATAGTGGCGATCAAATCCGCAGGAGAAAAAGCGCGAAGCGCGACGCTGTATGTAAATCTTGAACCGTGCAATCACACCGGGCGCACCGGCCCTTGCACCGAAGCAATTATCAAGGCAGGGATTCAGCGAGTTGTGGCGACGATCGATGATCCTAATCCCGCTGTGGCGGGCAGCGGTTATGATCGGTTAAGAGCCGCGGGAGTTGAAGTATTTACCGGAGTGCTGGAAGACGAAGGGCGGCAGCTGAATGAGGCATTTGCAAAATGGATTCGCAAGAAGAGGCCGTTTGTCACACTGAAGTCGGCGATGACGCTAGATGGTCAACTGGCGCTGCCGCAGGCGGGCAAAAGAAAAAGCAGCACGTGGATAACGTCGGAAGAATCCCGCGCGGAAGTACACCGCATGCGGCATGCTTCAGATGCGCTGCTCACGGGGATTGGCACAATAATGGCGGACGATCCGCTGCTAACGGACCGCAGTGGGCTAGCCCGAAGACGACGGCTGTTGCGCGCGATACTGGATTCAAAATTGCGGTTGTCGCCCCGAGCACGCATCGTAAAGACTGCCGATGATGATCTGTTGGTATTTACGACTGAAAAGTCGGAGTCCCCTAGGGCGCGAAGTTTGCAGAAGGCTGGCGTAGAAATTGTCAGCATGAAAAAGCGCGCGGGACATGTAGATTTGAGTGCGGTGATGAAAGAATTGGGCAAGCGTGAAATTCTAAGCGTGCTGCTGGAAGCGGGGAGCGTGTTGAATGGTGCGGCGCTGGCGGCGGACGTGGTGGACAAAGTATTTTTGTTTTACGCGCCGAGATTCACAGGCGAAACGCGTGCGCCGTTCGCTACGGCGGCAAATTTGAAGCATGCACCGCTACGCGCTTTGAATATTCACCAGTTCGGGCCAGACTTTGCGGTTGAGGGAATGCTGCACGATGTTTACGGGGATCATTGAGCATGTCGGATTGCTGCACTCGCTCGCGCTGAGCGACGTGGGCGGTCGCGTGACGGTTCATGCTCCCACTCTGGTGGGTTCGCTGGAGATGTCGAAAAGTATCGCGGTAAATGGGTGCTGCCTTACGATCACGGAGCTGCATGGAGAAAGATTTTCCGCCGATCTGTCGGCGGAGACAGTTAGCAAAACTGCTTTTGGCGCAGATGCTCCGGAATGGGAAAGAGGCATGCACGTGAATCTGGAGCAGCCGCTGACGGTCGGGCAAGAATTTGGCGGGCACTTTGTGCTGGGGCATGTGGACGGCGTTGGACATGTGAGCGAGTTGCGTCCCGAGGGAGTTGGCGGCGAAAGCTGGAGATTCGGTGTGGAAGTGCCGCAGGAATTCGCGCGGTATGTAGTGCCGAAAGGATCGATCACCGTGGACGGGATAAGTCTTACGGTGGCGAGTTGGGACGGGCGGTTTGTGGAGATCGCGGTGATTCCTTTTACGTATGCGCATACGAATTTGCGCGACCGAGTTGTGGGCGATGCGGTGAATCTTGAGGCGGACGTGCTAGGGAAATATATTGAGAGTTATCTTGAAGAGCGAGAGAAAAGGTTTGGGGAGAAGGAGCATTTGTAAACACGTCAGTGATCTCTGTTTGCTTTTTTGCGAGCGCTACGATTCAGAAAAACGGGACAGATTCGTCGCCTGTTAAATCGAAGAGAGATTCCTCCACTTCGCGAGCCGACTCCTTCGCAGGAGCGAAGGAGAAGAAAAAGTGTCGGCTCACTCCGGTCGGAATGGCCGTTTTAACTTTAGGGTGGAATGTTGGAATCATCATTCCTGGGTATGCGGCGTGCGCAACTTCAGATTTATGCTCGAGAATGTATTTGATGCGCGGGGACTAAGTTGCGCGGGCTTTGCTGCGGACTCCACGGAAATAGAGGATGAGGCCGAGAGCGACGGAGGCTAGCGTGCCGCCGATCAGCTTTAGCTCGAAGCCCAATTTGTTGGAGGAATCGCCCGGCGGAATCAGCGAGAGCACGATACCTGCGAGCACGACGAGGAAACCGAGGCTGCTGGCGAGCCACACTCCTGGTTTGCCGCCGGGAATCAGGACGGCTTGAGGATTTTCGAGGCGGTCTTTGCGGCCGGCGAGTTTGATGGCCGCGGCATACATATACAGAAACGGAATGAAGTAAAGAATGATGGCGGCGTCGACGAGGAATTGATATGCGCCGCGCGTCGTTTCGTTCACCTGGCTGAAAAGCAACACCAGTGCGGAAACGCTGGCTTGCACAATGATCGAGACGTAGGGTGTTTTCCAGCGAGGATGAATTTTTCCGAACGCGGCTGGAAGATAACGATCGATCCCAACAACGAAGGGCACGCGCGCGATTCCCGCGACGGTGCTGCCGACTCCTCCCGCGTTACCGACCGAGACAAACAATGCAGCGAGCACGCCTACGAAGCCGATGCGCAAGGCGTTGGAACCCGCGGTGATGGCCTGGAACACGCCGCTGGTGGGCTCGACCTGTTCAGCGGGAATCAGCGTGAGCACGGCAAACGTGCCGATGATGTAGATGACGGCGATCAGCACGCCGGCGGTCAGAACCGCGCGAGGCAGAGTCTTGCGCGGATTGCGAATCTCATCGCTCATAGCGGAGACCAGCTCAAGTCCGGTGAAGGCGAAGGCGATCTGCGACCAGAAATTTACAGTGTCGAGATTCCAATGCGGCATCATGTTGGACACGGTGAAATGCGTGACGGAGCCTTGCCGCATATAGACCACGGCGGCGATGACGGCAAGCATTACCAGAGGAATGTAAGTGGAGACGCCGCCGGCGTTTTGCAGCCACTTGCCAATATTGAGGCCGATGATGTTCAGGACCACCGCTACGGCCAGCAGGATGAAAGAGCCGGCGAGCAGAAATGTTCTGTTTTGTGCGAGCGCGGCGCCGGCGGAGCCCGCGGCGTAGCCGCTCATCGCGGCGCTGGCTAGCAATAATCCTGGAAAATAAAAAACGGTGTAGATCCAGTAAGTCCAGCCGGCGACGAAGCCGTGAAAGTCGCCGAAGGCTTCCTTGGACCAGACATACAAACCGCCCTCATTGGGAAAGCGCGACGACAATTCATTAATTACCAGCGCGGTGGGAACGAAAAAGAAGAGCGCAGCCAGAATCCAAAGGCTGATGGAAGATGTGCCATTGTGCGCGGCAGCCGCCACCCAGCGCGGGCCGAGTACGGTGGCGATGTTGAAGAACAATACATCCCAAAAACCCATTTCCTTGCGAAGCTGTTTTATGGGATTGGCTGAGGCGGTTTCGGTCTGGGTCACAGGGTGATGTCCATGGCGGGAATCAGTTGATCCTGCGCAAGGAAATTCTGGAGAAATGGATCTTTGGAATTTTCAAATTCTTTCCAGGTGCCGAAGAAAGATACTTTGCCGTCCTGAAGAAAGACGACGGAGTCGGCGAGTTTCTTGGCGAGATGAGTGTCGTGAGTGACGACGACGGAGGTCTTGTGGAAGGCTTGTTTCAGCCGGAGAATCAGGTCACCCATGTGCGCAGCCATGATGGGATCCACCATGGTAGTGGGCTCGTCGTAAAGAATGGCTTCGGGATTTTGAGCAAGGGAACGGGCGATGGCCACGGCGCGGCGCGCACCGGTGGAAAGTTCGCCGGGCAATTTGTCCAGCGATTCATCCACTTCCAAAGTTCGGGACAGCTTTTGGACGTAGGCATCGATGTCGTTATCGGAAAGCCCGGGTTGGCCTTCGAGGGGGAAAGCGATATTTTCGCCAACTGTTAAAGAGTCGAACAGCGCGCCGGATTGAAAGACCATGCTGACTTTGCGGCGCACGGCTTGAAATTCCTCTTCAGTCCAGTCGGTGACATCCTGACCATCGATAAAAACCTGACCGGAATCGGGCTTCAGGAATCCGAGAATATGTTTCAGTGTGACAGATTTGCCGACACCGCTGCGGCCCATGATGACGCAGGTTTCACCACGCTTCACGAAAAAGCTGACGTGATCGAGAACCGGGCGGCCGTCGAAACCTTTGGTGACGTCTTTGAACTCAAAGTAATTGGGGGCATCGTGCGCGGTGGTGTTGTTGATGGTTTGAAGCTCGGGAGTGGTGTCAGGCGGAAGAATGGGTTCGGGGATGGGAGGAAGTTCTGTTTTCTGCTTTGGATCCCATGACTTCTCGCTCACTATTTTCTTGTCTCCCACAAGCGCTGAGCTTCCTCAAAATCAGCAGGCGTATTCATATTCCAAAATAGACGCCCTGCGCTATCAAATCGTTTCCAGACTGACTCGTCAAGCACTTCCGTGCGCAGTTGTTGCAAGGCTTGGGTAACTTTGCGCACACCGCGGTCGAAAACGTTTTTCAACGCATCCGCGGCATTGGTGCGGTAGCAGGCGCAGAGAGGCTCAGGACCGTGGGTGGAATGGGGGAGGATGACTTGAATTTCTGGGGCGCTGGCGCGAGCACGATCGACGAGAAAATTGAGCCATTCGGCGTTGAGGAACGGCATGTCACAGCTTAGGATGAGATTCCATTCGGCGGCGGGATCGGTGGAGGCTGTATGTTGCAATGCCGTGATGATGCCGCCGAGCGGCCCTTCACCAGGCCAGCGATCCTTGATGATTTCTAGGTGTGGATCGAGGTCGCGGTATTTTTCAGCGGTGGCGACGACCATAACTTCTTCGATACAGGTCCGCGCTAGAGTATCGATTCGCACGAGCAGAGGTGTTGAGTCGAATTGAGCGAGAGCCTTATCACGGCCAAAGCGGGTACTGCCGCCGCCGGCAAGAACGTATCCGCGTACGTCTGAGTTGGAATGTGGAAGCATAATTTCGTGACTAAGATTGGATCATAATTGGCGACTGCACCTGGTGCAAACAACCAAGGAAAAACCTATACCCGCGGAGAGTAGATTGGGCACGATCTTAGGGGAGCTGAGGAAATCGCACCAAGGAGAAGGATACCCATTGTTAAGTACTTTACTTTCTGTAAAGTATACATGAGTGTGACACACTAAGATTTATCGCTGAAAAACGTTGACTTCACGGAGTACTCTGTTATATTAGCAGTCGACCGCGGGGAGTGCTAATTCCCTCTCCTCCGGTACAAACCGCAACATTTACCTACGGAGGTTTTCTCAAGATGGCAGTGAATCTTACACCGCTCCACGACCGTGTGATCGTGCGGCGCATTGAAGAAAAAGAAAGTGTGAAGGGTGGCATCATCATCCCGGACTCCGCCAAAGAGAAGCAGCAAGAGGGCGAAGTGATTGCCGTGGGTCCAGGCAAACGGGAAAAAGATGGAGTTCATCCGCTGGACGTAAAAGTTGGAGATCGGGTGCTGTTCGGCAAATACGGCGGAACAGAAATCAAGATCGAAGACGAAGACTTGCTCATCCTGCGCGAAGAAGAGATTCTCGCGAAGCTAGGCGGACACGCTAAAGCCGCGAGGAAGTAACGTTTCTCGAATATTTAGAGAGAAATAGTGGCCGGTTTTTCCAAGCGTTCGGATGAAACCGGAGTAGTTCGGGTAGCAGCAATTACGCAGATATTCAGGCAATTAAAAGAAAATTGAGTCCATCAATCAGGAGGAATTACCAGTATGGCGAAGCAGATAGTAACAGGTGAGGCGTCCCGCCAGGCGATTTTGCGCGGCGTGAATGCTCTTGCCGACGCAGTGAAGATTACGCTCGGCCCCAAGGGCCGCAACGCGGTAATCGAAAAGAAGTTCGGCGCGCCGATCATCACCAAGGACGGCGTAACCGTAGCCAAAGAGATCGAGCTGAGAGATCCGCTCGAGAACATGGGCGCACAGATGGTTCGCGAAGTGGCTTCTAAGACCAGCGACGTGGCTGGCGACGGAACCACCACAGCGACGGTACTGGCGCAGGCGATCTTCCGCGAAGGCGTGAAGACCGTGGCGGCAGGATCAAGCCCGACAGCTCTGAAGCGCGGCATTGAACGCGCGGTGGAAGTTGCCGTGGAAGAGATCAAGCGCCTGCACAAAGATGTGAAGGGCGACATGATCGCGCAGGTTGGCACCATTTCCGCCAACAACGACAAGCAAATCGGCGGCATCATTGCCGAAGCGATGAAGAAGGTCGGCAAGGACGGCGTCATCACCGTGGAAGAATCCAAGACCATGGAAACGACGCTGGAAGTGGTCGAAGGTATGCAATTCGACCGCGGCTACCTGTCTCCTTACTTCATTACCGATCCGGAGCGCATGGAGTGCATTCTGGAAGATTGCCGCATCCTGATCCACGAAAAGAAAATCAGCTCGATGAAGGATTTGCTGCCTTTGCTGGAGCAGACCGCCAAGATGGGCAAGCCCCTCTTGATCATTGCTGAGGACGTGGAAGGCGAAGCGCTGGCGACGTTGGTGGTGAACAAACTGCGTGGCACGCTGCAATGCGCTGCCGTCAAGGCTCCTGGCTTTGGCGACCGCCGCAAGGCGATGCTTGAGGATATCGCGACGCTCACGGGCGGTAAAGCGATTACCGAGGACCTGGGTCTTAAGCTGGAAAACGTGAAGCTTGAGGATCTGGGCCGCGCCAAGAAAGTAACCATCGACAAGGACAACACCACGATCGTGGAAGGCTATGGCAAGTCCAGCGACATCGAGGGACGCGTCAAGCAGATCCGCTCGCAGGTGGAGAACACCACGTCCGACTACGACAAGGAAAAGCTGCAAGAGCGGCTTGCCAAGTTGGTCGGCGGAGTGGCGGTCATCAAGGTGGGCGCGGCAACCGAAACCGAGCTGAAGGAAAAGAAGGCTCGCGTTGAAGATGCCATGCACGCCACCCGCGCGGCCGTCGAGGAAGGCATCGTTCCCGGCGGAGGCACGGCGCTGCTGCGCTGCATCTCGGCGATCGACAAGCTGAAGCTACAGGATGACGAAGGAGTGGGCGTCGGCATCGTGCGGCGCGCTCTTGAAGAGCCAGCCCGCCAGATCGCGCACAACGCCGGAGCTGAAGGCGCTGTGGTGATCGGCAAAGTCCGCGAATCGAAGGAAGAGAACTACGGTTTCAACGCGGAAACCGGCGAGTACGGCGACATGGTGAAGATGGGCGTTATCGACCCCGCCAAGGTTACCCGGCTCGCGTTGCAGAACGCGGCTTCGATTGCCGGCCTGATGCTCACGACGGAAGCGCTCGTCGCGGAGATCAAGGAAGACGACAAGAAGTCGGCTGCAGCCGGCGGTGGTCCAGGCGGCCCCGGCGGCATGGGCGGCATGTACTAAGAGAACGGCAACAAATCGTTGGGAAAGAAGGGCGTCCGGGAGACCGGGCGCCCTTTTTGTTTTCTACGTGGATGCCGACGCAATTATGTTCCTGCGCCAATTGGGTTTTTCGGAGTAGTCAGCCGCTGAAGCAACCCTCCCGGCCGACTGTTCATTCATAGCGTAGCGACACCATAGGATCGACGCGCGAGGCTCTACGCGCTGGAATGTACGTTGCGAATAACGCGATGGAGATAAGCAAGGCCGCCACTGAAGCAATAGAAATGGGATCCCAGGGTTTCACGCCATAAAGTAGATTGGCGATGAGGCGCGTAAGAGCGAGCGCGGCTGCCACGCCAAGAAATACTCCAATAAACGCGAGCCACATACCCTGCATCACCACCATTCGACGAACATCATCGGGGCCGGCGCCGAGCGCCATGCGAATGCCGATTTCCTGGGTGCGTTGTTCCACGGAATAGGACGTCAGTCCGTAGATGCCGATGGCTGCCAGCAGCAGACCTATGCCCGCAAAGATAGCCAATAAGGTCATGTTGAAATCACTACGTGCGGTGGACTCCCCTCTTACTTGTCCCATCGAGCGAATGTGTGCCACTGGCAAGCCGCCGCTAGCGGCGCGAATTTCGCGTTGAATATCTTCACTAACGGAAAAAGGCTGAATTTTTGTGCGCACCAGGAGCGTGAGCGGAATGATTTTATTGTTGAGCGCAGTAACACCATCGTTCACCTGCGCCACGGGGATATACATGATGGGATCAGGATTGCTGCCCAGGCCCTGATTGCGGACGTCGCCAACGACGCCGATAATCTCGCGAGCTGGCTCGGCGAATTCGGGGCCGACTCCTTTGCCGATGAGGATCCGCTGTCCCACCGCGTCGCCATTCGGCCAGTACTGTTTGGCCAGCCCTTCATTGATGACCACCACCCGACCGGCCGCGGCATCGTCGCGGTCGGTGAAGAGACGACCACGCAACAGCGGGATACGAAACACGTCGAAATAACCCGGCGAAATGGTGCGCCAGCTTCCTCCACCATGGTATGGCCGCTCGGTAAGAGGACGGCCCTCGATGATGAACGGTAAACCGAAGCCGCCCTGCAGCGGGAGACAACAAGTGGATGCAAAAGAGGCTACTCCCGGCAGGCCCTCGACACGTCTCTGGGCGTCTCGCACTAGCTGAGTTACTCCCGCAGTTTTTTCGAAGCGTGCGCCGGTGAGGGACATTTCCATAGTCAGCACATTGTGCGCGTCGAAACCGGGATCGACAGAACGCAGGACCCCAAACGTGCGGATCATCAAACCGGCGCCAACCAGCAGAACCACCGCCATACTCATTTCCGCTATAACCAGAAGTGAACGCGCTTTGTTATGACGAAACCCGGACCCTGAGCGCAGCCCGCTTTCTTTCAGCGTAGCGTTGAGGTCGGTGCGTGAAGCGTTGAAGGCCGGAATGAGTCCGAACAAAATACCGGTCAGAAAAGAGATAACCAGCGTGAAAACAAGAACCCGCCAGTCGAGCATCAGCAGCGAACCGCGTTGGCCAATTCTCGGAATGTCGCCGGAATTTAGTGCGAGGAGTGCGCGCACGCCCGCGTAGCCAATAAGCAGTCCGAGCGCGCCCCCGGCCAATGACAACAACACGCTTTCAGTGAGCAGTTGGCGAATAATGCGTCCGCGTCCCGCGCCGATGGATGAGCGGATAGCGATTTCGCGCCTACGAAGAGTGGCGCGCGCGAGCAACAGGTTAGCCACGTTAGCGCACGCGATCAGCAGCACAAAACTCACCGCCCCAAGAAGCACGAGCAACGCCTTTCTGACGTCGCCGACGACGGTGTCGCGCAAAGGTTCGGCGGTAAAACCATCTTGCGGGCCTAAGGAGTTGGGAAATTTTCGTTCATAATCCGCGGCAGCGACTTTCATCTGCGCTTTGGCCATGTCTAAAGTGACGCCGGGTTTTAATCGAGCGGTGGCGCGGAGATAGTGAGCGCCATTGGTAGTGTTGAGATCGGCTTGCAGTGGCAGGTAAATGTCCACTGGCGGATCGGCGGAAAAAGACGGACCGGCTACCCCTGCGACCTGGTAGGATTCGCCACCCAGCTCAAGTGTTTTCCCGACGACACTCGGATCGCCGCCGAAACGGTTATGCCACAGACCGTTGCTGAGAACGGCCAGCTTGGGGCCGCCGGGCCGGTCTTCTTCATCCGAAAACGGCCTGCCAGCAGCGAACGGCACGCCGAATACTCGAAAGTAACTGGCAGAAACGTTGATTCCCTTGAGTTGCTCAGGAAGGCCGTCTCCAGTGAGATTCATGCCCGGTCCGCCGACGTCATAAGCGGCCACATCCGAAAAAACCTGATTTTGTGCTTTCCATGCAATGTACTTGGGAATCGAAGTAATGTTGGCGTTCCCCTGCGGCGAACTGAGCTCAAGTTGCACCAGGCGATCCGGCTCTGGATAGGCCAGTGGTTGAAGCAGCACGGAATTAACCACCGTAAATATTGCGGTATTCGCTCCTATTCCAAAAGCGAGCGCGAGAGTGGCGGTAGCCGTGAATCCTGGGCTGCGGCGCAAAATGCGGAAGGCATAACCGGTGTCATGCGTAAAATCTTCGATCAGTTCGCGGATTCGCATGTTTTGGCTCCTACGATAGGAATCAAAGTAATGTTCAGGTTCTGTTCAAATCGAAACCTATATTTTCATGCCTGCTTAAGTTACAAAGTAATTTCCGGTTGGCATAGTCTATAGACGCAGCACAATAAAATACGCCTTCCCCTTCAAAAAGAGTGGGGCCGGGGTGCTTGCCTAGGGTTCGATGGGTCTGGTAATGTCTGACAGCTTTTGAAGCGTCAAGAAGGGCTTCCAGGGGAGCCATTTTATGACTGGGGTTTTGCAGCGGCTATTGCCGCGTGAGGAGGGCTTTTATCAGCTCTTCGTCACGCAGGCGGATAATATTTTTGTGGGAGCCAAGGCGCTCCTGGAGATGCTTTCGCACTACACGGGCGTGCCGGAGCAGGTGCAAAGCATCAAGGCCATCGAGCACCATGGCGACGAAATCACGCATAGTATCCTGACCAAGCTGAACCAGACGTTCATCACGCCGTTTGACCGCGAAGATATTCACGAGCTGTGCAGCCAGCTGGACGACATCATCGATTTGATCGACGCAGCGGCGAGCCGCTTTGTGTTGTATCGCGTGGATGCAGTGCGACCCGGAACAATCGAGCTGGTTAAGGTGCTGGTATCCACCACGGCGGAAGTCGCGGCGGCGGTGCGGGATCTGGAATCGCCGGAAAAAGCGCTGAAACATTGCATCGATATCAATCGCTATGAAAATGAGAGCGACCGGCTTTGCCGCACGCTGATAGCGCAATTGTTCGACGAAGAACGCGACCCGGTGCAGATCATCAAGTGGAAAGAAATCTTCGAAGTCATCGAAACCGCTGTCGATAAGTGTGAAGACGTCGCCAACGTGATCGAAGGCGTAATCCTCAAAAGCGCGTAACCCACCGATGAAATTTTTAGCGATGTGCGCTGCTAACGTGAATGTGTGTGGTGATGACTATCTCCATCCCGCATCGCCAGATCCCGTGACGAAGAGTTACAGCTGTGGATAGCTTTAACCTGCTGCTGACGGTCATCACGCTCACCTTAATTTTTGAATTTTCCAATGGCTGGCATGACGCGGCGAATTCCATCGCGACGGTGGTTTCGACGCGAGTGCTGACGCCGTTTCGGGCGGTAGCGTGGGCGGCTTTCTGGAATTTTGTGGCGGCTTTTGTGTTTGGCACTGCGGTGGCGAAGACGATTGGAAAAGGGATGGTGCACATTGAGATGGTGGACGAGAAGGTGCTTTTAGCGGGGCTGCTGGGCGCAATCACGTGGAATTTAATCACGCTGGTATTAGGATTGCCGACGAGTTCGTCGCACGCGTTGATGGGTGGCTACGGTGGGGCGGCGGTAGCGAAGTCTGGTTTTGGGGCATTGATTCTGAGTGGTTGGACGAAGCCGGTGGTTTTTATTTTTTTGGCTCCAGTGATTGGGCTTTTTGTGGGCGCGGCGGTAACCATCGTGACCAGCTGGATTGTGCGCAAGCAGCGGCCACGGCGCGTAGATAAATGGTTCCGTCGATTGCAACTTCTTTCGGCGGCGGGCTACAGCCTGGGACACGGAACGAATGACGCGCAGAAAGGCATGGGCATTATCACCACCGCGCTCGTGGCCGGAGGCGCGCTGAGCACGTACGATGTGCCCTACTGGGTTATTCTTTGCTGCCACCTGGCCATGGCGGGCGGTACCATGGCGGGGGGCTGGCGCATCATTAAGACCATGGGGCAGCGCATTACCAAGCTGACTCCGTTTGGTGGATTTGCCGCGGAATCGGCGGGCGCGTTGACGTTGATGGGCACGGCGCACTTTGGTATCCCGGTGAGTACGACGCATACAATCACCGGCGCTATTGTGGGAGTTGGCGCAACGCGGAGGCTTTCGGCGGTGCGGTGGGGCGTAACGAGACGGATTGTAATTGCGTGGGTGCTTACTATACCGGGGGCAGCAGTGGTGGGCGGGGCGGTGTTTCACGGGATACAGCTTTGGTTAAAGTGAAGCGTGGGATTATGAAATTGAAGTAGATCGGATACGTAACTGGGACTTGAGGATGGCTGGAAATAAATCGCATTTTGCGACGGTGGAGGAAGCGGTCGAAGAAATTCGCCAGGGGCGAATGATTGTGCTGGTCGACGATGAGGACCGCGAGAACGAAGGCGACTTGACCATGGCGGCGGAGAAAATTTCTCCGGAAGCTATCAACTTCATGGCCAAGTATGGGCGTGGGTTGATCTGTCTGACTCTGACGGAGCAGCGCTGCGACGAATTGCACCTGCCACTGA
>Ga0209625_1000009_pt1 | contig 35268 bp, 29 predicted proteins | sample JacPin_JW_Ref_M2_FD_187960 | JGI IMG/M metagenome (GOLD analysis project Ga0209625, IMG submission 187960) | Forest soil microbial communities from Algoma, Ontario, Canada - Jack Pine, Ontario site 1_JW_Ref_M2 (SPAdes) (version 2) | ecosystem: Environmental > Terrestrial > Soil > Boreal...
TCTTCTTCGAGTTCCGTGGCGCTGCGATGCGCCTCGCGCAGGCTTGAGCCTTCGTTTACTTCAAGATGCAACTCGATGAAGAGGCATCCCTCAAATTGATGGGCTGAAAGTTCGTGAACGGCGAGGCCGCGGCGCTGAGCCACGGCGCGAATCGTTTCGAACAGATCTTCATCGCTGCGCGCCCGAGGCTCAACGTGAACGACCACGTCGGCATCCGGCACGATCCCTTCGATGCGTTGCTCGACGGCGTCGCTCGCGACGTGTGCTTGCTCGAGGCTCGCGGTGCGAGGAACGCTAATCGTCACGTCCACGAAGTAGCGCTGGCCGGAACGGCGAACGCGCACCCGCTCGCTGCGCAGCACGCCTTCCGTATTGGCGACCGCGGCCGCAATCTGCTCTTGCAGACCGCTGGGCGCTACGTCCAATAATGCATCAACAGTTTTCTTGCCGAGACGCGAGCCGATCCAGATGATGACGCCGGCGACGGCTAGCGCGGCGAAAGCATCCAGCATGCTGAGCCATGGAATGTCGTATTTCAGCCCGATCCAGGCGCCGGTGATGCCGAGAATTACGACGAAGGTGCTCCAGACGTCGGTGGAGAAATGCAGCGCGTCTGCCTCAAGGGCTTCGCTGGGATATTTGCGCGCGACGCGAGTGAGCCGGCGCGAGCGGACGAGGTCAACTGCCATGCAAATGCCGAGAATGATGATGGCGCGCAAACTGGGCCGGATGTGCGTCGAATGGAAGATGAGGCGATGGATCGCTTCCCAGATGATGTAGACCGCCGTGACAATCAGAAGCGCGGTCTCCACGAACGCGGAAAAGCTTTCGACTTTTCCGTGGCCGTAGAGATGATCGGCGTCGGCCGGCTTATCCGCAACGCGAACGGACAGAAAAGTGATCACGGCGGCAATTAGATCGAGAATCGAATGCAGCGCTTCGGACAAGATTCCCAGGCTGCCGGTTATTATGGTGAGAAAGACTTTGAGGGACACGAGCACAATTGCAGAGCCGACAGATGCGAGAGCCGCCAGGCGCTTTTCGTGAGTTGCACGTTCGACAGGTTCGGTCATTCAATCCGGGCCATCAGTGCGGGTCAGGCGATGCTATAGATTAACGCCTTCGTCCGGCGATTTATACGCTCGCAACGCTGAGGGAACAGCGTTCGGGACTTGAGCCGTCACGCGAGAGAGGATTATTTCAGTGCTGGCGCCGGGACGAGTGGCAGGCGGCGCGGCTCGCCGTGGAATCCGCGGATTTCGACTTCTTCGAGGAGCAATGAAGGCGAGACGATCGAGCTGGGGATCCCGCCCTGCGCTCCTCCGAACGAGCCGAGGGCCGTTCCGGCGAAACCCGCTGCGGGATTCTGCATGTAGTCGTACAGAGTGAGATCGTCACCGATGGCGACCATATTACGCAGCGAGCGCAGCGTGAGCCCTTCGATGTGTCCCCCGCGCACTAGCTCTTCGCGGCCATCCGCCACGTAGACGCGGTAATACAGTAGGGGCATGCGTTCGCCGCTAGCAACGCCTCCGGCAATCGATCCAAGAAAATCGGAGAAATCTTGCTGGCCCAAAGATGAAAGTGCGGGATTGTCCATCCGCTTTATTTCCAGGCACCATTCGTGGCCATCCTGGCGGCACGCATCGATGAACTTCTTTCGCAGATCGGAAGCGTTCGAGGCGTCCGAAGATTGGAGAATCAGATTGCTGGCGAGAGGTTTGGTGTCCGAGAGCATCGCCGAGCGTGCGTGGCCGTTGGAAGCCTGAAATTCAGGTCCCGGCCTGCGCGACATCAGTAGATTTCTTAGAACGCCGTTTTGCACGATTTCGACGCGCTGGCCTTTCACGCCCTCGTCGTCGATCTGGTATTGACCAAGCACAGGCCGGCCCTGAAATTCAGACATCGCCGGGTCGTCAACGAGCGACACGCTTGGCGGCAGGACGCGCGTTCCCACGCGGCCGCTCCACTCGCTGCGTCCGCCCATTCGATCCATGATTTGATCGAACGCCGACATCATGGAAAGCGGCGGCCGCGCGCCCGAGAGCGATGCTGCCAGCACTTGCGCGAGCATGGAACCGGAGGCGGAGGCGTCGAAAAGCACCGGACCGTTGAAATCGGTAACAAGCGGGGCCGCGCGAAGCTGCATCAGTTCCGATCCGGCTTGAGTGAGGCCCTTCGAGATCGTGGCGGCGTCGGGAACGTCCCCAGGCTTCGCGACGTAAATGGCGTAGTAATTGTGGAGCGGCATTCCGTCCTCGGCCTGCGTGTCAAACGCCGCTTCTACAGCTGCCAAGCTTTTCGAAGTGCGAAGCTCCGTGCCCTCGCTATTCGTCAAGTAGTAGGTCGTATAAATAAAATAGTAGTTCACCCGAGTGCCGTAGAGTTGCGGGAAACTCTTGAGCGCTATCGACGCCGCGCGCGCCTCGTCTTCCCACTTCCGCGAAGTCCAGTCGGGCACGGCGCGCGGGTCGACCTTGACGACGGAACGCTCCTGCGAAAAATCGTCAATTTCGGGGGGCTTCGTCAGGCTGCGCAGGAATGCCTGCTTGAGCGACATCTGCGTCGCGGCTTCTTTGTAGGCCTGATCGGTGGCGAGCCATAAGTCCTGGCGAAGCGAGTTGTAGTCGTGGTCGATTCCCACTTCGCCGGTAGAACCGAGGAAACCCTGAAAGCCGTCTTCGCTGATGAAATTGGAACTGTCGAGGTGGTAGTCGCCGATGCGCGCATCGACACTCATGAAGCGGTTGCGCGTGGTGGTGGAAGACACGAGATCGCCGAACGATGCCGTGACGGCGCGAACATCGACGTCGAGAAGCCTGTATTCGAGGTAAAACGGTTTTTCGACTCCGGGCAACTGGAGCCGTGCACGATTCCTCTCCATTTCATCGTGCATTGCCCGAAGGGTCTGGTCGCTGTCAGCCTCCTGTTGGGCCGCGTGCATCGGCGGATTGCTCGGGGCTGGAACGGCAGCGACCGCCGGTTTCGTGTGGCTGGCGGCAGCCGTCAGTAAGAACGCGAACGCCCAGAATGAGATTATGGTCGCGATTTTTCTCACTGCTTCTGTCCCTGTGATTCAGGATCGTGTGCGGGTGGCGGCAAAATCGGGGGTCGATCCGTGGACGTCTGTTTCTTTTGCACTTCCATCTCGGAAATCAGAATCGCAGGCGCGACGGCCGAAACCGGCACCGAACCGGATTCGGCGCCGCAGTAGCCGTTGAAGATCTCCGGCTTGTCGCCGGTTGCGACAATTTTCGTGAGGGAGACGAGTGGCGTACCGACGATGTCTACGCCGCGAACGAGTTGATCGGGGCGGCCGTCCGGAAACACCTTGTAAACGACGAGAGGAAGGACTTGAAACGCCTGTGGCTGGCCGCGGCCGGTAAACGTAAATCCGCCGGCGATGTCGTCAATCAGCAGACCGAAAGGCTTGCCTTGCGCTTTCACAAGCTCGATGAGCTTTGCGCGAAGCTGTTCGTTCGTCACGGCGTTGGTACTGGAGACGATCAGATTGCCCTGCCGCGCGACGGGAACGAATCCCAACTGGCGGCGTCCGTGGCCGTTCGAATGCGGAATATCAACCAGCGGCGAGCGTGACATGAGAAAAGTCTTCAGCACGCCGTGATCGACGAGCTGAACGCTTTCCGCCTTCACGCCTTCATCGTCGTATAAGTAATTTCCGAGCAGCATCTGGCCGCCAAACAGCGATTCGGTGGGATCGTCTTTGATGGAGAGAAAATCCGGCAGAATCTGTTCGCCGACTTTGCTCGTAAACGTCTGGCCTTCATTGATGTCTTTCTGGCGAAAACCTTCGGAGCGATGTCCAAAAACCTCATGAAAGAAAACCGCGGCCGCGCGGCCGGTGAGTAATGCGGGGCCTGCGTAAGGATCCACGAGCGGCGCTTTGTCGAGCGCTTCGGTCTCCTGGATCATCGTCTGAATATGTTCGAAAACGGTTTTGTCGTCAGGGGCATCCTTTGGAGCGAGCCAGTCAAAATTGTTGTAGCGATTGATGTCCATCCCGTCTGGAGCTTTGCTCTGAACGTAAAGCTCGAGGCGATAATGAATCTGTCCGAACGCGATCTTGGACCCTTCACTCGTCACTTCGTACTGATTCGCGGCGAGCGCGGTGAAGGTGACGATGGAATTGAGCACTGCAGGCGATTGGCTGAATGCCGCCGTGTATTTCCGGACGCGCGCTTCCCACGGCTCCCGATCCACTCGCATCTCGACGTGCGGGCCGGTGTACGTCCGCGGAGCTTCCGCAGAAAAATCCGGCGCGGCGCCCTCGGCCGTTTGCACCTGCACCTGCTGGCTCGTTTTCACTTTGATCAGCGCCTGGGACGCAGCGCGGTATTGCTTGTCGGTCTCGCGCCAGATTTCGCGCGAGAGAACCGGCAGGTCGTCGTCAAGAATCGTGGACGTGCCGGGACTGGTCCAACTGGGCTGCCGGTCGCCGAACTTATGCGTATTATCTTGCTTGATGCTCCCGACGCGCGTTTGCACTTCGAGCCAGCGCGCATGATTCTCGGTGCTGGAAAGTAGCGCGCCATTGGAACCGGATACTTCGGAATATTCGCGGTCGGCGATCGTGTAGCTGAGGAAGTAAACAGGTGGGTCCGCCTTCGAATAACCCGTAACCGCGCGATCGAGCTCCGACTGCATGGTGGCCAGAATGGCAGGCGCTTCCGGAGTCTTCGAATGCTGATCTTTAGCAAAAGCTGCAAACGCGGCCAACAAGACCGAGAGCGCAGCAGTCAAGCTTCTATGTGTCGGTGTGGATTTCATCATAAGGTAAAGTCCAACAGTTTAAGATAGGATGCCTACATTCCCAAATAAAAAGCCGGGGCCAATTTTCTCCCCGGCGGTTGCAAGAGCAGCCGAGACCACCGAAATCGCTCGAAGGAGCTTAGATGCGCGCAATGGTCGTAAGGCGGTACGGGCCGCCTGAAGTTTTTGAGTCGCGGGAAGTACCCGACCCGCAGCCGAAACCGGGAGAAGTATTGATTCGCGTGAAGGCCGTCGGCGTCAACTTCGCGGATCTCCTGCAGCGAATGGGTGTCTATCCCGGCACTCCTAAACCGCCATTCGTACCTGGAATTGAAATCGCCGGTGTTGTCGAGAAGGTGGCCGAAGGCGGAAAGCGGGAAACCGGGGAAAGTGAGCCGTTGCGTCCGGGCGACGCCGTTGCGGCGTTCCCGAAGTTCAACGGCTACGCCGGCTGGGTTGCTGTGTCCGCGTCGATGGCCCACCGCCTGCCCGCGGGAATGTCGTTCGAGGAGGGCGCAGCGATTCCTGTCAACTACCTGACGGCCTATCATTCGATGTTCGCGATGGGAAACCTGCAGCCGGGCGATCGAATCCTGGTTCACGGAGCAGCCGGAGGCGTGGGAATTGCGGCGATCCAGCTCGCCAAGGCGCATGGCCTGGTGATATTCGGGACGGCGGGGCCCACGAAACAGGATTATCTTCGGAAGATCGGAGTGGATCATCCGATCGATTACACCAAGGGCGACATTGTCCAGGCAGTGCGCAAATTCGCGCCGGACGGAATCGAAATGGCGATGGATCCGATCGGAGGTAAATCGTTCGCCCAAAGCCAGGCGTGCCTGGGTCCAACCGGTAGGCTTGTGGTGTACGGCTTTTCCGTCGCGGCGGGGTCGGATGGAAAGCGAAGCTGGATGCGTGGATTGAAGGCCCTGCTCGAAACGCCGAGGTTTCATCCGCTGAAAATGATAAGCGAGAACCTCGCGGTGATTGGAGTTAGTTTGGGACGCTTGCAAGCCCGTGGCGCCCTCTTGCGGCGAGAACTCGACGAGCTGTTCCGCATGTACGTGGCGGGCAAAATCAAACCGGTAGTTGGAAAGTCGTTTCCGCTGGCGGATGCCGCGGCGGCTCATCGTTTCATCCAAGAGCGAAAGAATATCGGCAAAGTGATCCTAACGGTGAAATAGAGCGGAGTCACTTCGGTGCTGGCGCTTCAGGCTTCGTGAATAGCGATTCGTCGACTTTGGGATTGAGGTTGACCTCTTCGATGTGGGACTCGAGGAACTTCGCGCCGTCGCGGTAAATTGTGGTCGTGTACGCGAACTGCTTTCCGTCCACCGTTCGGTAGTCGCCCCAGCGCTGGTCGTTGTCCACCATCCCGTGCTGGCCTTCCGACTGGTAGTGCGCGGCGGCCAGCAGATGGGTATTCGGATCAAAATATAGCTTTACCGAATTGAACGGCGCTTCGAGTTGAACGCCTTCGGCTTTCTTGCCGTCGATCTCCTCTTCGCCGATAAACCGTCCAGCGAGCTTGTCGTCGAGAACGCGCTGGTAGGCGCCCCAGCCACCGCCGAACATCGCGATTCCCCGTTCGAACTCGGCAAGAAAACGCGACGCGTCCACAACTTTATCGGGAAACTGGAGCCATGCAGACTTCCCATCGCAAACCTGCATGATGGTCTGCCCCTGAAAATCCACTTGGCCATGCGAGCGGTCCGGATAGGACACGAGCCATGAAACCTTGATCGGCGCCTCGTTACCCTGGTTGAACATGCTGCCGCTCTCGTTCATCGCGAGGCCTTTCACCGATGTGAGCGCATCGCCACCCGCGGCTTTCGCGCCCGCGAGCAGGATTTCTTTCCCTCGGGCAAGCGATTCAGGCGTGATTGCTGCCGAGGTTTGGAGAGGTTTACGAAGGTCCGGCCGAGTCGCATCGAGCTGATCAGCCGGAATCTCGGTGAATTGCGCGCTGGGAAACTCCTTTTTGAGCTCATCGCGAAACTGGGTGACATTTCCGACGAGGACAATATCGAGGTCTTTCGTCGCGAAATAACGTTGGGCGATCGCTTTCGCCTCAGTCGCCGAGACCGACCGCACCCGCTCCGGGTACGTGCTGTTGTAATCCGCGGGCAGTTCGAAAGCAGCGGCCGTAAGAACCCGGTCCGCTACCTGCTCGGCTGTCTCGGTTTCGATTGGATAAACGCCAGCCAGATAATCACGCGCGAAATCCAGCTCCTTCGGCGCGATATCCCCGGTGGACATCTTGGACATGAGGTCAACAACGAGTTTCGTAGCTTCGACCGTCGCTGCTGTGCGCGTAAACGTTCCGGCGGTAAAAACTCCCGCATAGCGTCGTGGCGTGAAAGAAGAAAATGCGCCGTATGTGAGACCTTTCTTGACGCGAACTTCGGTGTTCAGCCGGCTGTTATATCCGCCGCCGAAGATCCGGTTCGTCACTTGCAGCGGAATCAGCTCGGGATCCGCGCGCCGCACGCCGAGCTTTCCAACTCGAATCTGCGTCTGGACCGCGTCGGGCTTGTCGATGAGCCAAATATGCTGGCCGGAAATTGGCGCAGGCACAGCGGGCGTTGCGGCGGGCAGATCAATTTTCGGCCAACCGCCAAAATATTTTTCCGTCACCGCAAAAGCTTCCTCTAGAGTGATGTCTCCCGCAAAAGCAAGGAATGCCTGGTTCGGCACATAGTGCGCGTCGTGGAATTTGGAGAGCTCTTCGCTCTTCAATTTCTTGACTGTGTCCGGCGTTCCTTCGATCGGCCAGCCGTACGGTGAATCGCTATACACAACGTGATTGAACGCGAGTGACGCGAGATAATCGGGATTCGAATATTGCACCGTGAGAGATGAGAGGAGCTGTTCGCGGCGGCGAGCGAGCTCCTCCGGCTTAAATGCCGGATGAAGGACGACGTCGGACATCAGATCGAGCCCTAGATTCAGGTCCTTCTTGACGACGTCGAGCGTGATGGTGGTCGCATCTTTACCCGCCTGTGCGGTCAGCTGCCCACCGACGAAATCGATCGCGTCAGCGATTTCCTGTGCCGACCGCCGCTCGGTTCCCTGCGTCAGCAGGTTTGCGGTCATCTGCGCCACTCCTGGAGTTCCTGCCGGATCGTCAATACCCCCTGCGGAAAGGATGATCAGTCTGGCTGCAACGGAGGGTTCGCGATGATCGCTAATCACGAAGACGCGGAGCCCATTCGCAAGGGTCTTCGTGGCGGCTGAAGGGAAATGAAACGGTTTCGGTGTGCCAGCTCCAGGCATCTGTGGCGCGAGTTTCACGCCGGGAGGAACAACACCTGTGCCGTCCTTTTGATCTTTTTGGTCTTGCTGCGCCCCGGGCTGCTTTTCTGCGGGTGGCGTGGCTGCCTGTTGAGCGGACACTGCGGCGCCGGTGAGAGCGACCAACGTGCAGAATATTAACCACTGCCGCATGGCGAACCGCTTCATCTTTACTCCTCGAATGGCGCTGCCAGCTGTTCTTGGCGTCAACCTCATTACTGCGCCGCTGGCTTTACGAGCAGAATAGTTGCGTGCTGCGGGACAAAATATTCCGCTGCCGCATGCTGCACGTCTGCCGGCGTTAACTTCAGATAGTGACCGAGTTCGGTATTTACGAGATCGGGATTCTTGCCAATCACCGCTGCTGCCCCGAGCGCGACAGCCTTTTCTTCGTCGGTATTTCGTCCCAGGATGAATCCGGAAATCTCCTGGTTCTCGGCCTTATCGAACTCTCGCGCTTCGACCGGTTTTGTCTTGAGTTCGTCGAGCACGGCCACGACCGCTTTCTGGCCCTCCTCAGCAGTGTGCCCCTGGTTCATGATGGCGTAAGCCCAGAACAGATTCGGATCTTCCGTGAAATTGCCGAAGCCTGCGGCCTGCACGGCGATCTGTTCCTTATAAACCAGCGTCTGATACAGGCGGCTGCTCTCGCCTCCAGCAAGGATATTGGCGGCTAGATCCAGCGGATAAGCATCGGGCGCATAACGGGCCGGGATTTTGTAGCCGATCACGACTGCGGGAAGGGGTGTGTTGGAATAGGACTTGTTCACCACGCGCTCCCCCTTTTGCGCGGGCTCGGGCGTATCGATTCGCGGAATTGGTTTTGCGGAGGCCGGGATCCCTTCGAAATATTTCTTGGCCCAGCCGAGCGCCTCTTCGGAATTGAAATCGCCGACGATGATCAGCGTTGCGTTGTTTGGCTTGTAGAAGGTGTTGAAGAAATCGCGCACATCCTCGATCGTGGATTTGTCGAGGTCGGCGATACTTCCAATCGCCGTGTGATGGTAGCCGTGCACCGTGAACGCAGCGGCACGAAGATCCTCTTCGAGCAGGCCGTACGGCTGATTATCCACGCGAACGCGGCGCTCTTCTTTCACTACCTCGCGTTCGGACTTGAAATTCGTTTCGTCCACATTGAGGCTGCCCATGCGGTCCGCTTCGAGCCAGAGAACACGCTCAAGATAATTGCTCGGGAACGTCTCGAAGAAATTCGTGTAGTCGTCGTACGTGCTGGCGTTATCGAATCCGCCTGCCGCTTCGATGATGCGGGAATGCTCGTCCGGTCCAACGTGCGCCGAGCCTTTGAACATTAAATGCTCGAAGAGATGCGCGAATCCGGTGTGGCCGGCGCGCTCGTCTTTCGCGCCGACGTGATACCAGACTTGCAGGTTGATTACAGGAGCGGCGTGGTCTTCGAGCAAGATCACCTGCAAGCCGTTGCCAAGGGTGTGTGTGGTGAAGTTAAGCTTTGGCGGCCGAACCTGTTCCGGTTTGTTCTGCGCGGCAAGCGATACAGCCGACGCGGCCACGAATAGCGTAGCGATAGCGAAACGACTCCAAGTCCTCATAAACCGATAACTCCCATCCCGAGGGATTTATTGCGCGTGATGCTCGCAAGGCGGAAAGGCTTGCGGTAAAGATAAGCCCCGTTATCAGAGACGCCTTCAACCGAAAGAAGAATATCCAGTATCCTAGACGCTCATTGCGGCTGTCAAATTCGCCCGAAGAAGTATCCCCGCAGCTTTTTGCGCGATTTTCTTTTGTCGGCCACCGGGATTTAGACGTATACGAACAGGAAAAGGCTACTTCCGCATCGATTGCTAGGAGGTAAAGGCCGTCGTAATCTCGATTTGTCTCGATCGGGACCTTTCTAGGGGTGAATTTTGCTGCGAGGTGACAATGCGAAGTTTAGCCGGACTTTTGGTAGTAGCGCTGATTTCGGTGCTGGCCTACAGGCTGTACTTTTCAAAAATGCAATCGTCAGAGACCGGCACGCCCGTGCAAACGATAAGCGTCGTGGGCGTGAAGAATGATCTGCTCGCGATTGCACAGGCAGAACGGGCTTACCAGGCGGAACACGGGTCGTATGGTTCACTCGAGGAATTGAAGTCAGCCGGCGCGATGTCGATGCTGAAAGACGGCCGCGATGGATATTCATATGAAGTGGAAACATCGGCGTCTGGCTTTCAAGTGACGGCAAAATGTTCCACCATCACTAATCCCGGCTGCTCGAACTGGGCGGTTGACCAGACGATGCAAGTCCAGCCGGCGCCGTAAGGTTTCGAAGGGTAATGAAGAACTACGGCGTGCGCTTCTGGTCGGCCACTGTCACGCCCGCTTCGGCGTAATCCGTTGGCGGCAGGTCCACAAACGTTACCTGGATATTTTCCCGTTTTGCGCGGCCATCTTCGATGAGCGCTTGCGTGATGCGTTCGGCAAGTTTGCGTTTTTGCTCCGGCGTGCGTCCTGCGACCCACGTTACTTGGACGTATGGAATCAGCCCTCCTGAAGAATGCGGGCGGTATTATAACGGCTCCGCATCACGCGTGCGCCGTGGAAGATTGTCTCGCGGGGCTCATAAGCCGCTACGCCACACGAGGGGTAGTCGTTAACGCCGGTAGCTTCGAACCGCACTCCGGACAGTTCGACCAGCCATGCTCCACAGCACGGCCGCAATTAGGGCAGGTTGGCTTCATAGCTGTTCCGCAGTACGGGCAGAAAACGAATCCGGATTTCACCGGTGTCGAGCACCCCGGACACGGCCGCGGCAGCGAATCGCGCAGAATAAAGTAGAGGATTATCCCGATACCGTTGGGTATCAAGGCCGCAAGCCATGTCCACAGTACATAGCGCATGCCGCGGCGCTTCGCGTCCGCGTAGACGTAGCCGATGAGCAGGATCCATGCAACTATGATCAGAAAAGCGCCGTAGGTGAATGCGATCTTTCCAGCAAGCGGCCAGTACTTCATTTCGTTGTCCTCGGGAATGAGGACCGTCATCACCACCGTCGTCATCGTGAGATAACAGACGATCGCGATGAACCATGCCGTCCGCGGAATTATCTTTAGCCCTTCGCTGAAGCGGCTCATGCCAAGCTCCTTTCGCGTCGTTGATGGCGTGCCAGCAAAATGGCTGCGATCCCGCCTGTGAGCCATACGAGCGACGTGAATCCTGCAAATCCCAGCCACGACTGACTCAGCCGCGGATCGAGCAGACTCAAGAGTCCGCCGCTTACGAGCCGGACGATCGGCCAGCTCGTTAGCGTCAGCGCCCAGGCGAACAACACCAGCGAAATCATCACGCGGCGATTCCACGCATGCTCGCGCTCGTCGATGATCCGCGCTTCGGCTCGTGCGCACGTTCTTTGTACCAAGTCCGGCGACGGTTGCGGCGTCGGCAGCTGCCGCAAACTGCGGGACAAATGTTGCCATTGCTCCATTTCGGCCGAGCATTGGGGACACATCCGCACGTGCTGCATTAGCATTTCTGATTCGTTCGGAAGGAGCGCGTCCGCGGCAGCCAGCGCTAGCAGTTCGCGAATCTTGTTGTGATCCTTCACTGTGATGTTCCCCGACGCGCTCCTAGCCAATTTTCTCCCGCATAGCGAGTTTCCAAGCTGTTGCGCATCTGCTCGAGCGAACGGCGCAGCCGTGATTTAACTGTGGAAAGCGGAATGCCTAACACCTGTGCAATTTCCTCGATCTTCATTTCTTCTTCGAATCGAAGCGTCATCACTTCCCTGTAGGCAAACGGCAATTCATCGAGCGCCGTTCCGACGCGGCTGGCGCGTTCTTTTTCGAGAATGCGATCGAGTGGCGCCGGGTCATGCGCAACCAACCTATCAAGCGCGGTGTCCTGCGATCCGTCTTCTGAAATTGGCTGGTCCAGGCTCGCCGGCCGAACACGGCGAAGATGATCGATTGCTAGATTGCGAGCCACCGTGAATAGCCAAGCGTCGAAATTTCGGCTCGGATCGAAGCGTCGGATTTTTTCCGCCACGTGAATCCAGGTCTGCTGAAAGAGATCCTCAGCTTCGCACCTGTCACGTACTAGTCGCAGGAGGAAACGATACAGCCGATTCTGGTAGCGCGATATCAGCGTCGAGAGCGCGTCCAGGTCCCCACGCCGAAGCTGAGCAACATCGGCCTCGAGCCCCACGCCCCCCTCCCATTGCAAACGCGGCGGTGCCCATCATATCCGTAATACGGTAGACCCTCCGAAAAAGACTCAGTCGCCGAGAAAAGCGCGGCCCGCTTGGCAGGTATGTTTCAAATCAGTGCTTTAGCGAAACTGCGATGGCTACCACTGAGGCGACCTCAGGCACGCGCTTTGAAGTTTTCGCCTGCCCTACCCGGCACACGTCGAGCGCAGCGATGGCCTCGCGCCCTATGCTAGAATGGTCTTCTGTGTTAAAGGTTCTTCAGGACCTTCTCGAACTTCAAAGTGTGGATGCGCGTTTGAAGGAAGTTCGCGCCCGCCTAGCCTCTTCCCCGAAGAAAATCGCGGAACTGGACGCTCGTATCGCTGCCGCGAAGACCGAACTTGAGCAAAGTAAGGCCGCGCAGCTCGCCACAACAAAAGACCGCAAGAAATACGAGCTGGATGTCGAGCAACACAAGGAACGCGTCCGCAAATACAAAGACCAGAGCGCACAAATCAAGACGAACGAGGCGTACAAAGCTCTTCAACACGAAGTGCAGATGGCTGAAGAAGAAATTGCGAAGGCCGAGGATCGGCTGCTCGAACAGATGGTGGCTAGCGAGGAATACGATCGCCGCATTAAGGCCGCAGAAAAAAGATTAAAGGAAGTGGAAGAATCAGTTCGCACGCAGCGCGCGACAATCGAATCTGAGAAGGCGACGGCTGAAAAAGATTTGGAAGGGGTCGAGGCTGATCGTAAGCGCGTTACATCGGAAATTCCTGAAGATCTGCTTGACCATTACGAACGCATCGCCAAGAAGCACGGCGGCGTCGCTCTCGCCGAAGTGGATGATGAGAAGTGCTCGCTCTGCGGCATGCAAATCCGGCCGCATGTATTTCAAAAGATGCGCAATGCGAACAACGAGGAGTTGTTCCATTGCGAGACGTGCACTCGTATTCTCTACTACATCGAGCCTACGGCAGTGCCGCCGCTCGACGAACACAAGCCCCAGGCGTCGGGCGCGTCTCCGTCCGCTTCTTCCCCCGGTGAAAATTAGCACCGACATTTTGATTGCTCGCCGCCCCTTCGGCAGCGCCTGCGGCCGATGAAGCGTTCTTCAAAGACTCCGCCGCCCTCAAGCGCACGCCTTTTTTCCGAAGCTCATCCCGCCGCGCCGCCCGCGGGAGTTCACATCGCGAATATCGACGGAGCGTCCCGAGGTAATCCGGGCCCTGCGTCTTATGCCGTCATCATTCGTGACGCGAGCGGAAAAGTGATTCTCGAACTCGCAAAAAATATCGGCCGCGAAACGAACAATGTCGCCGAGTACTATGCGCTCCTTGCGGCTCTCGATTACGCGACGAGCCACAACATTTCTGCGCTGCGTATCCGAAGCGATTCCGAATTACTCGTCCGCCAGATGCAGGGCCGCTATAAAGTGAAAAGCGCCGATTTGAAGCCGCTGTACGAACGCGCCTCGAAGATGGCGAAGCAGCTTGGATACTTTGCGATCGAGCACGTCCGACGCGAACTGAATCGCGATGCCGACGCGCTCGCGAACGTGGTGCTCGATCAAGCAGACGTTCCCAAATTTGCCGGTACGGGATCGACTTCACAATCGCGCCTAAACCCGCTTTCGAATCAAGCTTCAGTTTTGGCAGCCGCAGGGTCTAATTCGAAAGACGCACCACTCAGGATTCGCGCGCGATTCGTAAAGGGTGTGCTGATTCCAACCGAGCCGCTCGACTTGCCGGAGGGTGCGGAAGTCGCAATCGAGTTTCGCAGTATTCGCGGCGATAAACCTTAGTTTCCAGCAGAAATTCTAAGCAGCATTTTTTAGAACGTACGAGCGATAGAGCGTGTCGCGTTGCGCGGGAATGTAGCCGGCATCGGAAATAATTCGGCGCAGTTCCGCTTCGTTCGTGCGGTTGCGAACACCGGCAGCATAAACCACGTTCTCTTCGATCAGAATACTGCCTACGTCGTCGGCGCCAAATTCCAGTCCCACCTGGCAGACCTTAATTCCCGGCGTGAGCCAGCTCGATTGAATGTGGTCGATGTTGTCGAGATATAGCCGGCTGATGGCGAGGGTTTTTAGATAGTCGAAAGCCGTGGCTTCAGGAATTTTCTTTCCGAGCGGAGTATTCTCTGGCGCAAAAATCCATGGGATAAACGCTGTGAACCCGCCCGTATCTTCCTGAATCCGGCGCAGGCGTTCCAAATGATTTACGCGGTGACGATATTCTTCGCCGCAACCGAACATCATTGTCGCCGTTGTGCGCATCCCGAGCGAGTGCGCGATCCGATGCATGTCTTCCCATTCGTCGGAGCGGCACTTCAATCGCGAAATGCGCGCGCGAATTTCATCGTCCAAGATTTCCGCGCCTCCTCCTGGAATCGAGTCGAGGCCGGCATCGCGCAACCGCGCGATGGTATCGTGCACCGAAAGCCCGGAAACTTCAGCAATGCACAGAATTTCCGGCGCCGAAAAGCAGTGCAGATGCACCTGCGGAAACTTCTCTTTGATCGAGCTAAGCATGTTCTCGTAAAACTCAACCCGAAGATCCGGATGCAACCCGCCCTGCATCAGCACACCTGTCCCCCCCAGATCGATCATCTCCTGAATCTTCTCGTAAATCGTTTCGAGGGAAAGAATGTACCCATCCTTCGCGCCCAGCGGCCGGTAAAACGCGCAGAACGAGCAATACTCCGTGCAAAAATTCGTGTAGTTGATGTTGCGGTCGATCTGGTAGGTCGCGACGCGAGGGTCGGTTTTCTTGCGGCGGACTTCGTTCGCCGCCATTCCGATGCCGATCAGGTCGTCGGAGTTAAAAAGTTCGAGCGCTTCTTCTTGTGTGATTCGCATTTCAGCTTCTCCGATTCACGCTCCACGACGAGCGGTTGATTGCGTGGGAGCATTGGCGAATTCGATCGGGCTATTACTCGGAATCAGTCCCGCGGCGGCAGACTTCTCGTAATATAGACGCAGCCCTTCGAGGTTTTCGGCGTCGAGGTTGAAATCAATATTGTCGACGAGATACCGTTCCAGCGCTTTGGCCGGCAGATCGAGCTTCACTGAAGCGGCTTCGGAAATTTCGCGTATGTGCTCCATTCCGTATCGCTTCGATTCCTGAAAATCCGCCACGACTTCCGGAGTAATCGCATCGCGTCGTCCAGCCCAAATGGCAAGCACGCACGGTTTGCCCGTCATCTCGCGCCATTGGTAGGCCACGTCGTACACGAACACAGTCTCGAATCCTGGAACGGGCATGTCTTCCGGGTCGCCCTGGCAACACGATCCGCCGCCTGGCAACTTAGCCGCAAGCGCTTCCATTTTCAGCGCCACGCGCAGCGCGGGATCGCCGATGATGAGCGCGGCGTCCGCTTCCTTGAGCATTTGGGAAGGGTCGGGTGCGGCCTCAACATATTCGGGCTTGATTCCCCAGTAGCCCGCCGCCAGCAGTTTCACCAGCGCCGCCGAGCTACGCGAACTCGAATCAAGCGCAATGCGTTTCGCCATATCTATCGGCCGCTTCGACACAACCAAAATGCTGCGAACCTCGCCTTTTGCCGCCACCGCCATGCCTGGCAGCACCACCACATTTTCCATGCGCTGATATTCGATCGAGGGAATAATGGCTACCTCGACGTCGCCCCGCCGTAGAGCTTCCGCGCATTGCGAAGGCACTGTAAACGACAGTTCGTACTTGCCCTCGAGCGGCCCCTCCGCAAATCCCCATACCAACGGCGCCGTGTTCAGGTATTCGACGATTGAAATGCGAAGCTTGCTCACGTTTTTCCTCATTGCGTTAAGTCCCAATATAGCACAACGCTTGAGCCGACCTTTGGAGCGACGGACGACATGCGGTCAAGAGGCGGGCGGCGCACCCTAAAACAACCGCGATAAAATCTAGGTAAGAACGTTGGCAAATTAGGGCTGCTGCGGAAAACGAACGATTTCGTCCTCTGTGGGAATTTCCATTTCCCGTTTCGCCGGCGCTCCATGCGAATCGGACGATTTCCAAGACTCGCCTTTGCCTTGAAGCTCGTATTCAGCGAAAGCGTACGGCAGCCCTTCACAACCGAGTTCCGAATTCGCGTTGCAGATGTGAAAGTGCAGATGGGGCTCAGTTGAATTTCCCGAATTGCCGAGCAGCCCGAGCACCTGGCCGCGGCGCACGTTGTCGCCGACCTTCACTCGAATCGAGCCCGGCTGAATGTGCGCGTAAAATGCATAAAGACCGTTTCCGATTTCCATGATCACGTGGTTGCCGCCGATTGTTTCGAGCGTGATGGGCACCACGGGCGGTTTATTCGGAATATTTTGTGGAATTCCATCTTTTGTCTGCGTGACCACACCGTCAGCCACCGCAAGAATTTCGGTTCCGTACGCGCGGTAATTCTTGTTGTCGGCTGAGTCGCCTTGATACGTTTTGCCGTCAGGATTCATTTCGACCCAATCGATCGCGAATCGCTGCGAAATATACGCGCGCCCGTCGATTGGGATGAATGCACGCCGATGCTGGGACGTATTGGAGGGCCCATTTCCGGCCACCCAGTTTTCTCCACGTAGTGGCGGGCTAATCACGACTACAGGCGCACGGTTCACCGAGACGGGCACACCATCGAGTGTAATTCCTTCTGGATAATCGCCAATCTTCATCGCGATGCGATGGCGGATTTTTGCCGGCACATCTTCGACATTGTCGAAGTTAATCCACATATACACGATCGCAAACGCTCCTGGTGCGACTTTCGCTTTCTCTGCCACGGTTTGCCCGGGTCTTGCGATCATTCCCTCTAATTCTGTGCCGGAGTAACTCGCAATCGGTTTTGTACCGGAATCGCTGGACATCACGTCGAGACGGGTGAGCAGGCAATCCCACTTGCCCAGGTTCGTCACGTGCAGTTCGTAGACAAGGTGCCATTTTCCTTCGGCCTTGAACGTCCAAGGATCGATCGGTGAAAGCACTTGAAGCGGCGGCCCTACCGGCTTCGGCGTGTGAATCTCGGAGTTTTTTTCGGCCGGCTGCGGCGCTGCGCTATTCGCGGTGCGCTTCAACGTAAGCGGCAGGGGTAGCACCCCCCGCTGCGCCCACGTACCGACCATCTCCGTGCGCTCCTTGTTGAGGACGCCTTCGTAGACTCCGCCAATCCGGTCCACCTCGAATCGGACTGCATCACCGTTCAAAGTGCCGTTCTCTACGACCAGTGTTGCGCCCTGATCCAAGCTGTCGAGCGAGCCGCTGTAGATGCCACCGCTGGATTTCGTCAGCGTTACGACCAAGCGCAATTTGTTCGCGCCGGCGCCAAGCGTTCCCTCCCAAGTGCCCACGGCATCTTGAGACGGTGTCCCAGACTGAGCGCGTAATTTCAGGAGAGCAAACCCAAAGATTAGAATCGTAAGTAGAAAAAGCGCCAAAATCGGCGAAATCAATTTCATGTCACACTCCCAAAACGACGCCATTCTGCCTAACTCGGCGATACCATGTCCAGAAGCCTCGCGAAACCGGCCCGGCCATCGCCGATTGAATCGAGCTCGGCGCAGGAATAACATCGGTGAATGCCACTATCGCCTCACGCGGTTCTCGAGACGTCGCTTTACGTCGCGGATCTCGATCGAGCCGTCGCGTTCTATGAAAACGTTCTCGGCTTGCGCCAGATTACCGATGGATATTTCGAAGGAGGCCGCGGAGCGGCTCTTCAGGTCGGCTCGGGGCCTTCCGTCTTGCTGCTTTTCCGCGCGGATATAACTCGGCTTGAGGGAATCCTTCCCGCCCATGGCACGACGGGCGCCGGCCACATTGCTTTTCGGATCGAGCCGCGTGAGTGTGATTCCTGGCGGCAGCGATTGCGTGAGCATGGCGTGGTCATCGAAAAAGAATTCGCCTTTCGGAAAAGTGCACCGTCCATTTATTTTCGCGATCCGGATGGAAATTCGCTCGAGCTTGCCGGTGCGTCGATCTGGCCGCTAAAAGATTCCTAAAGCTACTTTCGCTGGCTGGCATCCGTTCATAAGATCCCGCGGGAGACAAGTTATCGCATCCGCCGCCTGCGAACTAATGCTGCTCATAAGTCCGTATATATACTGATGTTACCTTGCTTGACATCGAGCCGCGCTGCTGCGTACCCTCGCGCCAGAGCCTTCCTTATAGATGATAGATGGATTCCGAATAGATGGATTCCGACCATTACTTGGGGTGGTTGGCGCTGGCGTTGACGCCCGGCCTCGGCGCCCGCATGGCGGGGAAGCTACTGCGTGAGATGGGCAGCCCGCACGGGATTTTCAACGCCTCGCTCACGGAGCTCGAAGGCCACCATTTGCCCGCGGCGGTCGCGCAGGCGATTCACTCGCGCCGCCCCCTCAGCGATGCTGCAAAGGAGCTGGCAGCAGCCCAGGCGGCTGGCTGTAAGCTGCTTACCTGGGACGAACCGGCATATCCGGCCCGCCTTCGCGAAATCTACGATCCGCCGCCCCTGCTGTATGTCCTTGGAAACATTGAACTTCTCAACAAACACTTAATCTCCATCGTCGGCGCGCGTCGTCCGACCCCTTACGGGAATCAAATGGCCGAGCGATTGGGACGCGACCTCGCCGATAGGGGAATCGTCGTGACAAGCGGTATGGCTCGTGGAATTGACTCCTGCGCTCACAAAGGGGCGCTCAGTTCCACTAGCGGCGCAACAATCGGCGTCCTGGGCTGCGGAATCGACGTGGTCTATCCCAAGGAGAACAAGAAGCTGTTCGCGGATATGGAACAGCGTGGCGCCATCATCACGGAGTTCCCGATGGGGACGTTTCCGGCACCGCAAAATTTCCCGATTCGCAACCGGGTTATTGCCGGCATCGCGCTCGGGGTTGTAGTCGTCGAGGGCGCGCAGTACTCTGGATCTCTAATCACTGCGCGGCTCGCCATGGAGTTTGGCCGCGAAGTCTTCGGCGTCCCAGGCAACGCGACCCAGCCCACCAGCTTCGGACCGAACCAATTGATTAAACAAGGAGCCAAGCTCGTAACGAGTTGGGAGGATGTAGTTGAAGAGTTGCCAACGCCCATTCGGGCGGAGCTGCTGCCGGTTGAGTCGGCTTCAGCCGAAGAGCGAGCGGCGCTTCTCGACGAGAGTTTTGTTCCGGCCGAACGCACGCTATATGAGCTGCTAAGCGTCGATCAGGCCCGCCATATCGACGAAATTATGGAGGTTTCCGGTCTCAGTTCTTCTGAGGTTCTGGCGACGCTATTTGACCTGGAGCTCAAAGGCGTGGTACGTCAGTTACCTGGGAAGCAATTCCTGAAAGTCCTCTTGTAATCTTCTCCGGGTCAGCAGGTAGGATGGTACGGCGCTCCGGTGAGACGGAGGGCGCGGTTCACTAGTCGCTAACGCATTCATGAGGTACAAAGTAGAAAGATGGCACGATCACTCGTAATCGTCGAATCGCCCGCCAAGGCGAAAACGATCAACAAATATTTGGGCCGAAGATACACGGTGAAGGCTTCCTACGGCCACGTGATGGATCTTCCCACGAAGACGATCGGAATCCTTCTGCCCGGCGAGCAGAACGGCAAACCCAAGAAAAAACGCAAGACCAAAGCGAAGGGCGGAGCCAAGGCCAAAGCCGAGAAGCCGGCGCCGAAGCCGATTCCGGTCACTTCCGAAAATATCTTTGAGCCTACCTACCAGGTGATCCCCGGCAAGATCAAAGTAATCAACGAGCTTCGCAAAGCGGCGCAAACCGCCGACGCCGTTTACCTAGCAGGCGACCCGGACCGCGAAGGCGAAGCTATCTGCGCCCATCTCGCGCATGTCCTGAGCAAGCCATTCAGGCCGCCGGTGGAAGCCGAGACCAACGGGAAAAACGCTAAGAAAAAGAAGCTCGCCCCGGAAGATGGCAACGCGAGCGCGAAGGTTACGGCCAAGGAAGTTGCAAAGTTAGTTGTGAAGCCGCCGAAGGCGGAGCCTGCCGCTACGTCCGCGTCCAAAATCTTCCGCGTAATGTTCAACGAGATCACGCCGAAAGCAATTCGCGCCGCGTTCGAGCACCCTTCGCAAGTAAACGAAAACCTCGTCGACGCTCAGCAAGCACGCCGCGTGCTCGACCGCTTAGTCGGCTACAAAGTTTCGCCGCTGCTCTGGGACAAAGTTCGGCGCGGCCTCTCCGCCGGGCGCGTCCAGACCGTCGCGCTCCGCCTCATCGTCGAGCGCGAGCAGGAAATCCGCGCGTTCGTTCCCAAAGAATATTGGACGATGCACGCGCTCCTCGCCGCTGGTGAGCCACCCTCATTTGAAGCCAAGCTCATTAAGTACAACGGCGAAGACATCGAAATTCCGGATGAGGCCGAAGCGCAGCGCATCCTCGCTGCGGTTGAGCACTCCGTCTGGCAGGTCGCCAGCGTCACCCAGAAAGAAAAACGCCGTTTTGCGCCGCCTCCATTCACCACTTCAAAGCTCCAGCAAGCCGGCTACAACCGTCTGCGGTTCACAGCCAAGCGCACCATGATGCTCGCCCAGCGACTCTATGAAGGCGTCGAGCTCGGCGATGAAGGCTCGGTCGCGCTCATCACCTACATGCGTACCGATTCGGTGAGAGTTTCAGCCGATGCGATCGCCCAAGTACGCGACCACATTGGCTCGGCCTATGGCGACAAGTATCTTCCCGAGAAGCCGAATTTCTTCAAATCGAAGAAAGACGCGCAGGAAGCTCACGAAGCGATCCGTCCGACAGATGTTTCGCGTACACCTGAAAGCGTGAAGCCCTATCTCGACGAGTCGATGTTCAAGCTCTATCAGATGATCTGGCAGCGCTTTGTCGCTTCGCAGATGGTTCCGGCTGTCTTCGATCAGACCACGATTGATGTCGACGCGAGCGGCTACACATTCCGCGCTACCGGTTCGGTCCAGAAATTTGACGGCTATCTCGCCGCCTACCAAGCCGTAAAGGACGAAGAAGAAAAGGAAGACGAGGGCGACGCCGCAGGAAATTCATTGCCGCAGGTAACCGAGGGCGATCAGTTACGCCTCCAGACGATTCGCCCCGAGCAGCATTTCACCGAGCCTCCGCCGCGATACACCGAAGCCACTCTCGTGAAAGAGCTCGAAGATAAAGGCATCGGCCGTCCGTCTACCTACGCTGCGATTATTTCGACGATCGTTGAACGCGAGTACGTCAACAAAGACCAGGGCCGCTTCACGCCTACTCTTCTCGGCGAGCGCGTTACTGGTCTCCTCGTGAAGGCCTTCGAGGATATTTTCGATGTGGGCTTCACAGCGCGTCTCGAAGAAGAGCTTGACGAAATCGAGGAAGGAAAGCTGCGTTGGCGCGCCGCAGTGAAGGAATTCTGGGACCGCTTCGAAGTAGATCTCGATAAAGCCGCCGATCAAATGGATTCCTATAAGGCCGGCATCCCGACCGGAGAAAAGTGCGAAAAATGCGGCCAGGGAGAATTGCTCGAGCGTATCAGCCGCCACGGTTTCTTCCTGGGCTGCTCGCGCTATCCCGAATGCGATTTCATCCGCGATCTGGCGGATGTTCCGGGTGATCAGACGGACGCCGAAACCACCACGCAGTATTGCGATAACTGCGGCAAGGAGATGATCATCAAGCGCGGCCGCTTCGGCACGTTCCTCGCATGCACCGGGTATCCGGATTGCAAGACGACGCGCCGCCTCGTGCAGGGCACTCAGAAAGCGCACCAGCCGGACGTCCCCCTCGACGAGAAATGCCCTACCTGCGGCAGCCAGTTGCTGCGTCGCCACGGGCGATTCGGCGAATTCATCGGTTGCGAGAAATATCCGAAGTGCAAGTACACGCGGCCCATCACGCTCGGAATAAAATGCCCGAAATGCAACGAGGGCGAATTTGTGCGGCGCGGCACCGCGCGGGGCCGGGGGCGCGGGCGTATTTTCTATGGCTGCAGCCGCTATCCCGATTGCGATTTTACGACGCCTCACGAACCGATCAACGAGCCGTGCCCGAAATGCGGCGCGCCCTTCATCGTTGAGAAGCGCACGAAGCAGGGCAATTTCCGCTCCTGCATTAAGGAAGGTTGCGATTGGGAAATCGAAGCCCCGCTTCCTCCGCTCGAATCGCTCGGCCCTCAGCCCTCCTCGCAGAATGCTCCGGCGGTTCCCGCAGGTGTGCCGTCGGGAGTGTCTTCCTGATTGTGCGCGGCGGATCGAGTAGCATCCGTGCAACGTCGCAGGCCGTTGCGGCAACTCAGAGTTCGATGAAACAGCAGATCGACAAGTTCATCGAATATCTCCACTACGAGAGGAACGCTTCCCCCAACACGATTCGCGAATATCGCCGCGATTTGCGCCAATTCGTGGAGTTTCTCACGCCTCCCGGCGAGAAGACGATGCCGCTCGCCCACGTCGATCATCGAGTCATTAGGGAGTTTGTGGGCTGGAGTTACGACCAACGCCTCGAGAAATCTTCCGTGGCCAGAAAACTGGCCGCCCTCCGCACCTTTTTCAAATTCTGCGTGCGCGAGGGCGTCGTGAAACAAAATCCGGCGCGGCTCGTAAGCACGCCGAAGCTTCCCAAGCGCGTACCGCGCGTCCTTACCGCCGAGGAGATGAACGGTTTTCTCGATAATGTACTTAGCGCCGGCGGCTCGGCCAGAACGCGCGAGCGTTTACCGAACCGGCCCAAGGAGGAAAACGACGCGAAGATCATGTTGAAGCGCGATCGCGCCATCCTCGAACTGCTATATGCGTCCGGGCTACGCGTCAGCGAATTGGTCGGCTTAAATCTCGGCGATATCGACCGCGCCGGCCAAATGCTTCGCGTTCTTGGCAAAGGACGGAAAGAGCGCGTGGTCCCGTTTGGAACGAGCGCTCAGACTGCGCTCGAAGCTTATTGGCTGGTTCGTGAGGAAATTCTGAATCGACCGGGCGCGAAGCCTGAAATCCAGGCCGTTTTTTTAAATCACAATGCAGGGCGGCTGGGCACGCGCTCCGTCCGCGCGATCGTCAAGAAGTATTCGCGTCTTGCCAATGTCAATTGGGACCTTCATCCGCACTCGCTCCGCCATGCTTTCGCCACGCATTTGCTGGCGGATGGCGCAGACCTACGCGCGATCCAGGAACTGCTCGGCCATGTCTCGCTCTCAACGACGCAGCGCTACACGCAGGCCAGCATTCAGCAGCTTATGAATGTGTATGACAAAGCCCACCCGCATGCTTAATGCCCGCATGCTTGGTAAAAGTATCGCAAGTCAGTGGCTGGCTGACGCTCTAGCCAACACGATAGCTGTCTCTGATGACATCGACTCGTAATAGCCGATAAGGCGGCTCGTCTCTGCAGCTTGGTACGGGATCAAGTTGTGCGCCCAGCGAAAGCCGATTGGCTGATACCACAGCTCAGCGTCAATGTGAAACGGCCCTTGCGCGTCGCCAAGGGGAACGGAATAGCGGATCAGATCTCCTGCATCGGTGAAGTTCGGATCGTCTGCGGCATCGCCAACCACAGCAATGTCCTTGTCCGCCGTCTGTTTCTGAAAACCGACGGGAAGAAGCCGGTTGTCCTTTAAGTATCCGACGCCCAGAGCAAGTCCGGTAGTGACCTTGCCGGCTTCATCTTTCAGAATTGGTTCGTAGATTTGTACTTCGTCGCTGCTCTTGATTTCGCGATAGTGCGGTTCGAAGCGCGAGGGATCGGCATCGTTGTCGTTGCCTTGAATGGAACCGTCGGAATTCAAAGCTCCGGATTCAAAAACCGTACGTCCGTTAACATCGCGAACGAGCAGATGTAGCCAGGCTCGGCGCGAGGGAAACGCGGTCGGCAATTTGTGGCCGGTCAAGTTTTCTACGAACACATCCACGCTGAGCTGCGAAGAGACCACGTCAACCTTGCGGATCGTGACGCGCGCAGCCTGCGACTGCAAAAACTCGATTGTTCTGTCTGCTTCGGCAGTCAATTCGAGGGGCATCGCGGTGACGCTAAGGTCAGCGCGATAACGGTTCAACACCTTTAAAACGAAGAAATTTGCGCCAACGAACGTGTGTTGCCGGACTCCTTGGCGGAGTACACCGAGAACGGCCGTAATCGGCGCGTCCCCTTGGACCTCAGGCATGTGGCAGCCTTGACAGCTAAATTTGCGCGGATAATCGCTATGCAGCCATTCGAGGTAGGGCATTTGTTCCGGAAAGGTGCCGATCTCCTTGCCACCGGACGAAAGCGATGTTGTGTAGAGCGTGTGGCAGGTGGCACAAAGCGCTGAATCGTGAATATGATCGGCCTCTGTGGGGCGAAAACCTCCGGTTGAGGTTTGCATAATGTGCGCGCGTCCGTTGTCAATCACGAACGGACCGTACTCGGGATGGTCATCCTTGGATCGTGGAGCGTCCACGATGAAACCGCCGTTGAAGCTTTCGCGGGTGCCAAGTTTCTCTCTTCCGATTTGATGGCATACCGAACAGGAGACGCCGTCTTCGGCTGCCGCATTTTTCTTGGGATCGCTGTCGAACGGAAGATGGGCGAATACCTCGCCCAGGCGGCCTTGCAGCTTTGCCTCGTAGCGGGCGACGGGCATGTGGCAGTCCGCGCAGCCGTCTTCGAGCTTGGCGCTTGATTCCGGATGCTCGATGTCTTCGCGGCGAACGCTTGCCTGCCAATACGGATCGCGCGAGGCATTGGCCATGATGCTGGAGCGCCAGTCGAAACCAATCGATACGTCTTTGCCCGACGGAGTTGTCAGCCCGTTATGACAGGCCAGGCAGCGGTCCGAAGTTTGAAATGCAGGGTTCAAGTCTTTCTGCTGGTCTTTCTCCTCGCCGAGGGGTCCGCTCATAAGCGCGCGCGGCGACGCGAGCGCCAGCGCTAGCGCGGAAATCAAATACCAATACCGGGCAGACCTCTTCATTTACCAGCCTTCGTTCAATCGTCCGTCCTGCCAGTCCCAAAGCAAATAAAACACAATCTGTATGTGTCGCCCAGCAGTGTTGTTGACGGGAACTCGCACGCCCAGGTCAGCCTTGATGTGTTGACGCTTGCTGATCGTCACTTGCATTTGCGGCACCACGTCCCAGTTCGTTTTCGGATTGTCGACAAGATCCCGGACCGCCACGAATTCCACCATGGGCGACCAGAGCCGGCCCAAACCATGGTCCGCCGCGAAACTCTGGCCGAGGGCGGTATTGAAAAATATGGACTGCGGAGCGATGTTGGTGTGACGGGGTAGCTCGGCGCCGAATTGCGTCTGTATAAACGTATTCGTGCTAAAAAGCTGGTCAAAGGCTGCAAAGGTTTCAAAGGTGGTCGTGCCGGTCCCGAACCCTCGCTCTTTGTTGCCGGTGGGCAGAATGACGCTGCCTTGCAGGCTAAAGATTGATCCCGATTGCAAGCTGGAAAACATTACGCGCTTTACACCGAGGGTGGTGTCGCCAACGCCGCCGTACCAGGTGTGGTTCTCATCCTGAAAATTGACGGGGACATCGACCTCGATTTGATTTTTTACGCCGAAGCGCTGCTCGTGAATGATGTGGGTCACACCGCCGGGAGCGCCCTGCGCATTGAATGACGTGGAGACCACCTCTTCGTCCTCTGGATAAGCCTTCTCCGTCACCAGAGCTCTTGGCAGGTTCAATTCACCTCGGGGCCAATGCGAATTGCGGCAGAAGCTGCGCAAGTACTTAATGACGCTGTCGATCTGTTGCGAGGTCAATGCGTCTACGAAGGAGGGCATGATCTGCGAAAAACCGCGGGTCGGGCCGCCGTTAACAATCACGGCCTTCCAGGCTGAGTTTTCTTCAGGCGTCGTCTGATCGCACCTCGTGAAGTCTGGAAACGTTCGCGGCGGCTCGAATCCGCTGATGGACTGCGGTGTGCCCCTGCCGTCAGAACCATGGCAGGCGACACAGGCGGATTTGTAAATTTGCTCGCCGGATTCCAATTGATGCGAGGGATCCTTGCCGGCTTGTCCGAACGCCCGTCCGAACGATAAACTAGCTGCCAAGAAAACGAGCAGCGCAATGAGCGCGGAGACAGCGGCGAATCGACAAGCACGGGAGAGCCTGTTTGGTGAGCGCCACCCTTCCACAGGCGGATAGGCAAGCCAACGCTTCAAGTTTCTTACCCCGCTTGGACGCGATGAAGAAATCTAGGCACGGCATTCTACCAGTAACCGGCTCGACGGAGCGTTTGATGACCAAACTGGTCCTCGGGTGTCATTTCAACTTCTGACTAGCATCTTAACGATGGACGAGCTTTCGAGCACCCCGCTATAATGCAGGCAGTACAACTCGCAGAGTTTTTTGGGGCATCTGTATTAAGAGCTCCACACAAGCTAAGCAAGGACTCCTGAGGATGAAGACTGCATCGGCTAAGAAGACGCTCACCATTCCGCAAGTTCGCCCGAAGGCAGCGGCCTTGCAGATGTATCTTGAGACGATCTGTTACAAGACCCGCGAGCGCCTCGAGCTCATCAACATCACGAAGGATCTGAATGAGGTGGTGCATAAACACGGGCTGAAAGCGGGCTTCGTCCTGGTGCAGTCACTGCATACCACCACGGCAATTTTCATCAATGAGTTTCAGCAGGCGCTTCTCGACGATATCAAATCCTTTCTCGAAAGGCTCGTGGGCCGCATCGATTACTGGCGGCACAACGATCCCAAACTTTCCGAATGCAATCGCCAGAATGCCGATTCGCATCTCCAGGCCATGGTTCTCGGGCACACGCTCTCGGTGCCGGTCCGCGATGGCGAACTCGCGCTCGGCTATTGGCAGTCCATCATTCTTGCCGAACTTGACGGCCCTCGCGACCGATCCATTCAAGTGCAGGTCCTCGGCGTCTCAGAAGATTCGAAATAGGGGCGTAGCACAGCCAGTCTTGCGGCGGTTCTTGCGCAGGCGTTTTTTACAGCCCGCCCGCGCCCTAGACGTTCAGCGTAAGGGAAGTCTCCGGAATGAACCCATCTGAGCCGCGACGGGTGGCGCTGGCCGATGGTGGGAATGGCATCTTCACGCGATCGACGGGATTGTAACGGGTGTCGCGCTCCACGGGCACTCGGCCTGCCGCTCGGATCAGGCGTTCGAGTTCGGCGCGCGTCAGGTGCTCGGGCGTCGTTGCGCCGGCATCGTGATAAATCTTCTCCTCGACCACCGTGCCGTCCAAATCGTCGGCGCCGAATCGCAACGCCACCTGCGCGATACGCGGCGTCAGCATCACCCAGTAGGCTTTGATGTGATCGAAATTGTCGAGCATCAGCCGCGAGACGGCCACCATCTTCAAATCGTCAATTCCGGTGGGCCCGGGCAAATGCGATAGCGCCGTATTCGCTGGATGAAACGCGAGTGGAATAAACGTAACGAAGCCGTGCGTTTTATCCTGTGTGTCGCGAAGCTGCAACAAATGGTCCACGCGCTCTTCGGGCGTCTCAATGTGGCCGTAGAGCATCGTGGCATTCGAGCGCAGCCCGATCTCGTGCGCGGTTCGCGCGATCTGCAGCCACATCTGTCCGCTCACCTTGTGATCGCAGATCACTTTGCGGACACGCGGATGAAAAATCTCCGCTCCGCCGCCGGGCAGTGAATCGACTCCGGCGTCTTTCATCGCAAGAAGCGTATCGCGAATCGAAAGTTTGGAAATGCGCGCGTAGTAGCCCACTTCCACCATCGTGAACGCTTTCAGGTGAACTTCGGGGAAGCGCTGCTTCAAGCCGCGAATTAAGTCCAGGTAATATTCAAACGGCAAGTCGGGATGCAGGCCGCCGACAATGTGAAATTCCGTCGCACCTTCGGCCACGCCTTCCGCCGCGCGTTTATAAATCTCGTCGAGCGCGAACGTGTAAGCGCCGGGCGCATCCGGCGAACGGCCGAAAGCGCAGAGGCGGCAATGCGCCACGCAAACATTTGTGGGATTAATGTGCCGGTTGACGTTGTAGTAGCAGATATTCCCGTGTTTTTTCTCGCGGACGTGATTCGCGAGCCAGCCAAGGGCAAGTAGATCGTGCGATTGGTAGAGCGCGACGCCGTCTTCCGCGTTGAGGCGCTCTCCGGCCAGGATCTTCGCTGCGACCGGCTCCAACCGCGCGTCCGTTATTTTAAGCTCGCTGATCGCTTGCATTTCGAATTCTCAGGGACGCGTGACAACCGCCGCCGCACCCCAGAACAAAAGAAATAACAGACTAATATAGCCATTCACGGTAAAAAACGCAGCATTGATTTTGCTCAAATCGTTCGGTTTCACGAGCGAGTGCTCGTAAATCAGCAATGCTGCGACGACCGCGATCCCTGCCCACGCGGGCCAGCCAAGCTGAAAACTCCGCGCCAGCCACACGAGCAGTCCAACCATCACGATGTGCATCGCGCGCGCTATCAGCAGCGCTCCCGCCACTCCAAATTTTTTCGGAATCGAGTAGAGTCCTGCAGTCTTATCGAACTCGATGTCTTGGCAGGCGTACAGGACGTCGAAACCGCCGACCCACAGTGTCACTGCGGCACACAGAATCACCATGCGCCAATCGAGCGAACCGCGAATCGCAATCCACGCAGCCGCGGGCGACATCCCCAGGCAAAACCCAAGCACAAAGTGCGCCCAGGTGGTGAAACGCTTCGTGTAGGAATAAAAAAACAAGACTGCCAGGGCCACCGGAGAGAGTTTCAGCGCCAGCGGATTCAATCGCCACGCTGCAATGACGAGTAGCGCCGAAGCCATCAGCGTGAACGCCCACGCAAACCCGACGGAGAGCTCGCCTGTTGGCAGTGCCCGCATTGCTGTGCGCGGGTTGCGACGGTCGTATTCAAGATCCGCGATGCGATTTATCGTCATCGCGGCAGAACGAGCGCCGACCATCGCCACGACAATCCAGAGAATTTGCCAGAGCGTAGGGAAACGTCCCGCGTCACGCGCCGCGAGCAACGCGCCCACCAGCGCGAATGGCAGGGCGAAAACGGAGTGCTCGAACTTAATCATTTCGAGCACGGTGCGCAGCCGACCTTTCTTCGCGCTCGAAGATGTAGTTCTATCAGCCAAGGCCGCAGATTGTTCTTCAGGGTTCAATTTACCGCCGATTAGAATTTTGTATATTCCTTGTTTTTAGTAACTTACGCTAATTTCTAATCGCGCTACCGTAGATTAGGCTTCCACAGTCCGCGCGTTTCAATCCCGCCGCCAGCGACGCGCCAGTTGCCCGGTTGCTTCCAGCACCTTCAGCGACAATTTCCACCAATACATTTTAGGCGGCTGCCAGGACAAGTGCAACAGACGAATGCGAATGGTTATTTGCCCTTCCAGCGGTATTGCTTTTCCTGAGGCAACCCGAGCTGCGCGAGGACGCGATGCGCGAACTGTTCGACGAGATCATCGATTTTCTTCGGACCGTAGTAGAAGGCTGGCATCGCCGGCATTACGGTAGCGCCTGCGTCGTGGACGCGGAGCATATTTTCGAGATGAATCCGATTAAGCGGCGTCTCGCGCAGACACAGCACGAGCGGCCGTCGCTCTTTCAGGCAGACGTCCGCGGCTCGTGTGAGCAAGTCGTTCGCGATTCCGGATGCGATTGAGCCAAGCGCTCCTGCGGAACATGGAACGATGGCCATGCCGTCCACAACGGCGCTGCCGGAAGCGATCGTCGCGCCGATGTCTTTATTTTGTAGATACTCGATTTTTTTTGCTGTTGTGCCGGTGAGAAGCGCGGGGAGTTTCTTGGCGTCGGCTGCTACGATGTCGAGTTCGGTCGAAATGAGTCGAAGCCCCGCTTCAGTCGTTACGAGGTATACGTGGCTGACGCGACTGTCGGCTTCGAGCAGGCGGAGAAGCGTTTGCGCGTAGATCGCCCCGCTCGCGCCGGTGATACCCACTGTGATTGTCTTGAGCTCGGATTTTGGCATCGGCGATTGAGCCTATGCAGAACGGCAAAATTTTGCAAGGTTCCGCGTGGGAAAGCAGTGACTCTATGTCTTTTTGATGGCGCGAACGATGACGAGCAGTACGACCGCACCCACGGTGGCCATCACCAGCTGGCCGATCAGTCCATACGCCGCGAGGCCGAACAGCGTGAAAATCCAGCCGCCCAGAACCGAGCCGACGATTCCGACGAGCAAGTCCATCAGTGTTCCCATGCCGTGACCTCTTACGATTTTGCCCGCGAGAAACCCGGCGAGAATACCGATCACAATTGTCCAGAGCAGCCACATGTCGCGCCTCCGATTGTGAACTGTTTTGAATTGAGCCTATGCGCCCGATGAGCTGAACACTGATTGCGTTAAGTGGCGCAACTCTAGCACACTTCGCGCGAGGAGCGATGGTGAGGCCGCGCGGCCTATGATTGGTAAATGAGTGGTAGAAGACGAGTGCTAGAATTTGACGGTCGAATGAAAGGCGAGTGATGGACGAGAGCGACGTTCGAAATCTTTTAGAAGCGGTGAAGCGCGGGCAGCAGACCATCGACAGCACGGTGGAGAAATTGCGGAGGCTGCCGTATGAGGATCTCGGCTTCGCTAAGGTGGACCACCATCGCGGATTGCGGCAGGGCTATGCGGAAGTGGTATTTGCGCGCGGCAAAACTCCCAAGCAAGTCGCAGAAATCGTGCGAGCGATGCTGCGGGCAAAGGCGTCGCACAATATTCTGATAACACGCGCAGATCAGAAAACATTTGCTCCGGTGAGGCAAGCGGCGCGCGCCGCGAAATTGCGGGCCGAATTCCATGAGCTTTCCGGGACGATTTCGATCGAGCGCAGCCGAAAAACGCAGGGCAAAGGCCTAATTCTAATAGTCACCGCCGGGACGAGCGACATCCCCGTAGCTGAAGAAGCCCTCGTTACGGCGCGGTCGATGGGCAATCGCGCCGAAGCGATTTACGACGTTGGCGTCGCGGGCCTGCATCGCCTGCTCGAGCATCGCGAAAAATTGGCCGAGGCGCGAGTGATTGTTTGCGTTGCAGGAATGGAGGGAGCGCTGCCAAGCGTGGTGGCAGGAATGGTTTCGGCCCCGGTGATCGCTGTGCCGACGAGCACCGGCTATGGTTCGAGCTTTGGCGGATTGACGGCGCTTCTCGCAATGTTGAACAGTTGCGCTTCGAACGTGAGCGTCGTGAATATAGATAATGGATTTGGCGCAGGCTGCGTGGCGAGCGTGATTAATCGGCTGTGATGGGCCACGGAGGCACGGAGGCACGGAGACACGGAGGAAAGCAAGGAGGCAGAGGAAATAAGGAAAGGAGGAATCGGACGGAACCTTCGCGCCGTGCCAGACTCTAGCGATTCGATGAAGCTGATTGCTAAGGTTTCAGCAGGACCTTCAGGACTCCTTTTTGTTGCGCGAATTTTATCGCTTTGGTCGCTTCGGATAGCGGAAATGTGCGCGTGATTAGCGGCCGGGGATCGAGTAGTTTAGCGCGCAATAGAGCGATTGCTTTTGGGAAAGGGCCACAGCGGGAGCCTAGTACCGCGATTTCGTTTACGACGATGGGCCAGGATTCGATGGGGGCCGTGCCGTGAAATGTGGATTTCAGCACCAACGTGCCGCGGGGCTCGGTGAGTGCAATGCCGAGCGCGAGGCCGGTAGGAGAACCTGTTGCGTCCACAACCAGAGGAAATTTCCCTCTTGTGGCGCTGTTCTTGAGATCTTTCGCATGCCCACGGACCAGGCTGGTTTTGATTCCGTTGCGCCGCGCCAGTGTGAGTTTTTCGGAATGCTTACCGAACATCACGATCGGAACACCGGTTGACGTAAGCACCATGGCGATCAGTTGCGCGAGCTTTCCGTCGCCCAGTACGGCCGCTTTACGAAATGCGCTTACACGAAGTTGAGCGAGAATCTCGCGAGCCGCCGCGAGTGGTTCGACGAACACAGCCTCCTCATCAGTGACCGTGTTTGGTATGGCGTGGAGATTCTCGACCGGTAGCGCGAGGAATTCCGCAAACGCGCCGTCATGGCCGACGATGCCGAGCACTTTTCGGCGCGTGCAGTGCGTCTTCAGTCCTCGGCGGCAAAATTCGCAGGGGCGCTGAAATCCGAGAGCTGCGCAGGCGATATTAATTTCGCCGGCGACGCGGCGGCCCAGCCAATTATTCTTCTCGCGGCTCCCCGCGCCGTGCACGCCCACCACTTCCCCGACGAATTCGTGACCAGGCGTTCCGTGAAAGGCATGGTAGCCGCGAAGAATTTCGACGTCCGTGTTGCAGATGCCGGCGAGCCGCACGCGTACGAGCGCCCAGCCGCGACGGAGTCTTGGCAATGGCTTTCGAACGGCGGTGAGTGCGTGATTTCTTACGACGAAGGCAAGCACGTGGGCCTCTTACGAAGGAGTCAGCAACACGCCGCGACGATTGCTGCAGCGAGCGCGGCATCTTCGTCGGGGAAAACGGTCCGCAGATCGAGGATCACGCAGTCGTCTTCAATACGCGCAATCACGGGTGGACCGCTCGCGGGTTTGCGGAGGCGCGTTTCGAGCGCCGTAGCGGAATGGAGCGGCGACAAAATCGAAATCAAATGCGTCGGAAGTTGCTGGTCTGGAGTTGAACCGCCGCCGATGACAGAAAAGCCCGGACGCGTTTCAATCGTGGCGCGCGTATTCGCAAGTGCGGCGCGAAGCTTGTTCGCCAAACCTTCGGCGCGGCGGGCGATGTCGTCCGCAGACATACGAATCATGCGGAGTGCCGGAATTTCGTCGAGCGCGCCTCGAAGATAGGCATTCAGCGTGATTTCGAGAGCAGCGATGGTGAGTTTATCCACGCGCAGAGCGCGAAACAGCGGATTGCGGCGAATGCGTTCGACAAATTCGCGTTTGCCGGCAATGATGCCGGCCTGCGGGCCTCCGAGAAGTTTGTCACCGCTAAAGCTGACAACGGAAACGCCCCCCTCGCAGCTCGCACGTGCGACCGGCTCGTTAATTCCGCTTGCGGAGAGATCGGCGAGGCAGCCGGAGCCCAGATCCTCGTACACGGGCACCTGCAGGCGGCGCCCGAGCGCAGCGATCTCGTCGAGCGAGGGCCGTTCGGTAAAGCCCGTAATTCTAAAATTCGAAGGATGGACGCGGAGCAAGAGACGCGTGCGTTCGTTGAAGGCGCGTTCGTAATCGCGGATGCGCGTGCGATTCGTGGTGCCCACTTCGCGCAGCACGGCGCCGCTTTCGGACATGATGTCCGGAATGCGGAAGCCATCGCCGATTTCGATCAGCTCGCCGCGCGAAACAACCACCTCTGCCCCCTTCGCGAGGGTGTTCAGGACCAGGAAAACAGCGGCGGCGTTGTTGTTGACGACAATCGCAGCCTCAGCCCCAACGAGTTGCGCCAGCAGCCGGGCCGTGTGGACGTCGCGCTTGCCGCGCTCGCCCCTTTCGAGGTCGTATTCGAGGTTCGAGTAACGCGTAGCGATGAGGGCGATTTCAGCCTCAATTGCAGCGGAAATAGGCGCCCGCCCCAGATTCGTATGCAAAATCACGCCGGTGGCGTTGATCACGGGGATGAGCGATGGCGCGAGCAGGGCTTCGACGCGCTCCGCGATGCGCGATTCGATCGCGGCGGGATCGAGTGCGTCGGCGACAGCGCTCGCGGCACCGGCGGGTACCGGATCGTGCTTGAGTTGGTCACGTAGATTGGCGAGTACGGCGCGGGCCGATTGGGTGACCACGCCACGACCGGCCTTTTCGGCGAGCGCGGCGAGGTGCGGGCGAGCGAGAACTTCGTCGACGGACGGGATCTCGCGCAGGCGAGCGGACTCACCATGCTGCAGTTTCGCCACAGGATCGACTGGTGGACTCATCGCTAAGCTATTTGAACACAGTACGATACGGCTGGCAATCGCCGGCCTATTTCGCTTTCGACCGGGGATTTCACTTTGGGACAAGCCCCGGCACGGCAAAAGTTGACGCTTCGCGCGCGGCCTTCTACGCTGGAGAGTCCCACTATTTCGCCATGGCCACAATCGACGAAGACCTCAACCAGATCGAACGCGATGTGCGGACGCTGAAGATCGAGTACGAACAATTCTTTGGCGGCGGACGTTCGCGGCCTCCCACGGATACACAGTGGCGCGTGGATACGCTAGTCCGACGGTATGCGGAGCGCGTGGCACAGCTCAACTCAGGGCAGCGATTCCGCTACAATAACCTGACGCAAACCTATGCAAAATATCAGGATCTGTGGCGAAAAAAGCTGATGCAGAAGGAAGGGGCCGTGAGCTTGAAACATTTCGGAGCCGCGGCGAAGGCAATCGAGGCCCAGCGCGCGCGAGAAGAGAGCCTCCGTCAAAAAGTCGCGAACGCAGAACCGCCGGCAGCCGCGGCCCAGCATTCCGCTGTCCCTGCTGCGGATACAGCCGCGGCCGAGGCAATGGCGCGAGCAAAAGCGGCACGAGACGCGGCGGTGTTCGCACTGTCGTTGTCCGACCCCGAGCACGAAAAAGCCAAAGTGCAGCAGCTTTACAGGAAGCTAATTGAAGCGCGCGCGGCCGCAGGCGACAAGGCGAGCGCGCCAAGCCTGAAAGATTTCGAGCGCTTCGTCCTGCAAAAAACAATGGATCTAAAGAATAAGGGCGGGCACGAAATCGAATACACGGTCACCGTGGAAGCAGGCCGCGTAAAATTGAAGGCTCGAATTTCGAGCTAATGAAGTGGTTTTCCCCCATTTGCAACTCCGACATTTCTCTTGAGCAGGCCGCCTCTTCCGTAATTTCCTCTGTGCGCTTACACTGGACGGCCGTTTCCTATCGGGAGGTTCTGCGTGGCCGGCGGTTCACCAACAAAGCGCGCGCTGATTAGCGTGTTCGATAAAACCGGAATCGTCGAATTTGCCCATGAGCTTTCCGCATTGGGAATTGAAATTGTTTCAACGGGAGGCACCGCCAAAATGCTTCGCGACGCAGGCATTCCCGTGCGTGACGTTGCCGATCTGACCGGCTGGCCGGAAATGCTCGGGGGCCGCGTGAAAACTCTGCACCCAAAAGTTCATGGCGGGATCCTGTACCAGCGCGGGAAGGCGGAAGACCGCAAGCAAGTGGACGAACACGGAATCGGGGCAATCGATCTCGTAGTGGTGAATCTGTATCCATTTTCCGCGACCGCGGCTAGGCCCGGCGTGGCGGCAGATGAACTGATCGAAAACATAGACATCGGCGGGCCG
>Ga0209625_1000010_pt1 | contig 35264 bp, 31 predicted proteins | sample JacPin_JW_Ref_M2_FD_187960 | JGI IMG/M metagenome (GOLD analysis project Ga0209625, IMG submission 187960) | Forest soil microbial communities from Algoma, Ontario, Canada - Jack Pine, Ontario site 1_JW_Ref_M2 (SPAdes) (version 2) | ecosystem: Environmental > Terrestrial > Soil > Boreal...
GGCCGCGGCATGAGTCCGAAACGAACCTCCGAAACGAACCTCCGAAACGAACCTGTCTGGACTGGATCTCAGGGACGTTTGACAGACGCCTAGCTTGGGCGGGTGTAGAGTCGCGCGGCTAGCCGGAATTGAGGATTGGGACGAGTGCGTTTACGGGGGCGATCAAGCGAATTGAAGGCGTTTGAGTTTGATGTGGGTGGTGCGGAGGTGGGCGAGGTCGTAGTGGACCTGCTGGGTGAGCCAGGATTCGGGGCTGCCGCCGAAAACTTTGGAGAGGCGGACGGCCATTTCAGGAGAGATGCCGCGTTTTCCGTTGACGAGCTCGGAGAGAGTGGTGCGAGTAACACCGAGGGCAGCGGCGGCTTGAGTGATGGTCAAGCCTAGCGGTTCGATACACTGGCGCAGGACAAAGCCGCCTGGATGGGGTGGATTCTTCATCGGCATGGTTGGTTCTCCTTCAGTGCCAATTCTTCCAAGGCAATCCTTCCGTGGCAATGCCTCAATGATAGTCGAGATAATCTACGTCGAACGCATCGCCGTCAGCGAAACGAAAGATCACTCGCCAGTTAGCCCGGACCGTGACCGCCCAAAAGCCTTTCATTTCACCCTTGAGAGGATGTAGCCGGAAACCAGGTAGATCCATGTCGGCGACGGTAGCCGACGCGTCCAAACGAACGAGAATATCGCGGAGCCTGTCCGCGTGCTGGCTCACAACGCCGCGATGGTCGTCGTTTTCGTAAAGGCGTTTGAGGCCTTTGTGGCGGATCGACCGGATCACATCTTAGCGTAATGCGTTACGTAACGCATGTCAAGAAGTCAAACCGAACCAGGTTTAGTTTTCATTTGGACGCGCATCGGATCAGACGATCGAACAGAGCAGCTAACACATAGCAGTCCCCGCACACGGCAACTGAAGCTCTGATCCCATTGATTCACACATCTTGCGGTGTAGGGCTCATCGCGTCGCCGGTGTAGCGACACCTTTGATGAGTAGCCACAGCGCGAGCACGACTTGGAATACGAGCGCCGGCAGCCACTGGTTGTATCCGGTCAGCGGCCCGGTGGAGAAACCGGCGAGCTGCAGGGGCAGTACCACCACGAGCAGGCCCGACGCGAACACGCCCAGCCATGCGATTGAGACGGGGACCATCCGTCCGCGCAGGAGAAGATAGGAAAAGATCAAACTCCCCACGGCAAAGAAGATCGCACCGAGGGGGACGCTCGGGCCCGGCATCAGCAGAAACGCGCGCAGCGCGTTCGTTGTGGGGATGTCCGGGACACCCGTCCCGACCCCCGCCTTGGCCAGCCACAGCAGTCCCAGGTAGCCCGGGATGTTGTTGAGCGAACCGAGCACGCCTTCAGCAACGCGACAGACCAGGCCCAGCATTGCAAGCTCGTGGTCCTCGTCGCGCGTGATCCCGTACAGCGTCACGCCCAGCACGAGGGACGAGAGGCATTCGAGCAGCGTAATAAGGATGGCCAGCCGCACGTTTGTCGCGTACTGCCCGATGCGGGCGACCATCGCGGCACCACCGTAGCCGCCCCTCGCCTGGTGCATCAACAGCTCGATGCAGATACCGATCGCTGCGTAGAAAAGGTACGTGAATCCGGCGATTCTTGCGTTTGTGGTGCGTGTCATGTCAACTCCTCAGCGCTCTCGTGGCTCACAACGCCCATGTCGTCCCGCCGCCGATGTGAGTGAGTCAGTTCCATGACGTTCAGGCGCGGGCTGGTTCACTGAGCCCGTGCCCGCCAGTCCAGAAATCTCCGAGAGCTAACGCTCGAACCGCCGCCCAAGGCCATCGACTGGACGACATGGTTAGACGACGCCTGCCTGTGCTGACCCGCTTACTCTATCGGGCGCCGCTCCAGAAGGTGATAATCCCTTCAGCAGGAGCCAAAAACCCATTGTCAGCTCGAAGAAGAAGATAGGAGCTCCATAAATCTCAACGGGGATAACCTTCGCAAGCTCTGGAAAGATGATGAACGAGAATGCGCACGCTCCCATCAGAAAGGACGCAACCATTCCCCATGCCGCCAATGCTCTTGGGATGAAGCGGGACTTGAACCACAGATAGCAGAAGCAAGTACTTCGAAGCCCGGCGAGCACCAAGCCGACGTTATACGCATCGGCATGCGCACTGACCGACAGCCTTGCCAGGGCCTGCAACCGGTTCGCTTCGAATGCATGCAGGTAGTCCGCACCACTGAGTATCCGCAAAACATCGAAGTCACTGAGCGTGACGACGACCAGGGTTGCGGTCTCGATCAGCCCCCAGCCCGTGGCCAGCAACGCGAGGCTTCGATTGACTGGCATGAGGACCACGTAAAGACCAATGATCAGGACGACATCGAGCGCGAAGACAGTGAGATTACTGGCGGTGCCCAGACGAAAGAGCCGTTCGTGCGCCATGATGTTCTGCGCCGTTTGCGCGGCATTGTCGAAGGCGATGAGTTGGGTGCGTACGTAAAACTCGGCGAAGATCGCCGGCGGCAGCGCAAACAGATAAGAGAATCCCACAACTGTCGCTGCTTTGCGTTGTGATTCGTCGATGGTGCCGATTGTCATTCCGCTGCCCCACCGTCTCGGCGCCGCCTAACTAACTAGTTTCGGCCAACACTGCGAGGCTCGCAGTATAAAGCCGAACCCGCCCAGCCGGAAACGTCTGCAACTGTATGCGGTCCCAGGCACTTGGCGGAGGCGACGGATCCCGGCGAAGGCTGATTAGACCGCCGTGCATAATTCTTCGTCAGCGCGACGCATATCGCGGCGAGCCGGATAGGTCCCACCTGGTCACGCAGTGTTGACCTATCCGCTCGAGCACACGCTCGAATCGCGCTGTCGAGGTGGGGCGAATAGCTGCAACGCCTCGTGCCGGAGGGGTTTTGTTACAGGCTCTAAGGGCCTGTCCGGTTTCTTCCGCCGTTTACGATTTACCTAGTAGAGAACCAAGTCTGTCCCCTTCCGACGACCGCTTCCAGGAGACGAATATTATGAAGTCCAGCGAGTGGATTAGGAAAGAACCGAGGCGCGTCATGACTCTTCAGTTTCGAGCTCTTACTTTCGCTTCAATCTGCGTATTGGTGCTAGGAATGGCGGCCCACAATGGAACTGCCGCTACAATCTATGTCACTACCACTCAGCCGGGCATCGGCACTGGCGCGTGCTCTCTGCAAGAGGCGATCTACTCCTCCGTGCTTCACGATACGCTCGACGGGACCCATGGCATTGCCATTGATTCCACCGACCCCGACCATTTCATCACCACTGGGTGCGTGCTGGGCGCCGGCAATGACACCATTGTGCTGCCCACGAACGGCGTGCTGATGATGAACACTCTTGTGGATGGGGACGCCTACAATCCCTACGGGCCGACTGCCACTCCGCTCATCTCTTCCACCATCACGATTGAAGGCCACGGCGCGACCCTGCAGTGGGACACGACAGCAACGGGCAACGTCCGGCTGTTTGCGATAGGTGCGGTTTCCATCAAGACGCCGAACGGGACTGCCAGCGGCACGGGTAGCCTGACTTTACGGAACGTTTATGTCAAAGGCTTCCACGCCAAGGGCGGAGACAGTTCGGATGGTGCCGGGGGCCAGAATCGAACTGGCTACGCCCGCCTTTTCAGGGCGGCGCTCTACCACTGAGCTACCCCGGCACTGAAGAAATTCTAGAGACGTGCACTGTACGTGTCAATTATCCATCAACTTAATTATTTTTGCGCAGGCTAATTATTCTTGCGCGGAGTCGTCGAATTCGCGCATCCAGTTGCGGTTCTTTAGAACTTCGCGCGGTTTAGTGCCTTCCGATGGGCCCACGATGCCGTCTTTTTCCATGAGATCGATCAGCCGCGCGGCGCGGCCATAGCCGATGCGAAGCCTGCGCTGCAGCGTTGATGTGGACGCGCGGCCGGCGTCGCACACCACGCGGATGGCATCCTGATAAAGATTGTCGTCGACATCATCTGCGCCAGCCGCAGCTGTTTCAGATTCGGCGCCAGCTTCAACTTTGCCCTCTTCATCTTTCGGCGCCTCCAACAATTGCTCGTTGTATTTAGCCTGCGCCTGTTGCCGCCAAAAATCGCAAACTGAAACAATTTCATCTTCGCTGACCAGCGGTCCGTGAATGCGATGCAAGCGGGCGGATCCTGCGGGCAAATAAAGCATGTCGCCTTTGCCCAACAGCGACTCCGACCCGTTGGCGTCCAGAATAGTTCGCGAATCCACTTTGCTGGCCACACGGAAAGATATGCGAGCAGGGAAGTTCGCTTTAATCAGGCCGGTGATGACGTCCACCGACGGCCGCTGCGTCGCCAGAATTAAGTGGATGCCCACCGCGCGCGCCATTTGCGCCAGCCGCGTGATGGATTCTTCGACGTTGTTGGTGTCCACCATCATCAAATCGGCCAACTCGTCGATAACAATCACCAGGTAGGGAAGGGGCTTGTGTTCGCTCTCTTCCACGTTGTCGAACAGCGAGAGCGATTGCTGCTTCTGAAAAGTGCGATTGTACTGGTCGATATTACGAACGCCGCGTTGCGCCAGCAATTTCAGCCGGTTTTCCATTTCGCGTGTGGCGTTGCGCAAAACGTTCGAAGCAATTTTAGGATCGGTCACCACCGGCGCGATCAAGTGCGGAATATTTTCGTACAGATTTAATTCGAGGCGCTTGGGATCGACCAGCACTAATTTTACGTCGTCGGGGCTGGCCTTGTACAAAATGGACATCATCAGCGAATTGATGAACACGCTTTTGCCAGTGCCAGTCGAGCCCGCGATCAGCAAATGCGGCATGGCCGCCAAATCGGTCACCCGGATTCTTCCGTGCAGATCTCTTCCCATGGCCAGCGTGAGCTTGCTCGTGGAATTGATGAACTCAGGCGCTTCGATGATTTCGCGCAGCGCAATAGTTTGGCGCGTCAGGTTCGGCACTTCTATGCCGATGGTGGATTTGCCCGGGATGCGCTCAATCAAAATGGATTCGGCTTGCAGTGCGAGGCACAAATCTTCAGTCAGTCCAATGATGCGGCTGTATTTGATGCCCGCTTCCGGTTTGAATTCAAACGTCGTAACCACTGGGCCGGGATTGATTTGCGTTACGCGCCCTTGTACATCAAACTCCTGGCACTTTTCTTCAATCGCGCGCGCCCGTTCTTTCAACTCTGTTTCATCGAGCTTTTGGCCGCGTTCGCCTTCGCGCAACAATGAAACGGACGGCAGTTTGTAGTTCGTATGTCCCTTGGCGATCTTCGGCTCGGAGGCAGCTTTTCGAATGGCGGGCTTTTCTATCTCACGGTCCACTACGAAGATCGGCGCCTTGTGGCCTCGATCTCGTTCTCTTTCCGCGCGCTCCTCATCGCGTTCTTCCTGTTCTTCCCGCCTCGACCTGAAAACGTCGCTTTCATCTTCCAGTTCAATCGTCCGGGAATTTTCGGTCAAAGCCGAATTGTTACCGACCGTTTGGGATGGCACCGGCTTTCGCCCCGAAAGCCGCGTCTCCGCCAGCCGCTTGCGCAGTCGGTCCTGCTCCCGGGTTCCACGCCATGCATGCCAGCGCGCTTGCACTTTTTGCAGAATGCCCAGCTTTTCGACGGCACCGATGGGTCCCTTCGGTCCGCTGGCCCACGCGTGTGCGCCGGAGAAAGAAAATCTTGTGGTCATGAACAATGCAGTGAGGAATAGAGCGACTGCTACCAGATTTGCGCCGATAGGATTGAAGCCAGTGCGCAACCCGCCGGAAACCAAGGAGCCCAGCATTCCGCCCGGTGGCACCGTCCCGCGCACATCCGGGAAATGCCAGAGCGTAAGCAGCGAAGGCAGCGCCAGCAACAAAAGTCCGTAGCCGATCAGCGTGGCAACCTGCGAATTAATTGCGCGATTTTTCAGCCAACGCCAGCCCAGCACCGCTAGCGCCATGGGCAGCAAAAACGCCGCGAACCCGAACACCTGGAACAGCAAATCGGCCCCATAAGCGCCCGCCGGCCCAATCCAGTTATTGGTGCTGACGGAATCGGGACCGTTGGCGCTTACATTCCAGGCCGCATCGTGCGGGGAATAGGAAATCAACGCCAGCGCCGTCAACACCGCCACGGTCACGCACAAAAATCCGATCAGCTCGTTGAGCCGCTTATTTTCAGTAGGAGTCAGAAGACGCAAGTATTTCTCCTCAGCAATTTTGGGGAAGGCTGAGTGACGCGGCGGGGCGTTGGCGCTATCGCGCACCCGCTAGGAGGAACAGGAACTGCACGATGATACCAAACGTCACGAAGGCGACAACCACTTTTATGTCCGGTGTTTCTTTGGCACAGAAGACCAACATCAACTTCACAATCCGACGTATGCGCCAGACAGAAGTTCGCAAGCAAATTCCATTCTGCCGTGAAAAATGTGGTTCTCGTCCACAAATATCTGTATTGACGGGAACAGTAAAAAGCCTAGGACGGCTCGTCCCCGCACCAGGGAGAGCCCTCAATGAAAAAGGTTTTTATAGCTATTATTTTGGTGCTGGGACTGTTTGTGTCCGCGCACCCTGCTTTAGCGAATCACATAACCGCAGCCACCGCCACGGTCAGTTGTACCGGTTATACTCTGACCGTCGACGCGGACTTACTGAGCGTCGGAACCGCATATACCATCGACTATACCTTCACGCTCACACCCGCTTCCGGTCCAGCAATACCGGTTACCGGTACCATCCCCTTCACGGCCGAAATGAGCACCTTCACCGACACGATTTCCGTTGACTGGCCCAACGGCCCGCTAGCCGCCTCTTTCACCGTGACCGGTACCGCAGTGCTGACTAGTAATCCTGGTGTCATCGTCCCCATCACGTTTAACGGGTCAAGCGCGGCAATGTTGACATGTGGCCTGGACGGCCGAATGACCGGCGGTGGAAGCGTCTTTGAAACCGATGGCACGCGCGTAACGCACGGATTCGAACTGCACTGTGATACCGAGGATGTACCGAACCGCCTTGAAATCAATTGGTCTGGCCATCGTTTCCACTTGGAGACCTTGGTTTCGGCGTTCTGTTCTAAAGACCCCATTATCAATGCCGGCCATCCGACCAACATTTTCAACACCACGTGGGCGTTGGCACGGGACGTCTCGACGGCGTCGCTGGCGCTACCGCGCGCTGGACGTTCACGGATGCGGGTGAGCCGGGCAAGAACGACATGGCCACCATCGCGATCACAGACTCGTTAGGGAAGGTGGTACTCACGGTCAGCGGGAACTTGGACAGCGGCAACCAGCAGGCTCACGTCGACAACAAATAAAGCCGCCTATCACGAAACGCGCATCAAGAGGGCCTCTCCGGGGGCCCTCTTTTTCTAAAATGGCGTCACCTTGTCCGGGAGCCGTCCAACCGCGACTTACCCCGAACCGCGCAAGGCAGCATTACGATTTTTTTAGCCGATTCTTGAAGCGTAGTACAAGACCACTGCGCCCAAAATGATTCGATACACCGCGAACGGCGCAAATCCGTGTTTGCGCACCCATCCCATGAACCAGGCTACCGCTCCATACGCCACCACAAACGCGACGACCAGCCCGATCAGCAACACGACCCATTGATGTGCATCGATCTGCGCTACGCCGATCGGATTCTCATCTTTTCCCCGCAGTGACTTGAACAGGGAATAAGCCACGGCCGTCGTCATAGTGGGCATGGAGAGAAAAAACGAAAATTCCAGGGCCGCCGCTCTAGACATGCCCGCAACTTGCCCCGCCGTAATCGTGGACATTGATCGGGAAGTGCCAGGGAACACCCCCGACAATACCTGGCAGGCGCCGATCCACATCGCTTGTCCCAGGTTCATGTTTTCCATTCGCCACGTATGGATGCGGCTGTTCGCTCCGGCGGCTTCACCCGCAGCTTCCGACTTCGAGTTCATCAAGTCCACCAGCCACATCACCACCCCGCCAACCACCAGCGCCGTGCCCATCACGTACAAACTTTCCAGATTTTTGCCGATGACTTTGGTCAGTAGATAAGAAGGGAGCGCGGTAATCACGAACGCGATCATCACCAGGCTCAATGGGTGAGTGTATATCGTGCGATCGCCGCGTTCGCCGCGCGGGAACGTTGAAAGTAACTGCCGGATGTGCTCGCGAAAATAAATCGGTAAGGTGGCAATCGCGCCGATCTGAATCACGATGGTGTACATTTTCCAGTAGCCGCTCTGCAAGCTGATGTGCAGGAGCACTTCGGCGATGCGCAGATGCGCCGTCGAGCTAACTGGTAGAAACTCCGTCAATCCTTCGACAATTCCCAACACCACTGACATCAGATAATCGTGCAAGTCCCCTCCGGCGTTCTCTTAGCTTACACAAAGGCAGGCGTTGAACTGTGACAGTTTTTCACTTCTGCGCTCATTTATGAAGGGTTTGCCAACATTCCGAACGCCGAATAGTAATGCCTCACAAAAATTGAAAAGAGCCGGGGGTGCCCATCCTCGGCCTTTTGGAGGGTGGGTCTTTTAACGTGGAAACATTATGGCCCATAAGCACGAAGTTTCTGATTTCTTACTAGCATGACGCTCACGCTCGTTTGACTCGCTATTCGTCAGCGACGTTATTGTTTTTGTCCGGATCGAAGGGCTTTCCTCATTTCATAACCATCGATGCGGCTCAAATAGTAGCGCTTCAAAGTACCTTCCACGATATAACCGTGACGTGACCAGAAGTTTACAGCAGCGTGATTATTCACCGCCGTTTCCAAGTACATGCCACGTACTCCCTGAGCGTAGAGACTTCTTTCCGCTGCGTTCAGCAGCAGCGAGCCCACACCGCTCCTGCGATGGAGCTCGGCAACATCCAGCGTGATGATGTGCGCGACTGGCCCATCCAGCTCACTTAAAATGAACCCGGCGATATCGTCTTTTTCTACGGCAACCAGACATTCGGCAGAGGAAAGCCCCAAAAAATAACGCAACGTGGTTTTTGAATACGCGATGCCGCGCGGAAAACAGCTCTGATCAAGCTTGTAGAGGGCATCAAAATCTTGCGCTTCGTAGGCACGCACCAGCACTTCAGGGCGACGCCGCTGGCGGAAACCGCAATTTGAACACACCAATCATGTCGTCACGATAGCCGCGAAGCGCCTTTTGAATTGTTACCGCTCTGCCAGTTTAAAGCCCAGCCTGATTGTTAGCGCAATGCCGGTTCAGAGCTTAACGGTCACGGTTTTTACTTCCGTGTAGTTGGCGAGTCCATATTCGCCCAGTTCGCGCCCGATGCCGGATTGCTTAAATCCGCCAAACGGCGCGGCGGCATCGAACACGTCGTAGCAGTTCACCCACACCGTTCCGGCGCGTACATTGTCAGCGATAGCGTGAGCTTTAGTGATGTCTTTGGTCCAAACCGCCGCGGCCAGCCCATACAGCGACTTGTTGGCGCGCTCCACCACTTCGCCAATATCCTTGAAGCGCAGAATAGACATGACCGGCCCAAAAATTTCTTCCTGAGCGATCTTCATGTCGTCGTTCACATCGGCGAACACCGTGGGCTCGATGAAAAATCCCTTGTCGCCGACACGATTGCCGCCGGCCATCAGCTTGGCTTTTTGCTGCTTGCCGGAATCAATGTAGCCCATCACCTTAGTAAATTGCTCCTGGTCTACCTGCGGCCCCTGCTCGGTATTTTTATCAAATGGATTGCCGACCGTCCGCTTCTTGGCGCGCGCCGTGCTGCGCTCGACGAACTCGTCGTAGACCTTGTCCTCCACGAACGTACGCGAACCCGCGCAGCAGCATTGTCCTTGATTGAAGAACAACGCGAAGTGCGAGCCTTCGATAGCTTTATCCATGTCCGCGTCCGCGAACACAATGTTGGGACTCTTGCCGCCCAGCTCCAGCGTGACGCGCTTCAGATTCGATTCCGCCGCCGCTTTCATCACCAGGTGTCCCACTTCGGTCGAACCTGTGAACGCCACCTTATCCACGTCCATGTGGCGCGCCAGCGCTGCCCCAGCAGTCGGCCCGTAACCCGGCAACAAATTCAAAACGCCGGGAGGGAACCCCGCTTCCAGCGCCAATTCACCTACGCGCAAAGCAGACAAAGGCGTCTGCTCCGCGGGCTTCATCACCACCGTGCAGCCGGTGGCCAGTGCCGGGCCCAGTTTCCATGCCTGCATCAGCAGCGGAAAATTCCACGGAATAATCTGCGCCACTACGCCTACAGGCTCATGCTTGGTGTACGTAAAATAGTTGCCGTTCACCGGAATGGTTTTGCCCTGAAGTTTGTCCGCCCATCCCGCATAATAGCGGTAACATGCGATGGTCAAAGGCAAGTCCGCCGCGCGCGCCACGCTGTACGGCTTTCCGTTATCCAGCGCTTCAAGTTGCGCGAGCTCATCCAAATTTTTCTCGATCAAGTCCGCAAGCTTAAACATTAAGTTGCCGCGTTGCGATGCGGTCATCTTGCGCCACGGCCCTTTTTCAAACGCCGCGCGAGCAGCGGCCACCGCCTTATCCACATCCGCGGCATCCGCTTCCGCGATTCGCGCGAGCTCTTCGCCCGTCGAGGGATTGATGGACGGAAACGTTTTTCCCGAAGCGCTGTTTACCCACTGCCCGTTGATTAGAAGTTTGGTGGCACCGATCTTAACGTTCGGTTCCATCACGGTTGTTGCTGTAGCCATTTTCAACCTCCTATTATGTTTAATGAATTCGACGCTGCGGTGGTTAGTCTCGCTGGGGAAGCCCAATCCGCCTGTCGCTGAGTATCATTTAGCAATCGCGCGGCAACCATTCGCCCCACGAATGAGCCGCCGAAAAGAAGCCTATACCCCCGCTCGAATCGAGGCAAGTCCCCTCGGGAAGAACGTCGTTCGGGGACAATTGATTGCTATCCGAAAAAGATGAAGCGTCAGTGGATCTACGAAGGAGGGTGGCACACCTTTAAGTCACTAGAGGATCTGGGTGGCCTACTCTTTGCGGTTTTTGATTTTTACAAAGGGTGGGCGCTTCTGAATTCGCCCTATCGCAACTAAAGCTAAATTTCCTCGATCTTGCGTTCCGGGATTACACCGAGTATTTCAGGGGTCGATTGCGGCTTGGATGGACCGCTAATATAGCCGGTCTGAGGCCTGGCAGTATTCAAATGTCCCGCGCTGGGCTGCATGCTGGCACCCACCGCTTGCGCGCGAGCTAGCTCCACGTTCCCAGCTCGCTGTTGATGAATGGGTTTGCTCAGCCACGAGGTGATGGGCGTGCCCGTCAATCGGAGAAACGGTTGCAGCCCCTTTGCAATTACACTACGACGCGCACCGCGTATACGATAACCAGCGGAGTGCAGCGCAGCCGTCGACGACTGATATACGCGGCTATTCGCATCCGCTTCCGTTGAAGTTGTTTGCGGCGATTGCCAAAGCCATCCGTAAAATCTAGAAATACAATCTTCACAACGAAACGGCCGGATCAGTACGATGGACAGAAAAACTCGCTCCCCAAGACTGCGCTTCGACCTTCTCAATCGAGAACTGCCACAGTTGGAACAAGTCATTTATCTAGCTCGCCCATGCGCGCCAAAAAATATCAGAAATGCGTGAAAGACACAATACACGCGTTAATCTAGCTCCATCCGAGTCAAGCAGTAAATGATTTGGAATTAGTAGGTTACGCGTCGAGTAGAAATGCCAAGAGAAGGGAATTACTACTACCGTCGGACCGTTTGACGCACGGACACACCGGATACGCTGTTCGCATTTTCCAAAGCGACTTCGCGCATTTCTTTAGGCTCGAAGGCAAACGGCAAAACTGCCGTCTTCCCTCGGCCGAGAAACACAGTGCTGATTTCCCGTCCGCACGCCGCCAAAAACATCGGCCACCCTCGCGCCAACACACCCATGGCAACACGATAAAGCCCAGCCCTACATGCTGACTTGATCCAGAAAAATACCGGCGCGCCCAGCACCGCGTATCGTTGCCTTCGCAATTTCGGGCCGCCCGGATACACGCCGGTTTTTTCCCGTTCTATTACTTTGTACAGTCCCGCAACCATGGCGTGAACTTTATGCCGCACATTGCTCGAATGAATTCGATAGCCCTTCGTGGTAGGCGACAAAATCTGAATCGCTGGCCCGGAGTTCGAGAGCTTCATCAACATATCGATATCTTCAAACGGGAAAAATTTGTCCGTCCAGCCTTGCACCTGTTCAAAGGCTTGGCGCTCGATCACGATCGCGCTTCCGCCGGCCTGATAGCGCCTGTCTCTCTTCATCAACAATTCATACTCGGCGAATTCAATTTGGTGAGGAACGTTTTCTGGTCGCAACTGTTGCAAGGAACTATCGAACCACTGCATGCAGCTCAGAATAATTTTTGGCCTTTTCATGTCCACAACGTGGTCGTACACATCCAGTGCCCACGGCTGCAGCACATCATCGCCATCCAGAAATACAAAATATTCGCCACTGGCCATGGCCGCTCCCAGATTCCGCGAAGTGGTGCAACTCTGGTTGGTTTGAAAAGCCGCAAAGCGAATCTTGTCGCCGTACTCTTTGAGGATTTGTGGCGAAGCGTCGCTGGAAGCATCGTCAACCACCACAATTTCTTTTGCTTCGTAGCCTTGCGCCAAGGCGGAGTTCACCGCATCCCGGATATACGCACTCTGGTTATGGCAGGTGATGATTATGCTGAAGCGCGGCGCCTCCAGCAGGCTGGCTCTGAGCATGCGGGAAGTTTAACACCAGGCCACCGCGTGGGAGCAACATCGGCCTGCGATGTTGCGTTTTTGCAAACCCCGCGCGTTCCGCCAAGGCCAAAGCTTAGCTGCGCGGCAATTCCACGAGAAAATATCACTTCGCGACTCTACGAGTGTTCACTAGCGGTTTGCTCGGCAGTCGCCGGCGATGCCGGACGTCCCACAATGTACGCCACGCTGGCGCTAGCCAGCATCAATAACGCCGCCACGTAATACGGCGCGCCCGGCACATGCACGCTCACACGCCGAGAAATCGCGATGGCGAAAACCTGCGTAAATAGCAACGGGCCAATCATCCCGGTAATCGCTCGCAGACTATTGACGGCCCCTTGCAGCTTTCCCTGTGAAGTGGGATCCACCCGCTGGGACATCAACGATTGCATCGCTGGTCCGGCAATGCCCCACAAAGCAATTAAGGGAATGGCCGCGAAGGCCATCCATCCGCGCGACGCCAGCCCAAATCCCATGAAAGCCAGAAAACCAAACATCAACCCGGACAGCAAGCTGTACCGCTCTCCAAAGCGCTTCACAAAGGGACCGACAAGCAGGCCAGACGCGAGGCTTACGCACACGCCAACCGCGGCCAGCGAAAGTCCAATGGTGCGTTCACTCCATCCATAACGGTAATCGGCATACAACACGAAAATCGTGGGCAGTACCTGGTGCGCCAAATAATAAAGCACCGTAACGATGGCCAGACCGCCAAGCTCCGGATGAGAACGCAAAAGCGTCAAAGAACCAAGCGGATTCGCCATGTGCCAGGCTTTTTTCGCGCGGCGCTCCAGAGGCAGCGACTCCGGCAAAATGAAGTATCCATACATAGCGTTCGCGAGGCTTAGCCCCGCAGCGACCCAGAAGGGACGCCGCAAATGCACGTTGCCCAACAGTCCGCCCACCGCGGGGCCGATAATGAATCCAAGTCCAAAAGCTGCGCTGATCAGTCCAAATTGTTTGGCGCGCCGCTCCGGCGGAGTGACATCGGTCACGTAGGCAAATGCACTGGAAATATTGCTCGTTGTGATCCCGGAAATGACCCTGCCCACGAACAGCCAGCCCAGTGTCGGCGCCAGCGCCATTAAAATGTAATCGAAGCCCAACCCGGCGCAGGAAATGAGGATGATCGGGCGCCGTCCAAAGCGATCCGACCATGCGCCCAATATGGGAGAAAAAATAAACTGCATGGTGGCCCATGCGAATCCGAAGTATCCGGTGATACTCGCGGCACTCGCAATGTTGCCACCTTTGAATTGGATGATCAGATTGGGCAGGACCGGCGCAATGATGCCGAGGGCCAGAAAATCCAGCAGAATAGTTATAAAAATAAAAATAAACGCAGCCTGGCCAAAACGCGACGTGGGAAGGGGCGAATCCGGTCCGTCCGCGACCTCTCCAGCGACCCCGCTAGACACTCTTTCTTGATTGGATGGAATCGAATCAGCCATTAGAAAAAATGCTGCGCTAGACTTCCAGAATCACCGGCAAAATGAGCGGGCGCTTGGACGTATGTTTATTAATGTAACGCTTCAGGTCCACGCGAATTTTTTCCTTGATGACGCTCCAGTCGGATTTTTCTTCCGCGTTGGATTGCTCCACAGTATTAATAATCACCGCGCGAGCGCCGGCAATTAATTCCTGGCCGTTGTCGCTCATCAATCCACGAGTGACGATTTCCGGATGCGATTCCATTTTGCCGGTGTGTTTGTCGATGGCGATGATGGACACCACCACGCCGTCCTCGGAAAGATGCTTGCGGTCGCGTATCACCACTTCTTCGATTTCTTCCAGCGAGCCGGAATCCACGCACACTCGCCCTGCCGTCACCGGATCGCGACGGTGCACGCCGTCTTCTGTGAATTCGATGGTCTTGCCATCTTCGAGCAGTAAAATCTCGCCGGAAACGCAGCCAATCTGGTGCGCCAGCGCCGCATGCCTGAAAAGATGCCGGTATTCGCCGTGTATCGGGATGAAATATTTCGGCTTCACTAGTTGCAGCAAAAGTTTTTGTTCTTCCTGGCTGGCATGGCCGGAAACGTGAATCGTGCCCGCGGAATTATCGTAGTAAACCAGCGCGCGCCTGCGAAACATGTGATCCAGCATGCGAAAAATTGCTTTTTCATTGCCGGGAATGATGCGCGCGGAAAGTATGACCGAATCATTCTCGTCCACCGATACGAAGCGGTGATTGTCCACCGCGATGCGCGACAGCGAAGACATGGGCTCTGCTTGGCTGCCGCTAGCCAGAATCACGATGCGCTTGGGGTCGAAGCCGCGAATGTCCTGTGGCCGCACCACCATGCCGTCTGGAATCCGCAGGCACTCGAGCGAATGCGCGATTTCCACGTTGTCGACCATGCTGCGCCCCACGAACGCGACTTTGCGTCCCACGCGCGAAGCGATGTCGATGACTTGCTGGATGCGATGGATGGACGACGCGAAACACGACAAAATCACGCGCCGCGGCGCCGAGCGGCAAAGCTCCTCAATGCGTGGCACGATGGCGCGCTCCGACGGCGTGAAGCCCGGGCGCTCCACGTTCGTCGAATCACTGAAGAGCGCCAGCACGCCTTCGTTTCCATAGCGCGCAAATGCGTGCAGATCAAATGGCACGCCGCCCACCGGCGTCTGATCGATCTTGAAGTCTCCAGTATGGATGATCACTCCGACCGGTGTGCGTATCGCCAGCGCCACGCAATCGATGGTGCTGTGCGTCACGGAAATAAATTCGACTTCGTATGGCCCGATTTCCACTCTTCGGCCGGGTAATACTTCGCGCAGCGTCGTCGATTGCAGCAGGCCCGCTTCTTCCAGGCGTTTTTTTACCAGCGCCAGCGTAAATCTCGTACCGTACACCGGCACGTTCAGATCACGCAGAATATATGGCAGCGCACCAATGTGATCTTCGTGGCCATGCGTCAGCACGATGGCCCGCACGTGCGCGCGGTTCTGCTTTAAATACGTAATGTCCGGGATGACCAGGTCCACGCCCAGCAGCTCCGACTCCGGAAACATCATGCCCGCGTCAATGACGAGAATGTCCTCGCCAAACCGCAGCGCCATCATGTTCATTCCGAATTCGCCTAGACCGCCGAGGGGAATTACCGTGAGGGATTGCGAACTTTTATTCAACGAAACGTTATTCAATGAAGCGTCATCTCCAAAACGCGTTGCTGAATCGTATCATAGAGCAGTCGAGAGAAATGGACGCCCGCGATGTGTAAAATCCTGGATGCACGCGAATAAATTTAATTTACAGCGCGCGATAGGTACTTTCCGTAGTACCCCGCACTTTACGTCCACGTCCGAACTTTAGCGCTTATTCTTCGACTTCATTTCCAATCCAAGCAACCCGGAGGGGTGCCCATCCTCGCCCTTTTGGAGGGTTCACCTGCCGTGGCAGGTGGGTCTTGTGACGTGGGAACATCATGAATTATCCGGCAAATGACCGCACTAACGCGGACCACCGGCGAACAGATGCACAATTGAAACCAGAATGACCGCTCCCAAAGTTGCCGCGGCCAGCGAATAAATAAATCCACCGCCCAGGATCCCCAGGTGCACAAATATCCATCCGCCGAGAAGTGATCCGACCAGTCCCAACACAATGTCGGTAACGCAGCCATATCCTTCGCCGCGTGAAATTTTTCCCGCCAGCCACCCGGCGATCAAGCCAATCACGATCCAGCCCAGTATGCTGCGCCGGTACTCCACCTCCACGACCCGCGTTTCGAAAAATATCGCTAACATCGTCGCAATCATGGTGCCTCCGCAAATCGCGTACGTGCGTCCGCAATAATGGCGGCTAGTCTATCAAAAATAAGGCGTTGCCTTATAACATTTCGGTAACATTCCAGCAAAACTCAGCGAGTTTTTAGAATCGTGGCGGAATGCGCTACAAGACGGCTTTACTTAAGCTGACAGTTTCCGATCAGCGGCTTCCGGCAGCGACTGGTTATATTAAACTGTGGAGATGGTGATGAGGTCTTTGATCTTTGCTCTCTGTGTTGTGTTTGCGTTTGGCGGTGTGAGCGCGCAGCAGACTACTTGGCAGCCATCGCCGGGACATACGCAAGTGCCGATATGGCCGGGGGCGGCACCTGATGCACAGCCTGCTGCGGGGCCGGAGGTCGCTAAGACAACGGGGAAGGAGTTCCTGGTTGCCGGCAGGCCGGCGGTGGGGGTGAGCAACGTGTCGCGGCCTACGATGACGGTGTATTCGCCCGAGAGAAAGAATACAGGCGCGGCGGTGGTTGTGTTTCCTGGCGGGGGCTATGAGGATCTGGCCATCGATCTTGAAGGCACGGAGGTCTGCGACTGGCTAACGTCGAGAGGGACCACGTGCGTGCTGTTGAAGTATCGCGTGCCGGGTGAGGGACTGTATCCGAAATTGGCACCGTATCCAAAATCAGGGCCGTATCCGGAATCACCGATGGCGTTGGAAGATGCGCAGAGGACGGTGGGGCTGGTGCGCTTGCACGCGGCGCAGTGGCACATCGATCCACACAAGATTGGTGTGCTTGGGTTTTCGTCCGGCGGGCATCTGTCGGCAGCGATGAGCACGCACTTTGATAAGCGTTTGTACCCGGCTGTCGATGCCGCCGACAAAGAGAGTTGCCGCCCGGATTTTGCAGTGGCTATTTATCCGGGGCATCTGTCGCTTTCCGCGGCGGAATGGGACGCCAACCAAGGCGCCAGAAAGTTTGCGATTCGAAAGCCGGAGCATGAGACGATGGCCGATAAACAATTTGGATTAAATCCCGATATTCCTGTCACCCGCCAGACGCCCCCTACGTTTTTGCTGCAGGCTGAGGATGACCACGTGGACAACGTAAACGACTCGCTGGCGTACTACATTGCGCTGAAGAAGGCGGGGGTTCCCGTGGAGATGCATTTGTACGCGCAGGGCGGGCATGCGTTCGGGCTGCGGCGCACGGAGCTTCCGATAACCGGATGGCCTCAGTTGGTTGAGGCGTGGCTGGGGACGATCGGAATGATTCCGAAGTGATTCGTATTTGAGGCGCAAATATGCAATCTGATCGCAATCTCACAGTCAGAATCGCACACCGCACGATCTTAATCCTGATCAATTTCAGTTTAGGAGATTAGGGTTAGCGGACTCGTTCACCGAGCCTGCTTACTTCCGGCAGGCTGCTGTTGTGTCATGCAATGTATCGTTCCTAGCCCGAGCACCAGATCGCGGCAAGCGACGCCCACAACTTGCGTGTCAGGGAAGAGTTCGGCAAGTTTATTCAGGGCAACGCGATCGTTTTCATCGTTGAACGTCGGGACCAGCACTACTCCGTTGGCGATATAAAAATTTGCATAGCTCGCCGGAAGCCGCTGGCCGTCAAAATAAACGGCCTTAGGCATTGGCAGCGTTTCCACCCGCAGCACGGCCCCATCCTGATCCGTCATTTGTTTCAGCCGCGCCAGATTTTCCTGCAAAGCCGCGTAGTTTTCGTCCGTCCTATCGTGTTCTACAACGGTTACCACTGTCGTCGGATTTACGAAACGAGCCAAGTCATCCACATGCCCATGAGTATCATCGCCGGCAATTCCACGATTCAACCAAAGCACCTTTTGCACTCCCAGATATTTGCGAAATATTTCCTCGTAATCCTCGCGCGTAAATCCCGGATTGCGTTCCTGCGCTTTGCTGAGCAGACATTCTTCGGTAGTCACCAATGTTCCGCGGCCGTTCACGTCGATGCTTCCGCCTTCCAACACCACCCGCCTGCCCTTATGAACCGGTTGCCAAAGCCGATGTTTCGGCTGGCAATTCACGTTTTCAACCACCAACGCATCCTTCTTGTGATTCAGGTACTTCGCCCAGCCATTAAACAAAAAATGATTGTAGGCCACGTCGCCATCGGCGTTCCGAACGCAAATCGGCCCGGAATCACGCATCCACCCGCGATCAGTGGGTACACAAAAAAAATCTATGGCGCCAAGATTTGCTCCCGCCTTCTTCAAAATAGACCGCACGCGTAATTCAGCCGCGCGATTTTCAACCAGCAAAAAACCGCGCTCCACCTCTGACAGCAAACGCACGATTTCTGCAAAGGCCCACGGAATCGTCGCGAACTTTCCCGGCCAGTCCGTCACTTCGTGCGGCCAGCCGAGCCACGTAGCCTCGTGCGGCTCCCACTCCGCGGGCATGCGATACCCAAGATCGCCCGGCGTTGAATTTTTGGAAATCGCGCGAGGTCGCGGCATTATTCCGCGAGCCAACGATTCAGGATTGGCTGATACGCGTCAATGCGCCGATCGCGTAGAAATGGCCAGTTTCGCCGCGTATCTTCACTCAGCGCGGGATCGCATTCGACCACCAGTATTTCTTCGCGATCATTGGAGGCTTGCGAAACTACTTTGCCAAACGGATCGGCGACAAAAGAATTTCCCCAGAATTCCAGTCCGGCATCACCTTTCACCAGCCCGCCTTCAAAACCCACGCGGTTCACTACCGCGGCGTAAACTCCATTGGCAATCGCGTGGCTCCGTTGAATCGTTTTCCACGCGTCCAGCTGCGCGGCTCCGAATTGTTCCTTTTCGTGCGGATGCCAACCGATGCTCGTGGGATAAAAAATCACCTGCGCTCCGCTCAAAGCCGTCAATCGCGAACCCTCCGGGTACCACTGATCCCAGCAAATCTGCACCCCGATGCGCGCGTATTTCGTATCGAAATTAGGGAAGCCCAGATCGCCAGGCGTAAAATAAAATTTTTCATAATAAAGAGGATCGTCAGGAATATGCATCTTGCGGTATTTCCCGAGAAATGTTCCGTCCGCATCCAGCACCGCGCAGGTGTTGTGATAAATTCCCGCGGCGCGCCGTTCGAAAAGCGAAATCACCAGCGCCGCGCTACACTCTTTTGCGACCTTTGCCAATTTCTCGGTAGTTACGCCGGGCACCGGCTCCGCCAGATTAAATAATTCCGCATCTTCGGTGCGGCAGAAATACTCGCTGCGAAATAATTCGTGCAGCGAAATGATTTGCGCTCCGCGCGCCGCCGCTTCGCGGATTTTCTCGATCGCATGCGTGAGATTTTCCTCCGCCTTCGTCGTGCACTTCATTTGCACCAAGCCGATGGTAAATTTATCTGCCATAAAAGAATTTTAACACGTCCGTTCGAACCCGCCGGCGTGCTGTTTTGTTCTTCCTTTCTTGGCGAGTTTGTACTATCAATCTGTGCGCGGTTCAACGCGAATCATTTTTTACCGAAATGTCTGCGCACTTCGCGGCGATTGTCGTAGCATTTGATATCCAGGAGATGCAATGCCGAAGCAGTCCAAGAAAACAGTAACCGGCCGCGTGCTTCATGATCCCGTCAGCGATAAGTTGCGGCCGATTTTCCCGTTGGATCTTTCCAAATGCCGCACCATCGATGAACTGGTGCGCGCCATGGGCGACACTGCTTTCACTGGCCGTCAGATTGGCGATGCCGCCGACGTTTTGGAAGCCATGGCGCGAGATAAAGACTGCTTTGTGGCCATGACTCTCTCCGGCGCTCTCACCGTCGGCAAAATGGGATTGATTTTTTGCGATCTTATCGAATCTGGAATCGTAAAAGCGGTTATTTCTACCGGTGCCTTGATGGCTCACGGCCTTGTGGAGGCCACGGGACGCTCCCATTTCCGCTACGACGACAAGAAAATGGATGACAACGAGCTTTTTCAAGCTGGCTACAACCGCGTCTATGATTCTCTCGAGCCCGAATCAAATCTCGATCACGTTGAAAAAGTGATGGAGCGCGTCCTGAACAATTGGGACGCCGAAGAAACGGTTTGCAGTTGGAAGGTGCATCAACGCATCGGCGAGTATTTGCATAAAACCATGCCGGGGCGGGGAATTCTAAAGTCCGCGTATGAAAAAAACGTTCCTGTTTTCGTTCCCGCCTTCACGGATTCCGAGCTGGGCATCGATTTTGCGCTCCACAAGATTCTCCGCCTGAAAGATAAACGCCCTTTGCTGCGCTTCGATCCCTTCGAGGATTTCGAGAAGTTTGCCAACATCATGCTGGCTACCAAACGCATGGGCATTTTCACCGTCGGCGGCGGGGTACCGCGCAACTGGGCACAGCAATTCGGTGTGTACGCGGAGCTTCTCGCGCGTCGCGGCTACAAGGAAATTCCGCTAAAACGCTACAATTACGGCGTGCGTATTTGCCCCGAACCAGTTCACTGGGGCGGGCTGAGCGGGAGCACCTACACAGAAGCAGTGTCGTGGGGAAAATTTGTTCCCCGCGAAGAAGGTGGTCAGTTAGCGGAAGTTTTTGAAGACGCTACCGTAGCGCTGCCATTGATTGTCGGGGCGGTGCTTGATCGCGTCGGATATTTCAAACGAAAATAAATGGATATTTGCGCCGGATCGAAAACTACTCGCTAACAGGAATAACAGAAACAAGCTGTGAAGGAAATTCGCGCCGAATTTTTCAGAACCGCTTTCGTCTAATCGTCTTCGCCAATCAAAATAGCCGCGCCCAGCACGGTAGTCCACAACCCGCGTTTATCCCCCACCGCCGACTGCGTCACATTCATGGTGCGCACGATTTTATTTGAAATTCGGTAAACTTCCTTTTTTTCATCAAACGACAAATCCGGATCGAATTCCACATTCAGCGTGGTCGCCAACATTTCCGCCGCCAACTCTTCCGCATATTCACCGGCAACTTCTTCCGTTTCGCCGAAGGAATGATGCTCCGACAAATATCCGTACATGGATTTATCGCTGGGCAACGCCAAACCGATGCTCGCGGCGATCAGCCGATGCGCTTCTTTGGTGGAATTCTCGCTGATCACCGTGAATGCCACTTGTCCCGGCCTGATGTGCTTCAATCCTTCGCTGCGTGAAATTAATTTACAGTTAGGAGGGAAGATCGACGAAACCCGCACGATGTTGCACGCCGCAATTCCTGCGTTACGCAAGGCCAGCTCAAAACTCGAAAGCCTTTCGCGATGTTTACCGACGCCTTTAGTGAGGAAAATCTTTTTAGCGACAAACGCCATGGACCGGGTGGCCGTGCCTCCGTGAGTTAGTTAACGCAAAAAATTTTCCGCTGTGGAAAAGTAACAAGAAGGTATTGCAGTGTCAACGCAATTCCAGGCCTCGCAGCGCATTTGGCGTCAATAAAAACAGAATTTAACCGCGCGCTACTCTTTCGTTCCCGCAACGTGCCGCAAAAGTTTCCCCAGTGGTTTGCAAAGCGCCAAAATCTGCCCTAAATCCGTAGGCGTAAAATCCGGACCGGCGGTTGCAAGGCTGGTGCCCTTGCGGCTAATCTGGATAATCCCCACAACTCTTCCATCCGACAAAATCGGAGCGCTGATAATTTTCTGAATCGCTTCAGCGGTGGCGTTTCCGACTTTTATGCCTTCGAACACACTGGCGTGGCGCACCGCCGCGAATTTATTGTTAATTTCCGGCCGGCTTTCTCTGGCCGTGCGAGCCGCTAGCGCCGAATTGCTCGACAACGGGATGTATCCGACTTGATGTAGAGCCTCCGGCGCCAAAAAATAGAGGTGCTTCCACCGCGAGGACAATCCCATTATGGCCACTTCATCGGGTTTCACTCCCAGCGATTTTGCGATCCGATCGGCCACGGATTGCAGAGAAAGTTTGTTGCCTCCTTCTCCATCAGCGCTCAGCGCGCTCGCCAGCCTTTCCAACTCGGTAACCAAACTAAAATTTGGATTCATGAAGTTGTGGGTCAAAACCGCGTGCCGGAATACAACACTATCCGTTCGTCCGTCAACGTTGAATTCTACAAGTTAAATTGTACAGGCGAGTGGCGCGCCGGATCGCAAAAAAATCCCTTACCCTTTCGCATTGCATACGGTATTCGTCTGACGGCACAAACTTGCAACGTTTTCCTCAACTCCCTATACTGAATTCGCCGCGTTTCTTGAGCGTCCTTGCTTTCTCAATCTCCTGCAAGGGACTTTCGCGGCGGAGAGGGCATGTCCGCGACCGCCACCGAGGCAAATTCAAGTTACCTTCTTCGCAAACTTCATTCTTTAACCGGCGTTGTTCCTGTTGGTGCATTTCTAGCCGAGCATTTCTGGTCCAATAGCGCGGCGTTGGTCAGCGCGCAAAAATACAATCAAACTTCCGAGGATTTGCAGACCATTCCGTATCGAGTTTTCGTCGAATGGATATTTATTTTTCTGCCCATTCTGTATCACGGCGGTTACGGCGTGTACATCTGGCTTCACGGACAGTCCAACGTTTCGCAATATCCGTGGGTGCGCAACTGGCTCTACACTTTGCAACGTTGGACCGGCCTTGTGGCGTTCGTTTATATCGGCTGGCACCTTTACACCGAGCGCTGGATTACTCATGGCCGTTCCACTTACGCAACCGTCGCGAATGATTTGGCAAATCCCTGGTATTTCGCATTTTTTGTCGTTGGAGTGCTGGCCTCTTCTTTTCATCTCGGCGTGGGCATCTGGAATTTTCTCTGCAAATGGGGACTTGCGGCCACTGCTCGCGCGCAACGTGCCGCTGGACAGTTGGGCGTTTTGGTCGGAGTAGTTTTCAGCGTCGTTGGCGTATTAATAATTCTCAGTTTTCGCCTGGACTGGCACCCGTTCGCGTCCTACTTAACGAAATGAAACAGCTTTAGGCACATGAAACAGCCCAAAATTATCGTGGTTGGCGGCGGCCTCGCCGGATTGATGGCCACCATTCGTGTCGCCGAAGCAGGCCTGCCGGTCGATTTATTTTCCATCGTGCCGGTGAAGCGCTCGCATTCCGTTTGCGCTCAGGGCGGCATCAACGCCGCAAAGAATCAAAAGGGTGAAGGCGACAGCACCGCCAAGCACTTCGATGACACCATTTACGGCGGCGACTTTCTCGCCAATCAGCCGCTCGTAAAACGCATGTGTGAAGCCGCTCCCGGCATCATCGATCTGCTCGACCGCATGGGCGTGATGTTTAATCGCACGCCGGAAGGACTCCTCGACTATCGCCGTTTCGGCGGCACTTTATATCACCGCACCGCTTTCGCCGGCGCCACTACCGGGCAGCAGCTGCTCTACGCTCTCGATGAACAAGTCCGCCGCCACGAATCCGAAGGCAAAGTTCAGAAATTCGAAGGCGCGACATTTCTTTCCGCGGTGCTCGATGAATCCGGCGTATGTCGCGGTATTTGCTCCATGGATTTGCGTTCCATGGAAGTCACTACGCACGCCGCCGACGCTGTAATTGTTGCTACCGGCGGAATAGGCGCGATTTTTGGACGCTCCACCAATTCCGTCGTCTGTACCGGCTCCGCGCAATCCGCTCTTTTTCAGCAAGGAGTCGATTACGCGAACGGCGAATTTATCCAGGTTCATCCCACCGCGATTCCCGGCGAAGACAAACTTCGCCTCATGAGCGAATCGGCGCGCGGCGAAGGCGGCCGCGTATGGGTTCCACGAAATCCCAACGATCAGCGCGCCCCGCGAACAATTCCAGATGGTGAGCGCTTTTATTTTCTCGAAGAGTGGTATCCGAAATACGGAAATCTCGTTCCTCGCGATATCGCCACGCGCGCCATTCATCGCATCGTCTACCAGGAGCGTCTCGGGCTCCACGGCAAAGCCGCCGTGTATCTCGACGTGACCCACATTCCACGCGAAACGCTGGATCGCAAGCTCGAAGGCATCCTCGAAATTTACGAAAAGTTTTTGGGCATCGATCCGCGCGTCGAACCTATGCAGGTTTTTCCCGCCATGCACTACACCATGGGCGGCATCTGGATAAATGGGCAGGACCAGGCCACCAGCGTGCCCGGAATTTACGCCGCTGGCGAATGCGAATATCAATATCACGGCGCGAATCGCCTTGGCGCCAATTCACTGGTCTCTTGTATTTTCGGCGGCGGCCTCGCCGGAACGGCAGCAGTGAAATATTCCGCAAACCTGCAGACCGGAAGGGATGCTGTCTCGTCCGCAGTTTTTGAAGTAGAGAAAAAACGCCAGAAAGACAAGAATCAGGCGCTGATTTCCAATCAAGGCTCCGAAAATCCCATCACCATATGGCGCGAGCTCGGCGACATCATGACCGAGCATGTCACCGTTACGCGCATCAACAAGAATCTGGAATTGGCGGACTCCAAAATTCGGGACTTGCAGGCTCGCTATCATAAAATTGATATGAACGACCGCACCAAATGGTCCAATCAGACGCTTAATTTCGCGCGCGAACTGGAAAACATGCTGATTCTCGCTCGCGTCATCACCCTGGGCGCGCTGCAGCGTAACGAATCCCGCGGCGCTCACTACAAGCCGGATTTTCCTGAACGCGATGATGCCAACTGGCTCAAAACCACTCGCGCCAAATTTAGCGACGGCGAAATCGTCCTGACTTATGAGCCTGTCGACATTTCGCAGATTCCGCCGCGTCCGAGACGTTATGACGCCGCCAAATAACAAGCGAACAAAAAAGCTTCCTGGTGCAGCAAGAGGTTCCCATGCCCAATAAAAACGACAAAAAAGAAGTCCTCGTCAAAGTGAAGCGCCAGTCTTCTCCCAAGGAATCTCCGCACTGGGAGGAATTTCGCCTGCAATGGCGTCCATACATGAACGTCATCATTTGTCTGCGCGATATCAGCGAGAATGCCGTTACCAGCGATGGACGCCCAACCACGCCCGTCTCCTACGATTCGAATTGCCTCGAAGAAGTTTGCGGCTCCTGCGCCATGCTCATTAACGGCAAAGCGCGCATGGCCTGTTCCGCGCTCGTCGATCAACTCGAACAACCCATTCGCCTCGCGCCCATGACGAAATTTCCCGTGGTGCGCGATTTATCCGTCGACCGCCAGTTCATGTTTGAAAGTTTGAAGCGCGTCAAAGCGTGGATTCCCATCGACGGCACCTACGATCTCGGCGAAGGCCCGCGCATCGCCCCCGAAGTTCAGGAAAAAGCTTATCCGCTTTCGCGTTGTATCACCTGCGGCAATTGTCTGGAAGTCTGCCCTCAAGTGAACGAGCACAATCCCTTTATGGGTGCCGCGATTTTCAGCCAGGTGCGTCTCTTCAATATGCATCCCACCGGAAAAATGCATGCCAAAGAACGCCTCGCAGCGGCGATGGGCAACGGTGGCATCGAAGACTGCGCCAACGCGCAGAATTGCGTTGTGGCTTGCCCCAAAGGCATTCCCCTGACGGAATCACTGGCGGAAATTAATCGCGAAGCGTGGAAACAATCGCTATTCGGCTGGCTCGCAGGGTAATTTCTGTTCACCACCTGTGCTTTAACATCGCATCACGCCCACTTTTCCCTCCGCCGCGGTGTCTTTTCCGTTTACAATCTGCCTTCACTTATGACTCCGGAGAATAAATGACGCGTGCTTTGTTGTTGGCCTTCGCATCTATCTCTCTTTTGTTCGTTGCAGCTTTGGCCCTCTCCGCCGTCTCCGTTTCAGAGAAAGCCCGCAAGATCCATTTTTCTTCCATCGTGGTAGACACCCACGACGACACCACGCAACGCTTTCTCGATGGCAAGTTCGATCTCGGCGACCGCACCAATACCGGCAGCATTGATATTCCGCGTATGAAGGAAGGCGGCTTAACCGCGATTTTCTTTTCCATCTGGATTCCCAGCAAAGTCACCGGGCCCGAAGCGGTGCGTCGCGCGCTCGAGCAGATCGATGCGGTGCGCGAACAAGTGCGCCAGCATCCTCGAGACCTCGTGCTGGCCACCACCGCCGCGCAAATTCGCGAAGCGAAAAAGAAAGGCCAAATCGCCGCGCTCATGGGCGTGGAAGGCGGCCACATGATCAACAGCGACCTAGCCGTGCTCCGTAAATTTGCCGGCCTCGGCGTTCGCTACATGACCCTGACGCACAGCGGAAACGATGAGTGGGCGGACTCTTCCACGGACAAAGCTGTTCATAACGGCCTGACCGATTTCGGCAAGGACGTGGTGCGCGAAATGAATCGTCTTGGCATGATGGTGGACATTTCTCATGTGAGCGACAAAACTTTTGCCGACGCTTTGGCCGTCAGTAAAGCGCCCATGATCGCCTCGCACTCCTCCTGCCGCGCGATTTGCGATGCTCCTCGCAACATGACCGACGACATGATGAAAGCGCTGGCTGCCAAGGGCGGCGTAGTGCAGATTAATTATCACGTCGGCTTTCTAAGCCAGGAATTCCGCGCCGCCGAAGAAGCCGACCCAAAAATAAACGCCGCCATTGGCCAAGAAGTGAGCAAACGCTGCGGCGATAACGAAGCTTGCCAACTGCTCGAAGGCGACAAGCTCACACGCGAAGCTGTCGAGCAGGGAAAATTGCCCCGGGTAAGCTACGAAAAAATCATCGAGCACATCAATCACGCCGTAAAAGTTGCCGGCGCCGACTATGTAGGCCTGGGATCCGATTTCGATGGCGCAAACATGCCTTACGGCATGGAAGACGCTTCCAGGTTGCCGCTCATCACCGAAGCTTTGCTTAAAAAAGGTTATTCCGAGAGTGACGTAAGGAAAATTCTGGGCGAGAATACTCTGCGTGTCATGACTGAAGTGAAGCGCGTCAGCCGCGATTTGAGTGCGAACAATAAAAATTAGTCTGATTCAGCATAAGTAAAAAAGAGGGACGAGAAATGAGAAAATTTGCAGTTCTAATTGCGGCCGCTATGTTTTCAGCAGCCTTTCCCGCGTCAGGACAAACTGAGAATCCAGCCCCCGCCAAACCGAAATCTACCACACCGCAAAAAACGACGACTCCAAAAACGGGTGTTGCAAAAACGAGCGCATCACCCGCCGCTAAACCCACCTACGACCGCGCCTTGCTGCACCCTGCGCTGCTGAAGGACAAGGCTCCCGAAACCTACCAGGTAAGATTTGAGACCAGCAAGGGCGATTTTGTAGTTTCCGTCACGCGTGCCTGGGCCCCGCTGGGCGCCGACCGCTTTTACACCCTCGCCAAGCATCATTTTTTTGATAACGGCAGTTTTTTCCGCGTACTCACCGGTTTCGTGGCGCAATTTGGAATCAGCCCCTATCCGCCCGTGAGCGCGGTGTGGGAGAAGGCCACCATCAAGGACGACCCCGTCACGCAAAGCAATAAAAAATATTTCCTCACCTTCGCCACTGCCGGCCCAAACACCCGCACCACGCAGCTGTTCATCAACCTCGCCGACAACCCGCGCCTCGACGGCATGGGTTTTGCCGCGTTTGGCCAGGTCACTGATGGAATGAACGTCATCGATACCTTGTACGCCGGTTACGGCGAAGGCGCGCCCGGCGGCAGCGGCCCCAACCAGGACCAAATTCAAAAGGAAGGCAAAGCATATCTGGACAAAAATTTTCCGAAGCTCGATTTCATCAAAACCACCACGTTAACCCCGGCTCCCGGCGCGGCAACGCATAAAACTTTGCCCGCCAAGAAGACCGTGCCCCAACCGTAGTGCATTTCCGGCATTCCTCGCACACCGGGAGGCAGGCCGCACCGTTCATGTATCAGCAATTTGAATGCTTCGAATCAAATCTTTAGCAATTTTGTGACAATATTGTGATTTGACACTCCTTCCATACCCGTCGTACTCTAATCCGCGATGAGTACTTGTTGCCAGATGGTCTGTTGCGCGTGCACATGCAACGCTGCGTGTTGCACCGACCACAGCTCTGGCCCAACAAGTTTCTGAACTAGCGCATAAATACTAAAAAGTTCCGAAGCCCACGTTGCCAGAGCACTGGTAAACGTGGGCTTTTTCTTTTTAGGCGCACTTTTTACAGGAAAACGCTCAGAGTTTTGCAGGGACCGTTTACAGGTGAAATCGATCATGTCTCAAGTTATTCCAGATAAATCGCCCGAAGCCAAGCTGCCCGCAGCCAAGCCGAATGAGGCTAAGCCCAACGGCGCTAGCCCAAACGAACCCAAGCCGGTCGAAACCAGAGCACAGCGCGTCGAGCGCCTCAAGCGTTCCAAAAATGCCTGGGACCATTTCGATGAGATCCAGCAGTTTGCTCGTACCGGATTCGAGTCCATCCCGCCCGAATGGCTGGGCACTTATTTTCGCTCTTGGGGCGTTTACACTCAGGGCGACGGAGTCGGCGTAATTGGCGGCAAAAATGGCGAAGGCAAAGCCATGCCGTTTTTCATGGTACGCATCCGCATTCCCAACGGACTCATGCGCAGCGAGCAAGTACGTACAATCGCGACCCTCGCAGAAAAATACGGCCGCGGGGTCGCCGACATCACCGTGCGCCAAAACATCCAACTGCACTGGGTCACCATAGAATCGCTTCCCACTGTTCTACAAAGTCTCTGGAACGTTGGCCTAACCACCACGGGCGCCTGCGGCGACGTCGCCCGAAACATTACCGGCTGCCCGCTCGCGGGTCTCGACGGCAACGAAATCATCGACGCCTCGCCGCTCGCGCTGCAAATCGACCGCGAACTCGGCGGCAACTCCGAGTTTTACAATCTCCCGCGCAAATTTAAAATTTCCATTACTGGCTGCCGCCACTGGTGCTGCTATCCTGAAATAAATGACATCGGCCTTACCGCTACCACTCGCCGGCGCGCGGGCAAGTCCGAAGTAGGTTTTACACTCCGCGTCGGCGGCGGCCTTTCCACCAATCCCCACCTGGCGGTGGCACTCGACGCTTTCATTAAGCCCGACCAAGTTATTTCGGTCGTTCGCGGCGTGGCGGAAATATTTCGCGCCAGTGAAGTTTTGCGCGTGAGCCGGGAAAAGGCCCGCCTAAAATTTCTCTTCCTCGAACATGGCTGGACCGCCGACATGTTTCTTGCGGAATTGCAGCAGCGCATCGGCTTTTCGCTCGATCCCGGCGAACGAGAAGAAATCCCCCAGGACATCCATCGCGACCACGTTGGCGTGTATGACCAGAAGCAGTCTGGTCTCGTGTACGTGGGCGCATCGGTGCTTCGCGGGCGCATCACTCCCCAGCAATTGAATCTTGCGGCTGATCTCGCGGACCGCTACGCCGATGGTCACGTTCGCAACACCGTCATGCAAAACCTGCTGATCGTAAACGTCCGCAAAGAGAGCGCCTCGCTTGTCGCCGACGCGCTCACCCTAGCGGGCTTACCCGTTCAGGCCTCAGTTTTTGCGCGCGGCACCATTTCCTGCACCGGCTCCGAATTTTGCAAGCTGGCGCTTACCGAAACCAAAAGCTTTACGCGCTGGCTCACCGAGGAACTCGAAGAGCGCTTGCCCGCCTTCGAAGAGCACCTCAAGTTGCACATCACCGGATGCCCCAACAGTTGCGGCCAGCACTGGATCGCGGACATCGGCATCGAGGGCAAGAAAATCAAGCAGAACGGCCGCATGGTCGACGCCTACTACTTCTGTGTGGGCGGTAGCGTGGGCCAGTTTGCGGGCATCGCGCGCCCCATTGGCTACCGCTGCACAGCGGACACCGTGCCCGACGCGATTGAAAGGCTACTCGAGGGTTTCAACACCCGGCGCGAAAGAAACGAAAATCTACGCCAATTTTTTGGCCGTCATACCAATGAGGAGCTGCGCGCGCTGTTGGCCGGCACCTTCGTCGGCGCCGTCGAGCGCGATGTTGCCCTGGGCCCAGTGCCGCACGGCGTAGAAGGTTAAGGTCATGAGTCTCTTTCCCATTTTCGTAAAGTTGCAGGGTCGGCTCGTCGTGGTCGTTGGAGGCGGCAACATCGCCGCCGACAAGATCCCCGGCTTGTTACAAGCTCAGGCGCGCGTGCGGGTCATCGCTCCCGAAATTAATTCGCAGATTTCCGCGTGGGTAGATGCCGGCGAAATTCAGTGGCTCGAAAAAGAATTTGCGCCCGAGGATCTGCAAAACGCCACCTTGGTGGTCGCCGCGACTTCGATTCCAGCGGTGAACGCCGCCGTCTTTCAGGCCGCCGAAGCCGCCGGCACTTTTTGCAACGCCGTGGACGACATCGCCAACTGCCATTTCTACTACGGATCCATCGTGCAGCGCGGCAATCTACAAATTGCCATCTCGACAAACGGCAAAAGCCCCGCGCTCGCACAACGCCTGCGAAAAGAATTGGAGCAGCAATATCCCGCGGAATACGCCGCGTGGCTGGATTCCTTGGGCGAGGCCCGCGAGAAACTTCGCGCCGGCTCCGCCTCCAAAGAAAACTTCGAAAAAAATAAAGCCATCCTCCATCGCCTCGCGAGCCCGGAGATGTTTTCTCGCTTTGTTCGTTCGCAAGCGCGAGAATCCACCGCAATGAAATCCGGACACCGTGCTCCGGGCACGGTTTATTTGGTCGGTGCTGGCCCTGGCGACCCGGAACTGCTCACCGTAAAAGCTACGCGACTGCTTGCTGCCGCCGACATCGTTCTGCACGACTCACTCGTCAGCGCCGACATTTTAGCCATGATCTCGCCGCGCGCCGAAATTATCGACGTTGGCAAACGCGCCGGCCGTAAATTGCTCACCCAGGACGAAATCAATTCGCTGCTGGTCTCCTACGCTGAAAGCAGAACCACCGTGGTGCGTTTAAAAGGCGGCGATCCCTCTATGTTCGGCCGCGCCGGCGAAGAGTTGGAAGCCCTGCGCCGCGCAAATATTCCGCACCAGGTTGTTCCCGGCATCAGCGCCGCTCTGGGAGCCGCCGCGGCCACCGGAATATCGCTAACCGACCGCCGTGTGGCGTCGCAAGTGCTCTTCAGCACCTTTTCGCGCAGCCCTGAGCGTGGCAATTTGAAATGGAGCCAGTTAACCGCCGACACCACACTGGTGCTTTACATGCCCGGCTCGGACTACGCTGAAGTTGCCGAGCGCTTGCAGAACAGCGGCCTGCCTGCCGATTTGCCTTGCGTAATCGTCTCGCGCGCGACACACGCGCAGCAGCAAGTGCGCTGGTCTACCGTTGGCAGCCTCGCAGTGGAAGAAAAACTACCCGCGCCCGCGCTCTTTATCGTGGGCCGCGTAGCATCGCACCAAATCTCAGAAATCAGCAAATCTTTCTGGACTCCGCGCGAATTAGAAACGCCTCGGCAAGCGGAATCCATCGCCTAAAAAAATATTGGAGAAAATGAAATGACCACCTCGAACGCCACACTCAATAAGAAATCAGAGCAATCCTCCACCACGAAATTTTCCTGGGACACCTGGGCGGTGCTGGCCGCTTTTGTAGCCGCACTGCTAATCCGCTTCGGCGTCATAAAACACATTCCCTGGTAGGCGCCCATCTGCTGCCAGAAAGACTATTCGCATTAGAAGGAGAGCATCGATGTCAGAGACTTTTGCAATTCCGCAGGTCAAAGAACTGGAATTCAAGCGGGCGCAGCCCAACCTGCAATTTTTGCGCGTCATTCCAGGTATCCTCCTGCTGGCCGCCATCGGCTACGCCGGAAAGTTGCTGGAGCAAAACGTGGGCAAGTACGCCAAATCCCACCACTGGATTTTCCCCAATATTGAATACGTTTTGTGGGCCATTCTGCTGGGCCTGGCGATTTCCAACACCGTCGGTGTGCCCGCAATTTTTCGCGCGGGCGTCGCGACCTATGAATTCTGGCTCAAAGTCGGGATTGTCCTGCTCGGCGCACGTTTCCTTCTGGGGGATGTCTTAAAACTCGGCGGCGTCAGTCTCGCGCTGGTGGCCATCGAAATAACCGGCGCCATCGCTTTCATGACCTTGCTCGGCCGAATTTTTCATCTCAAACCTAAACTTACCACGCTGCTCGCGGTGGGCTCCGCGGTCTGCGGCGTGAGCGCCATCATCGCCACGCAGGGCGCCATCGATGCCGACGAAGAAGATTCGTCCTTTGCCATCGCCGCGATTCTTGCCCTCGGCGCGCTGGCGCTGTTCACTTTTCCGCTGATCGGCCACGCGCTCCATCTCAGCGATCACGCCTACGGCCTCTGGGCCGGCCTCGCGGTAGATAACACTGCTGAGGCTTCCGCCGCAGGCGCGCTCTATTCCGACGCCGCCGGCAAACTTGCCGTCCTCGCCAAGACCACGCGCAATGCCATGATCGGTTTCGTCGTTCTGGCCTACGCCATTTACTGGGCGGGTCAGGGCCAAGCAAGAACCGTGAAAAACAAAGCCGCATTTCTGTGGCAGAAATTTCCCAAATTTGTTTTAGGTTTTCTGCTGATCTCCATCCTCGCCACCTATCACTTCTTCTCCAAAGATCAAGTTATCGCGCTCGCCAATCTATCCCGCTGGGCCTTCCTGCTGACTTTCGCAGGCGTCGGCCTCCGCACCAATTTCCGCGAGATGCGCAAACAGGGCTTACGCCCCTTCGCAGTAGGAGCGATCGGCGAAGTAGTGATCGCCGTTTTTACTCTGGGCTTAGTAATCGGCGCTCAAAAAATTTGGGGTTGGTAACCGAAGGTTCAAGAAACTGCGGCTGGTAACCGGAGGGTGCCCCACCCTCGATTTCCAGGGTGGGTCCTAAGCAAAAAAACTAGCAGTGAAGGGAAGTGTCCCTTGATTTTTAGATTTCGGAGCTCAGAAAACTGCGGCTGGTAACCGAAGGGTGCCCCACCCTCGATTTCCAGGGTGGGTCCTGAGGGAAAACGTAGCACTAAAGAGAAATATCCCTAATTCCTACAGACCAAGCACGGTCACTAATTCTCTCACCGAAGCCGACGACTTCTGCAGCGCCGCGTTTTCCTCCGCAGTCAGCTTGATCTGGACAATTTCCTCGACGCCTTTCGCGCCTAATTTTACCGGCACGCCCACAAACAATCCTTTAATCCCATATTCGCCCTCAAGATAGACCGCGCAGGGCAGTATTTTTTTCTTGTCCTTCAAAATGGCTTCCACCATTTCCACCGCGGCCGCCGAAGGCGCGTAGTACGCCGACCCGGTCTTCAACAAATTTACAATCTCCGCGCCACCTTTGCGCGTACGTTCCACAATCGCATCGATACGCTCCTTGGGCAATAAATCCGGCAGCGGAATCCCCGCCACGGTGGAGTATCGCGGCAGAGGCACCATGTCGTCGCCATGTCCGCCCAGCACAAAGGAGTGCACATTCTCGACGCTTACTTTGCATTCCATGGCCACAAACGTACTCATGCGCGCTGAGTCCAGCACCCCAGCCATGCCCATCACGCGATTTTTTGGGAAGCCGCTCACCTTAAACGCGACCTGCGCCATGGCGTCCAGCGGATTGGTCACCACGATAATGATGCAGTTCGGCGAATGCTTCACGATCTGTTCCACGACGGCCTTCACCACGTCGTAGTTGGCTTTCAACAGATCGTCGCGGCTCATTCCTGGTTTGCGTGGAAAGCCCGCGGTAATCACCACAATATCGCTGTTCGCCGTCCCGCTGTAGTCGCCTGTATTCGTCGAAAGTCCGGTAGCGTGCGAATCCGTTCGCGTAATCGGCCCGGACTCCATCATGTCCAAAGCCTTTCCCGCCGGCACGCCGTCCAGAATGTCGGTGATCACTACGTCCGCCAGGTCGGCATCCACAATTCTTTGCGCTGTCGTCGAGCCCACGAATCCGCTGCCTACCACCGTAACTTTCTTACGCATTCCCTCAGTCTCCCGAATTTACGTGCGAATTACGTACAAAGTTGCGCGCAAATTTCTCTGAAATGTTCCGTGCGATATTTATGTGCAGAATATTAGGCGCAAAATATTATGTCCGCGACGAAACCGCCGCCGCCGCGCCCATGTTCTCGATAATTGCCGAAGCAAACGCTGCCGTGCCTACCTTTGTAGCTCCTGGCATCAGTCGTTCCAAATCATAAGTAACGCGTTTCTGCTGGATCGTCCTGGCAATGCCGTCTTCAATCAGCTTGGCGGCCTCGCTCCACCCCAGAAAATCAAACATCATCGCGCCCGATAGCATCACCGAACTCGGATTGATCACATCTTTGTCCGCGTATTTAGGCGCCGTGCCGTGTGTTGCTTCGAACACTCCAAATCCATCTCCAATATTCGAACCCGGCGCCATTCCCAGTCCGCCAACCTGCGCCGCGCACGCATCCGAAAGATAATCGCCATTCAGATTCGAAGTGGCCAGCACGCTGTACTCGTCCGCACGTAGCAGCACTTGCTGGAACACCGAATCCGCGATGCGATCGTTGATCAATAATTTTTTCTTCCACTGTCCTTTCCCGTGCGTGCCGTAAATCGTATCAATCGTGTGCTTCACTTCGGCGTAAATCGTTTCCTTGAAATCATCGGTGGCTTGCTCCAGCCCCGGTTCGACCAGCGCGGCATTCTCTTCCACGCTCAATTGCGCATTCTTATCGAGGTTATCGATGATCCAGCTTTCGCGCTCGGTAATCGTCTGCGCCCGAAACTCTTCGCGTGCCAGGTCGTACCCCCAATCGCGAAACGCGCCTTCGGTAAATTTCTGAATATTGCCTTTGTGTACCAGAGTTACGCTCGGCCGGTTGTTCAGCAGCGCAAATTTAATCGCGCGCCGCACCAGGCGCTTCGTCCCGGTAGGCGAAATAGGTTTGATTCCCACGCCAGAATCCCAGCGAATTTGCTTTTTGCCATCTTTCAACATGTCGTGGTTCAAAAATTCCAGCAGCTTCTTGGCGTCCGCGGTGCCGGACTTCCACTCAATCCCGATGTACACGTCTTCCGTGTTTTCTCGAAATATCACAATGTCCATTTTTTCCGGCTGTCGTACGGG
>Ga0209625_1000012_pt1 | contig 34161 bp, 22 predicted proteins | sample JacPin_JW_Ref_M2_FD_187960 | JGI IMG/M metagenome (GOLD analysis project Ga0209625, IMG submission 187960) | Forest soil microbial communities from Algoma, Ontario, Canada - Jack Pine, Ontario site 1_JW_Ref_M2 (SPAdes) (version 2) | ecosystem: Environmental > Terrestrial > Soil > Boreal...
TAGTGAAGATGTCGCGTGAATCGTAGTAGCCATTCCGAGGATCCTTGAGTGCATCCAAGACTGTTGCAGAGTCCTTCACCGTGCGGCACATGATTCCTGCGCGATCGAGGTAGATGTCTGCCCCGGTCGCGCCGCCGAGAAATGAAATTAGGGATTTATGGGGCAAGATCAGTGCTACCGCGTTGTGATTGGCCGGACCACGGCAGGATAGGCTAGTCTCTTCACAGATGCTGCAAGTCGTCAGGTTTGCGCTCACAGAGACACCCGACCCGGAGCTTGAACCCAACGAGGCGGCGCGCGTAGTGTCATAGACATCGCTCGGATTTCCCGCCCAAGTGCTGCGCTGATATCCTTGGACCGAAACAAATACCTTCGTCGGCTTATTTTTGCCTCTTTCTCCACCCGCGGAGCCGCGAATGGCGGGGACGGGCCGTCCGTTGTATTCCGTGTTTGCGGTTTTGGCGTAAATTATCGCGCCTTTTTCGCGAAGTTGCGCCACTAGCGTCTGGTCGCGAGCTGGGAAATCAATATCGTAGCGGGCATCGCCACCGCCTGTGCCACGTATGTCCTTGGTGTCAAACGAGTCTTTAAAGGTGAATGCGACACAGTACAAAGGCATTTTCTCCAGGTCAGGAGTCTGGCCGTATTGCGCATCGAGTTCGGCGGCGCGCTCGAGCGCGTCCGGTTGTTTGCGGAATTCCTCGCAGACTGTTGGTGAACCCGGCGGCAATGGCCCGTCGGCCGGACGCCGATCGCGATCCCCATGGCAGGTCACGGACCGTTCGCCGCGGATATTAATCGAGCCCAGCGCGTTGAGCTGACCTGCGTTGGGAATACCGACGGTCATGCCGAACTGCTGTTGCACTGCCGGATCGGACGCTGTTGATTCCATTCGCCCAAACTCAATCGGCGGTCCGACATACTGATCAAAATTAGGCAGGAGAGTAGAGACCGCAATGGTCTGAGTGGGAAATTTGAGCGGCGAGCCCGCGCGGAGTACCCCAGTCGCCGGCGGGATCAGCTCGCCATCTTTTGTGACCAACACATTGCTGACCCCGTTATAAGCTTTGGCGCGATTAATATAGAGCTGAATTAATCCTTTGCAGGTGATCTGGCTCTGGCGGATGGCCCGGTGCACATCATCAATGGTTGCTTCCTCAAGGTGAAAACCAACCTGCTGCGGGGCCGCGGCTTCCGCGGTTACTAGCATTAAGCCAAGCAGCAAGAGTGCGCTTCTGGACCTGCACATAGATCCTCCCTGGCCTTCGTTGTTTTTAATTTTCCGATGAGCAGAATTCAACTCATCGCCGGCGATGCAGTGGCCGATCAAGACCGACGGGTCGAGTTCGAACTCATGCAGAACAGCGGCATTGGCCCACTCGCAAGTACCGGGTTTTTACCGGTTGAGAGACGTGAACGCATCACAATTGCGGCGCTTTTTCTTATCCGAGATTCTTGCGCGCCGCAATGCTATGAAACGATAATTTTTCGAGACGCGTCCGCCGCTATGAACTGCGATGGGGCAGTGCAAGAGTTGAACGCGTTATAACAGTCTGATCTAGTGGAGTCAACTCCTCCTTCCATTCGCTTTGGCTGGTGGGGGCGCCTTTACGGCCGAGAAGCTGAATCTCCATTCGCGAACCAACATGGAGATTATCCGCTGCTTCTTACCGGTTGACTGCGTTACCAAAGAGACCGGTGGACACACGAGAGTGGAAGTGAAGACGTAATGCGGCCTTTGTATAGGAAGGCCTCCACAGGCTGAATCGTCCCTGCTTATTTACGTAGAGATAAGTAATTAGAATGGACATAAGGCATAACAACCTTTTCCGACGGGTGCGCAACTAACAGGATTTCTCAGTGCAAGCGTGTCTGTTGACAGAAGGTATAAATTTTATTATCATGGCCAAGATAATTAACATGGCTATGATAGATCGCATGGCCATGGTAATGCCATGCCAGGATCCTTTCTCTATTCACCGCGCGACAAAGAGGCTCAGGTCGAGAGCCTTGTGGCCGAGGTGTTTCGCCGAGGCGGGTGGAAGGTCCGGGAAAAAGCGGACGCCGGGGGTGGAAGACCGGATTTAATTGCCGAACACGCTGGCAAGAAATACGTCATCGAAATAAAGCGCTCGTCCGAAGGGCGGAAAGACCGGCTGATCCCGCTCGTATCGCAGGCGATTCTCCAGGTGCGAGATTGGGCGCGCCACCTGCCAGGGCACCCGGTTGCCGTGGCCATCGTTGTGGCCAACTACGTTCCGGAATCCGTTGCCCTACAAGTAAAGCAGTTTGCACGGCGACATGCCCCGGACATCGCCGTCGGGGTCATGGACCTGGAGGGCCTGCGCTCATTTGACGGGCACGGCCTGGAACGATTCAATTCCGAGACGCCGAGAGCCAGAAATGCCATATCGCCGGCCAACCGCGTACCTTCTCCTCAGCTCTTTTCCGACCTGAATCAGTGGATGCTCAAGGTTCTCCTGGCGCCAAGAATCCCGGAGCTATATCTCTCTGCACCACGCGGACGCTACCACGGTGCGTCGCAACTGGCGGAAGCGGCTGCGATTTCCGTGATGAGCGCATTCCGCTTCATCGAGCAGTTTTCGAAAGCAGGGTTTCTTGAGGAAGAACACGAAGGGTTGCGAGTCGTGCGGATCGAAGAATTGATGAACCGTTGGCTTGCGGCAAACCAGAGGAGCGTGTCCGAAATTGGGGTTCGTTGGGTTCTTCGCGGAAAGAAGGACGCGCTATGGAACGCGATCCGCTCTTACGTTCAAGGAAAGCAGCGCCGCCATTTGGAGAAGGATCACCTTGTTGTTCATCGGCCGCGGGTGTGTTTGGCGCTATTTGCTGCCGCAGAAGCGCTCGGGCTCGGGTTCGTTCATGGGGTGCAGCCCTACCTTTATATAGAGCGCATTGAACCTAGGATTCTCGAAAAGCTGGGGTTCTCGGCAAGCAGCGTGGACGCCGATCCGGACGTTTATATCCGTGTTCCACGGGACGACGAATCAGTGTTTCGCGCCGTAGTTCTGGAGGACGGTGTCCCGGTTTGCGACGTGCTGCAAGTGTGGCTCGACGTCGCCCAGCATCCCTCGCGAGGCAGGGAGCAGGCGGACTTGATTTGGCGAAAGATTCTGGCACCGGCCCTTCTCGCCAAGGAGAAACGTTGAAAGAGAACGCCGAACTCAAGCCGTTTGTACAACTCATCGAAGCGCTGGAGCCTTGGCTCGAGCAAGTGGTTCTCATCGGCGGTTGGGCGCACAGGCTCTACCGCCTCGATCCCCGCGCGCAGACACTGACGTATCCGCCGCTCACAACTCTCGACAGCGACATCGCTGTACCGTTAAAGATCGAAGCCAAAGAAACCAGTATCCGGGACCGCCTAGTGGCGGCAGGATTTCGCGAAGACTTTGTGGGGGAAGACCGGCCTCCCGCGACCCACTACCACTTGGTCGGGCTGGGAGGTTTCTATGCCGAGTTCGTCAGTCCACTTGTTGGAAGCGAGTATGGCCGAAAGGGAGAACGCAAGGTCACCAGGGTAGTCGGAGGAATTTCGTCGCAGCAACTGCGCCATATCGAGATCTTATTGCTCGCACCTTGGCACATAAGCCTCAATAAGACTAACGGATACCCATTCAAATCGACGACGCACGTGCGGGTCGCAAATCCAGTAAGTTTTCTATGCCAGAAGATTCTGATTCAAGATGCGCGCGAGCGCAAAGATCGGGCGAAGGATGTTCTCTACATTCACGACACCATAGAAATATTTGGCGGACATCTGGCGGAACTGCGGGAACTGTTTGCCACGGAACTAACGACCAAAGCTGCAGGCTAAAAAGGTGCGTGAAGTGAGCAATGCCGCGGACGCACTATTCGGACACGTGGACGACACAGTTCGCGAAGCGGTGCAAATGGTGATTGGAAGGAAACTCAGCCCCGAGGCATTGACTGAGACGTGCCGTGCGGGATTGAAAGCAATCCTTTAATAGACGGACAGACCAGCACAGTCTTTTGCCTCTACTTTGCTACTAATTTGCGGGTATTTGGGGTCATCTGGAAGCCGCATAGAATGCGGCGATTAGCGCAAATCAAAACAGGCGCTGAAAACAAGAGACATACCAACGCTCACCGACCCTTCACCGACCACTCACCAACGGAGGTTTCAATCCCCCCCTCTCCGCCATGTCAATTGCGAAGCTTTCGTGCCGAAAGGTTCCCGTCTTAGAGACAACCGTCTGGTGGGTGGAATCCCCTGTTACACATCAGCGATGCGGGTGACACCAAATCCAGGACCGAGCCGCCCCGCAGTTTTGCGCAGCGAACTCCGGTTCGTTTCCCAGGACAAAAATTACGCGGAGAGATCGAGCGTTTCTTATTATCTCGACCGGGCTCTGATGAGCGCGATGCGACCTGGCGACGTTTTTCAAATGGCACGAACCGAATGTGGAGAATTGGGTGTTTCTGTGCTTCGCCAGGGCAACCTGATCTTTGCTGCGGGCGAGGTTTCCGCTGCACAGCTCGGCTCGACAATTCAGGCGAGGGTCCCCGGAGAGTTGATTCAAGGAGCTGAAAGGCTCTTTCGTCAGCACGATCCAAAATTCGAGTTTTCCGATCTACCAATTGAAATTGGCAGCGCCGAAGAGTGCAGTATCCAGTTTCATGGCTCCGTGAGCAGAATGGTTATCACACTTGGGTCCGCCATGGTTTTTTTCCGGGTGTTCCCGGCACGGCAGAATGTGTGGCAATCTCGCTGAATGGGGCATGTGACCACACGGCCGTATGTGCCTCCGCGCAACTCCTCGAAATATCCAAATAGTGCACCATTAAAATTCTTTAGACGAGTTGTGCCCAATTGATGTTTTAACGGCGCCAGCCTAGCGACGGCCCGAGTAAGCTGTGCGGTGTTCACCCTAATATTGCCACTGGCTTGTAACCTCGAAGGGCGAAGTAAATCACGTAGGCGTAACAAATCAGCGGGACAACAAATGCTCTTTGTATTGAACTCGTATCGGAGATATAGCCCATGAGAGTTGGAACAAGCGCGCCTCCGATGATAGACATGACCAACAAAGCCGAGCCAATTTTCGTGTACACGCCGAGATTCTTTACACTAAGCGCGAAGATCGTAGGAAACATGATCGAATCAAAGAAGCCAAGCAGAACCACAGCCCATACGGAAATTGCACCGGACCCGGCGATTGCCGTCCAGGTGCACAGGAAAGCGCAGGCTGCGAAGAATCCCAACAGCCGGGGGGGAGCGATTCGTTTCATCATTGCGGATCCAGCAAAACGACCAATCATGAAGCCGATCAAATGCCACTTCAGGAAATTCGCGGCTGCTCTTTCAGGCGTGCCAGGCAGTAGATGCTGAGTAAAACGAATGACAAAGCTGGTCACGCCGACTTGTGCACCGACATAAAAAAACTGGGCGAGGACACCCTTGACTAAATGTTTGTGGCGCCAAATTTCCCAATGATTCCGCGGAGCTTTTTCTCGCTCCGGAGCAGTATCTCCGCTACCTTCGCGGATTTCCGGTAAGCGTGTGAAATAAAGCAGGACAGCGACAACTAAGAAGAGAGCGGTGATTCCCAAATACGTGCCCCTGACGCGGCTGGCTTCTAAAGCCGAATAGGCGACGGATTGTTCCGAGGTCATAGCTGCAAGTTGACCGGCAGAATGCTCAATGCCGGAAAGGATGAACGCGCCACCAATAATTGGAGTCACAACAGCGCCGACAGCATTAAAAGACTGTGCGAGGTTCAGCCGGCGCTCCGATGATTCCGGCGGACCGAGAATGGTGACATACGGGTTGGCGGCTACTTCCAACACGCCCTGACCGCAGGCCATCACAAACAACGCGAAGAGGAAGAACCAGTAAAACCTGATCGAAGCTGCGGGAATGAACAGAAACGCGCCAACCGCACAGGTGAGCAACCCCAACAAAATTCCCTTTTTGTAACCTACGCGTTCCATCAGCCATCCGGCAGGCAGAGCAGCCAAGAAATAGCCGCCAAAGAACGCGGACTGAATCAGTGATGACTGCAAATCCGTCAGGCGAAATGTCTTCTTGAGATGGGGGATGAGAATGTCGTTGAGATTGACCCCCAGCGCCCACAAGAAGAAGAGGCTGGTGACTAGCACGAACGCTACGGTGTATCGTCGCTCGGTTAGGGGCGCAGAAGGATTTTTCATTTTTTCCGTTATGTTAAAGCGCGATCGAGATGAACGTAACCGCCGTCGACATATAAATGTTGACCGGTGACATGGCTGGCTTTACAGGAAATGAGAAATACGACCATGGCGGCGATTTCTTCGGAAGTAGTCATTCGCTTTCCCAATGGAATCCTGGCGACGGTCGCTTTCAACTTCTCTTGCGGATTGGGGAACTTGCTCAGCCATTGCTGATAGAGCGGTGTCATAACCTCGGCGGGAACGACAGCATTCACGCGGATGCCGTAAGGTAGAAGCTCCACGGCCCATTCACGAGTCATGGCGAGGATCGCGCCCTTAGAAGCGACATAGCCGGAAGTCCCTCCCTGGCCGGTGACGGCTGTTTTTGAACTAATGCTGACAATGGATCCGGCGCTGCGCTTCAAATGTGGCAGAGCATAGTGCGCCATGTTGTAGTAGTGCAGTAAATTGCGCTGGAGCGACGCAACGAATTGATCCGGACTGCCCTTTTCAAGTCCGACACGATCATTCACGCCGGCGTTATTGACCAGGGCATCGATTCGACCAAGCTTCTTAAAAGTTTGCTCGACAGCGGCGAAGCAGGCCTCAGCTGTATTCAGTTCCGCGACAACCAAATAGCTGTCGCCATGGAATTGTTGTAACTCCGCGTGTAACTCTTCTGACGCCTCCCGGTCGCGGTCTATGATTACGGGAATCGCCCCTTCTTGTCCAATGGTCCTGGCAATGGCAGCACCGATGCCTTTGGCTCCGCCGGTGATGAGTACGACTTTATTTTTCAATCCTAGGTCCACGAGGTGAGCACCCTTCGGGACGCGAATGGATGCATGGCGATCGCCGTCACAGTGGAATGCTTCTTGTTCAAAAGCGATCGGGGAGCATGCGTGCTCGTGTTCATCAAAGGTTTCATCCGCGGAGATTAAAGAACCCACCGTCTATCGGATAATCCACTCCAGTGATGAAGGCGGCTTCATCCGAGCACAGGAAAAGAGCCAGGGCGGCGACTTCCTCTGGTGTTCCCATTCTGCCGATGGGTTGAGCGGCGGCGAGCTTTGCGAACATGTCCTTTTCTTTGCCTGGATAATTGCGCTTCAGATAACTGTCGACGAAAGGGGTGTGGACTCTTGCAGGCGAAATGCAGTTGCAACGAATCTTATATTGCAGATAATCCTTCGCTACCGAATAGGTCATCGCGATGATGGCGCCTTTACTCATTGAGTAGGCGAAACGGTCCTCAAGACCCGAAGAACCCGCGATCGATGCCATGTTCAGGATCACGCCACCACCGTTGGTTTTCATTTGCCCGATGGACGCCTGCAGGCAGTTATAGAAGCCTTTGACATTGACCTGGAAGATTCTGTCGAAGTCGGCTTCCGTCGTTGTTTCGAGCCTGCCCACATGCGATATGCCAGCGTTATTGACAAGGATTTGTACATGTTCCTTTCGGAATAGTTGCTCGAAAACTGTTTTGACGTCTTGCGCGTTCGCCACATCACACGGGAAGGCACTGGCATTACCTCCGGCGCTGACAACGTCACGAGCAACCGCCTCCGCTTGTTTTTGGTCAATGTCCAGGATTCGAATACAAGCGCCGCTCCTCGCAAACCTCCGGACAATAGCGCATCCGATCCCACTGGCACCGCCCGTGACGACGGCAATTTTGCCGTCCAGGCGGAATGACTCCATGGCGCGAGCTTCGATGCTCACAATGAGATACCTCTTTTCCATGGAATAAAATCGTTTTGTCCTAGCAACTCAGCTTTGGTCTTAATTTCCCCACTGGCAAATTGAATGATGCGGTCCAAAACCTCACCGCCCATTTGCTGAATGGTCTTCTGTCCAGAAATAATGTCGCCCGCGTCAATGTCAATGATGTCGGGCATCTTCTCAGTTAGCCGCGAATTCGTGGAGATTTTCACAACCGGAGCGATTGGATTTCCTGTTGGCGTTCCTAAGCCGGTTGTGAAGAGAACCAGATTCGCTCCGGCACCTACCTGCGCCGTGACGCATTCCACATCATTGCCTGGAGTGCACTGGAGGTTGAGTCCCGCCGCAGTCGAGTATTCGGGATAGTCGAGCACCGCTGTGACGGGAGACGTGCCTCCCTTTTTTGCGGCACCAGCGGATTTCATCGCATCAGTGATCAAGCCGTCGCGGATATTGCCTGGCGAAGGATTCATGTCGAAACCGGATCGTACCGCGTTGGCTCTCTCGCCGTAGTCCCGCATGAGTTGGATGAAGCGGCCGGCCACTTCTTTCTGTGTGCTGCGATTGATAAGTTCCTGTTCTACACCGCAGAGCTCCGGAAATTCAGAGAGGATCGTTCTGCCGCCAAGAGCGACGAGCAAGTCGGAGGTGTGGCCGATCGCAGGATTTGCCGAGATGCCCGAAAAGCCGTCGGAACCCCCACACTTCAGCCCCAGGCACAAGTGAGAAAGTGAGGCGGGTGTGCGAACGCACTTGTTGGCCTCAGCCAACCCAAAGAAAGTTTTTCGGATCGCCTCCGTGAGCATTGTGAATTCCGAGCCGCTTTGCTGTTGCTCGAAAACAAAAAGAGGTTTGGAGAAATTACGATTGCGGCGCTTCAGTTCTTCGCGAAGTATAGCGACCTGCGAGTGCTGACAGCCGAGGCTCAGAACCGTGGCGCCGGCAACATTGGGGTGATGAATGTAGCCCGCTATCAATGCGCACAAATTATTTGAGTCTTCGCGTGTACCTCCGCAGCCTCCTTCGTGAATCAGAAACTTGATTCCGTCCACGTTTTCAAAAATTCTCTTGCGCTCGCTTATAAGGAGGTTTTTCGCCGTACCTGGGCTCGCGATTTCTGCGGAGGTCTTCTCGCGGTACGCGCTGACGAGCTCGGCAACTTGCTGCCGATAGATTTGCGGCGGAGCAAGGCCCAATTCTTCTTCAAATGCTTGTTTGAGTACGGAGATGTTGCGGTTTTCGCAGAAAACGAGCGGGACGACGAGCCAATAGTTCCGCGTGCCAACCTGCCCATCCGCCCTGACGTATCCCGAAAAAGTCTTCTGAACCCAGCGCGAGACGTCCGGAGGCACCCACAGATAGTTCTCGGTTTTTTCGTGGAAAGGGGCCGCTTGGTGATGAGTATTACGAGTCGTTAACCGTTCTCCCAGTCCGAGTGGCTCCATGGCTTTGCCAATCAGCACGCCATACATAACGACATCACCGCCTGGCGGGATATCATGCATGGCGAACTTATGTTTGGCGGGAACATCAGTTCGTAAAGTGTAAGTGCGCCCTGAGACAGTGATTTCTTCGCCCTTTCGCAGGTCATTCAGCGCAACCAGAACGTTATCTTTCGGATGTAGTTGCAATACTTGAGTTGCCGTCATGATGCGGTCCCGCGCGTATTTTTGACCGCCTGACGCTTCATCATCTAAGGCTCACAAGAAAGTTCGAATTGTTGCGCACGCTCAACGGCAAATACCCTCGACCAATACCCTCGACCTGACAAACGGGTCCTGAAGGCGTATAGCAAGTGCACCGCCGAAATTCAAGATAAAAAATCCAGGTTTCACCTGCCAAAATGATACCCTAGGGGGACTTGAGGAATTGGAAGCCAGAACTTTGCGCTTCCGATCGTCCGAACGGCAGCATATTGACAACGTAAATCAATGGATAGATAAATTCCGTCGGACCCGGAGACTTCCGCTGTGATCCGAACTCGAGCATCCAAATCAGCGCCTGTCGGTGTGGTTTCCAAAATCTTGAGACTTTTGGAAGCACTCAATGCCTCGTCTACGGGATTGCGCCTGAAAGACATTGCGGAGCAGACAGCAATCAATAAGAGCACGGCTTATCGTTTCCTCGCACATTTGGAAACTGAACGATATTTATACCGCGACGAATACGGCGCGTACATGGTGGGTCCGAAACTCGTACGGCTGGGCTCGGGCATTTCATATCAGACCACGCTTCGCAGAATAAGCCGTCCGCTGCTGCACGATCTGTGGAAGGTGACGAGTGAAACAGTGAACCTGGGAATCCTGGATGGGCAAGACGTTCTTTATTTGGATGTAGTGCAGAGTCCCCACCCATTTCGCATGGTCACACACGCAGGCACCTGGCGTCCGCTTTACTGTACCTCGATGGGCAAAGCGCTCGCGGCTTTTTTGTCCACGACTGAAAAGGAACATGTTTTGTCGTCCCTCCAGTTCGAGCGGCTGACGCCGCGCACGATTACTCGCCTATCGCGATTCCGAAAAGAATTAGAAAAAATCAGAGAACGCGGATATGCGCTGGACGATGAAGAAGCCACTTTAGGAGCGCGCTGTGTGGGAGCTCCGATTCTTCTGGAAGGAAAGGTGGCAGCGGCCATCAGCATAGCTGGTCCAACCACCAGAATTGCGCGGGAGCGAATACCCTTCTATGTGAAAGCTGTTGTCGCTGCGGCTCAGGCGATCTCACGACAGCTCGGTACCACTTGATTTATCAGGTTAATTTAACCAGGACGGATTCGAGATTATTAGTGAGATTAGTGGGCGACGTAAGACCAGTTCTTGATTTCACAATGTGAAATAATAAGTTCTATATGTAGAATTCTCTTGACTCCCATCGCCGGCCTGGCATTAGCTAAACGCCGTGCTCCCAGTTTTCCCATTTCTCTATTTTGATCGTAAGGCGAGTGTGAGCCGCCGTTCACGTTCGGAAGACGGCAAACTCACCGCATGAAACTCATACGCTGGGGTGAAGCAGGGCAAGAGAAACCCGGCCTTCTTCTCAATGACGGAACGCGGTTGGATGTCTCCAAGATTGTGCGGGATTACGATGAGAAATTTTTTGGAGACGGCGGGGTCGATACTTTGCGGCGATGGCTCGATCGAAATGAATCCACAGCTCCCGGAGTCTCGTCTTCCATACGCTTAGGCCCTCCGATCTCCCGTCCAAGTAAAATTATTTGCATTGGCGTGAATTACCGCGAGCACGTCGCCGAAAGTGGAGCGCAGATGCCCCGGGAACCCGTGGTTTTCATGAAGGCAACGTCGTCGCTTATTGGCCCGAATGACCCTGTGGTCATTCCCAAGAACGCCCAGAAGTTGGATTGGGAAGTGGAGCTAGCCGTGGTGATCGGAAAGAAAGCGTCCTACATAACGAAGGAAGAATCTTTTGAGTTTGTTGCCGGTTACACGCTTCACAATGACTATTCGGAGCGGAGCTTCCAACTTGAGCGCGGAGGACAATGGGTAAAGGGCAAGAGCGCAGACACCTTTGCTCCAGTGGGCCCGTTTTTAGCTACGCGGGATGAAATACCAAACCCGAACAATCTGGCGATGTGGCTGAAAGTGAACAATGAGTTTCGGCAAAACAGCAACACCAGGGAAATGATCTTTGATGTCGCGGCGCTCATCAGCTATGTGAGCGAGTTTATGACACTGCTGCCGGGAGATGTCATCAGTACGGGAACACCCGCTGGGGTTGGCCTGGGAATGGATCCGCCGCAATACTTAAAGCCGGGTGACGTGGTAAGTCTTGGCATCGAGGGATTAGGAGAGTCTCAACAACGAATCAGCGCCTGGAAGGCGTAGATAAGCGCGGTGGTTCGAATCGTAGAAAATTACCGCAGCGCACTCAGAAACCGATTTGCCTCAACGGTCCGGCATCCTTTGTCATAATGAACGGCAACCCGTGGCCTGGATCTCAGCACACGAAGGACGTATGAGGCGTTCGCGACTGTTTCTTTTTCCCGCCATTTCAGCGTCGGCATTTGCTCTCGTAACCGGTGTTTTCGTTCAGGCGCCGAGCGGATCGAATGAACACCGATCGACAGTCAAGCCGAGCGTCGTCCATTTCGAAGATATTGCAAAACAGGTTGGGCTGACCGCCCTCAATGCTTACGGCGGTGACAAACATAAAGAGTTCATTATCGAAAGCACCGGCAACGGTGCAATTGTTTTCGACTATGACAATGATGGATGGCCGGATATTTTTCTGCCTAACGGTTCCCGAGTAGAAGGATTTCCTCAAGGTCAGAGGCCTACTGGCCATCTTTATCACAACAATCAGAACGGAACGTTTACGGATGTAACTGCAAAGAGCGGGCTCGCGCATGCGGGCTGGGGGCAAGGTGGGTGCGTCGGCGATTACGACAATGATGGATATTTGGATCTATTGGTGACGTATTGGGGGCAAAACACTCTCTACCATAATAACGGTAACGGAACTTTTACGGACGTAACCGAAAAAGCAGGGTTGAAGACTGCCAAGCCGGAGTGGAGCACCGGGTGTAGTTTTCTGGATTATGACCGCGATGGCAGAGCCGATCTTTTCGTGGCGCGCTACGTGGATTTCAGTTACGACTCAGTGCCGCGGCCGGGAGAGGGTCAGTGGTGCAAATGGAAAGGGATAAACGTTATGTGCGGACCGCGAGGACTCAAAATGAGTGTAAATGCGCTGTACCACAATAACGGTGACGGCACGTTTGCGGATGTTTCGGAAGACTCCGGAATCAAAAAAGCTCCGGGGTGTTATGGTTTCACGTCGCTGTCGTCTGATTTCGACGACGACGGTTGGCCGGATATTTATGTCGCATGCGATACCACAGCGAACCTTCTTTACCACAACAATCACGACGGCACGTTCACAGAAATTGGCAAAACAGCTGGCGTAGCTTTCAACGAAGAAGGCTCCATGCAGGCGGGGATGGGCCTCTCCGCGGATGATTTCACGCACGACGGCCATCAAGATATTGTCAAAACCAATTTCAGCGATGACACACCGACACTATTTCTCAATCGTGGCAAAAATGTTTTTGACGATGTGACTCGCAGCGCAGGCGTTGGAAGGATTACGAGGTGGCTAGGGTGGGGAGTGCAATTCGTAGATTTCGATAATAGCGGATGGCCAGGGTTATTTATTTCCAATGGACATGTCTACCCCGAAGTGGATGGCAAGGGTCTCGGAACGAGTTACCGTCAACCGAAAGTGGCTTACTACAATTTGCGCGACGGAACGTTCGCCGACATCACCGCGCAGGTCGGAGCCACGCTCAGCCAACTACACTCTGGCCGCGGCATGGCTCTGGGGGACTTATTCAATAACGGGCGTGAAGAGGCGCTCGTGAACAATATGAACGAAACTCCTTCACTTTATTACAACACGGCGCCAGTCGGCAACTTCATCAGCCTGCAATTAATTGGAGTGAAATCAAATCGGGCCGCTTTGGGAGCGCAGGTGACACTCGAACAAGACGGCGACAAGCACCAAAAGGAAATTCGTAGTGGCGACGGTTTTATTTCCCAGAGTGATTTGCGAGTTCACTTCGGTCTTGGAAAGGCTGCAAAAGCAGCCAAAGTGGTCATCCGTTGGCCCAACGGACTGGTCGAAACGCTTAGCGATCTTCCCGCCAACCGCTTCTACATTGTGCGTGAAGGTAGCGGCGTCGACTCCGAACAGACCCGAGGTATCAGTGCAGCGCAAATCAAGATTCCGGCTATTGCCGGACGTAAACCGGTTCAGCCGCACCGCTAGGCATGCCATTCGATGAAACAAGGTGATTGAGCTCAGATGCGTACCCCTTGCGTGCGCGCCGAAGGAATGTCGAAATCGCTCACAGGAAAACCTGTTTGGGTGAGATTGTGTACCACTGCAATCTTCGCGGCCGTTCTCGCGTTCCTTCCTTGGGGAGATATTGGCCGTGCGTGGCCACCACTTACGCAGACAACATCGCCCCAAAACGTCGCTTCGAATGATGGATACGTGGGGTCTAAGGTTTGCGCCGAATGCCACGGAGCGATTTTCAGCAAGTTTTCTCAAACCGATATGGGGCGGTCGATGTCCCTCGTTTCGCCCGAACTGCTGGAGACATTCCCGAATTCCGCGCACATTTTTGATGCCAAGCTGAACCGGCATTTTGGCGTTTTGGTAAATGGCGGCAATCTCTACCAGGATGACTACGAAACTGGACCCGATAACCAAGAACTTTTTCGTGACACTCAAAAAGTGGAATGGATCATTGGATCGGGAGCGAATGGATTCGGTGCAATCGTGCGCCGCGGCGACTATCTTTTTGAGGCTCCGCTTTCGTTTTATTCAAAGACACAACGCTGGGCATTGTCGCCGGGATATGAAAGCTACGATTATGGATTCAGCCGTCCAATTCTTCCCGGGTGTATTGTTTGCCATAGTGGCCGGCCTCAGCCAGTTGAGAATGGCAATGGCCGTTTTCTGAATCCCCCGTTCAAAGATTTGTCGATTGGCTGTGAAAACTGTCACGGTCCGGGCGCATCGCACGTGTGGGAGATGCGAGAGATTGGACCCGGGCCAGATGGCGGCAGTCACTCCATCGTGAACCCTGCAAAACTTCCCTCGTGGCTTGCAGACAATATCTGCGCGTCATGTCATCAAACTGGAGACGCCCGGGTGTTAAAAGCGGGAAAGAATTACCAGGATTTTCGGCCGGGCTCAGCACTCGATGACACGCTGGCAATTCTCATGGTCCCACCGCGACGCGATGCTCCTCCCCAGAGTGATCTTCTCGAGCATTATTTTTCCATGACGTTGAGTAAGTGCTACGAGGGAAGCGGAAGCAAACTCAGTTGCATCACGTGCCATGACCCGCACGTCCAGCCCGCTAAACAAGAAGCCTCGAGGTATTTTCGTTTGAAATGCCTCAGCTGCCACACGGAAAAGAGCTGCGCAGTCCCATTGGCGATTCGCCAACGAAAAAATCCACCCGATGATTGTTCCGGGTGTCACATGCCGAAGCGCGACGTGAGAGAGATTTCACATTCCATGCTTACAAACCATCGAATCATCCGGGAGACTGGTGAGCCCTATCCTGACAGGGCATTCCGCATGACAACACCTGGGCTGCCCGATCTGGTTCATCTGAACGCGATCCCGGGCCAGAAAGAGGTGCCTCTTCCTTCCATCACACTTCTTCAGGCGTACGGTCAATTGATAGGCGCTCATCCGGAGTATCGAGAGCGCTACATCGCCTTGGTAGAAAAGCTTCGAAGGTCCGCACCGGATGACATCGCGGTGCTGGAAGCGTTTGCCTACCGCGCCCTTCAAAATAAAAATAAAGAGGGAACGGCGGAAGCTATTGAATATTTAAATCACGCCATTAACCGGGGATCTATGTCCCCCGCGGATTTCGAGCAATGCGGCAGCCTGCTCATAACTGCCGGCCGCCAGGCAGAAGCGGTGGACCTATTGCAGCGAGGAATAAAAATGATCACTCATGACGGTGAACTTTATCGTTTGCTGGGAAGCGCTTATCTGTCGCAGAACAAGATTCGAGAAGCAAGCGACGTGCTCACACATGCCAATCAGCTTTTTCCGGAAAACATAGCAATTCGGGCGCTACTGAAGGAGTCGCAGAACGCGACTCAGAAAAATTAAATTATCACGAGATGAAATTCGGCAAACTTTCGACCTAACCGTCAGGTCGCTAGGATCGCAGCTCGCTTCTCAAAAATGAGGTGAGCAACGAACTCAACTGGGTAAGGAGGGAGCTTTCTCGTACGAGCCGACGCCGGTTGGTTCCGAATCGGGGTGAGCGAACCCCATTGCCGATGAAATCGCACGAGCGGCATTCATGACTGCTGCGGCAAGGGCAGGTACCTGAGCCGGACTAATTCTCGTCACCGGCCCGGAAACACTGACCGCCGCAACGACTTCCCGGTTCGCGCCCAGGACTGGCGCGCTAACACAACGGGCCCCAAGGGTGGTCTCCTCGTCATCGACGGCGTATCCCTGTTTCCGAATAATCCCCAGTTCCTGACGGAATTGCACAAGATTCATGATCGTTTTTGGGGTCAGAGGTTGAAATTGTATAGTGGCGAGGACTCTGTCTTTTTGGTCTTCCGGAAGAAAGGCAGCAAGCGCTTTACCTAAAGCCGTAGCATGAAGAGAACGGCGAGTGCCCACTCTGGAAGAAAGCCGAAACTCATGTGGGCTCTCTATAACTTCGATGTACAGCACGCTGCCCTGGTCCAAGGTGCCTAAATTTACCGTTTCCCTTGTTGATTTCCAGATTTCCCACAAGATCGGTCGTGCGACAGCTTGAAGTGTGACGCGGTTGTCTGCCCGGGTACTGAGATGAGAGAACTTCGGTCCGATTAAATAGGCTCCGGTTTCAGTACGAATCAAATAACCATCTTTCTCCATGTGTTTCAGAAAACGATGAGCGGTGCTTTTGTGGACACCAGTGATGTCGCAGATGGGTTTCAGCGTCAATCCGGATGAAGAGCCCTGAATAGCTTCCAGAATTCTGAATACTTTTGAAATTACGCCCACAGGCATTGGTTTGACTCTCCCATTGTTCTATTCGAACAAACCACCAAAATGCCTTCCTAAGCTAAGTATTTCGATGCCCGCGACTACCGACTGACCGGCAGCAGGTGGCAGTCGTGATGCAGCTAAACTATATCTCTACCACATGAGATGATGTTTCGCATTCTAAAATACGTTACCAGGCGGACTCGCCGGAGTTGGCGGTCACCCCTAATAATCCTATATATTGCACATCGCGACGTTACGGATGACATCGGTTGACTAGTTGGACTGTACCACATATTGAAACAACGTTCAAGTATATGAAACTTTTTGCTTGACACTATTTGATATTACTGTTACAGAACTTCCATTGTTCTGGTCTTTGGCGTCTTCGGGGTGGAGTTCGCTGCCGAAAAGGCAACTCCAAATAATAGGTTTGGCCGTTGATACGGACTCACGCACTTTGCTCGTTCGGCTTCAAAGGAGCAGCAACGATGACATTCCTTTGTTTTGGAACAGTTCAAAACCGTCGGTTCCGCTTGGTAGCACTCCTCCTGTTGTTTGTTGGTTGCGCGTTGCTGCCGGGAACGGCCAGCGGTCAGGCGAGTGCCGCGATCAAGGGCACGGTGTACGACACCTCTGGTGGAATTGTGCCAAATGCGTCCGTGGTACTGCACAACACGGCGACCAATCTGGACCGAACGACCTCGAGCAATGAGGCCGGCGCCTACGTTATTCCGGACATTCAGCCTGGAGACTACGATCTCAAGATCAGCAAAGAAGGCTTCAAGTCTGTCGTCCAGGAGGGAATCTCGCTCGAGGTCAATCAAACCGCGACGTTCGACATCACCTTGTCAGCGGGATCGATCACCGACAGCGTCACGGTGGCGGCCGAGGCGTTGACTGTAGAGGCTTCTACAGCAGAGTTAGGCGTAGCCGTCGTTAAGCAGCAAGTGAATGATTTGCCGTTGAATGGACGTAATTTCACGCAATTACTCAATCTCACGCCAGGAGTCAGCACAATAAACGTTGCACAGAATTCAACAACCGGCGGCGGGATCTGGTCGAATCCTGTGGGCACATTTTCCTACCCATCGATCAACGGACAAACAAATCGCAGCAATCTATATTTGTTGGACGGGTTAAATAATCAGGGCTCCTTTGGAAGTACCTATGCCGTGGCGCCCATTGTCGACGCAATTCAGGAATTTAAGGTTCAATCACACAACGATGACACATCTTATGGCGGGGCTCTGGGTGGAATCGTTAACGTGGTTTCAAAATCCGGCACGACGCAATACCACGCCACCCTGTGGGAGTTCGTACGTAACACCAGGTTCGACGCGCGAAACCCGTTTCTTGCCGCGGTAACTCCATTTCAACAAAACCAGTTTGGTGCGGCTGGAGGAGGTCCGCTGTACATACCGTGGCACCACTCCGGAGCGCCAAAGACGTTCTTCTTCGCGGCCTACGAGGGTTTCCGGCTGCACACCGCCGCATCCAATTTATACAATGTACCCACTAGTGCGGAGCTCGGTGGCGATCTTACGACGGTGGGCGGATTGCCATTTGGGGGCCAGGTCTATAATCCCTATAGCGTCGCGCCGAATGCGAGCAGCCCCACGGGATTCTCCAATTCACCGTTTCTATGCACAGGAGGCAATCCATCGCCGGACGTGAATGGGATTCAATCCGCCGGCACGCCCTGCAACAAGATTCCAACGGACTTGCTGGATCCGAACATGATCGGATATGCCACCAAGCTTTTCCCAACACCAAACCGAACTCCTTCGGCAGGCTCTCCGTTCAATGCGGTTGACACGACCAAATCCATCGTCCGCCAGGATGAGTTCAGCGCCCGACTTGATCATCAGATCACTGACAACGACAACATTTTCGCCCGCTGGAGCCAATTCAGGCAGCCGGTGGCGGGTTCAGGTGGATTTGCGGGCCTCTCGCACTTTCAAATCACCAATGGGTACAACGTCGGCCTGGAATATATGCACACATTCTCCAGCAGTGCGGTGCTGGAGGCTCACTTCGGGCGCGTGCTACTTAACATCTCGCAGGGTTCGGGTTATTCGAGAGCCGCGGGCGCCAACGGCACCGATTTAGGATTTTCACCGAGTTTTGCGAGCGGCTTCATCGGGGGCGTCGACCTGATTCCCAACATCACAATAAATGGTTTTATCGGAAACATCGATCCAAGCGCGCACGGCGCCTCGCATACGGACCAGACGCAAGGTACAAACATCTGGGAATTTGGGGGGAACTTTACCAAGACCCACGGACATCACACCTTCAAGATGGGCGCGGATTTTGCCAGCAACAACGCCAACGCTTTGTATCTGAATGCTTCCGAAGTATTTTCTTCGGCGAATACGGATAATGTGGCCGCTACCGGTACGGCAGGGAGTTCATTGGCATCGTTCCTTCTGGGTGTTCCGAACAGCTTTAAGCGAAGGAACGTCAAAGAAACGGAGCATGGAGGATGGGTTGACGGCGCGTATTTTTCGGACTCGTGGAGAGTTACCAACAAACTGACGATCAACTTCGGCGTTCGGTATGACGTAACGCTGATGCCCATTTACGGCAGCATAAAGGACGGGAACGGCTATACCGGAGACTTAAACTTTAACAATGGCACATACGTGCTGACTGCCTTGCCGCCGATGTGCGATCAAGTCAATCCCGTACCTCCTTGCATCCCATTCGGTATCGGACCGGGAGGAGCTAACCCCCAGCCAGGACAGAGCTATCTACCCGCGAACGTAGTAGTTACTCCTCACGCCAATGGGGCCATCTTTCAAAATGATCTGACCAACTTCCAGCCAAGATTCGGATTCGCATACCAGTTGACGCACAAAACCGTTTTAAGGGCCTCTTATGGGAGATTCTACGATAACTGGGCCGCGGTCACGCAAAGCGCTCAGAACTACGAAGGATCATGGCCGGATACCGGACAACTCGGCGCCGCTTTGAATCCGGTAAACGCACCGCCGACGCCGGGACTGGCGGAGGCTCCTACGGGCACGGGTCCAGCGATTGCAGGCCCAAGCCCGTTCACCGGTTTTAACTGGTATGCCGATCCACACATGCAGAGGCCTTACGCGGACCAGTTTAACTTTGGCGTTCAACAACAGCTAGATTCTCGGACAGTCCTCACGGTGAATTACGTAGGGTCGCGCGGTCACCGCCTCGACGTAGGTTTCTCAGGAAATACCGGGAAGATCCCCTCGGCAGTGGCGAACTACTTACCGACGGGGGCGACTACAAGTTCTCCATATCCTTATATATCTCCGGCTGACTTTGACGCCGCCATCGGAAAGAGCAGCTATAACGCCTTGCAGGCCTCGTTAAACGGGCGGGCTTTCCATGGGCTAACGTACCTGGTCTCCTATACCTGGTCAAAGACATTGGATCTCGGCTGCACCGGGTGGTATGGCGTGGAAGGCTGCAGCATCCAAAACCCGTACACACTGAAAAACGACAAGGGACCGGCCGGCACAGATGTGCCGCAAATATTCTCAGCAGCCTGGGTCTACGAGGTTCCCTTTGGCAAGGGGCATAAGTATTCGTCTAGCAATGGGGCATTGAACTATATAGTGGGCGGTTGGACATTGAACGGGATTCTCTCGTTCAGTTCTGGAATACCATTCTTTGTCGGCGCGTCCGGGGATATTGCACACATCGCAGCTAATACAGCGTGTTGCGCGCTGGGTTTCGGAAATTACGAAAGGCTTAACTATTCCGGCGGCAACCCCTATGCGCCCAACCGGTCGCCCACCCAATGGCTCAACCCATCCGTCTTTTCGGTACCGGCTGCAGGGACGTTTGGAACCCTGGGACGGAACACTTTGCGATCGGATCGCTTTAAAAACCTTGACCTCTCGCTCTTTAAGCAGTTCCCGATCACCGAAAACAAGAGGCTCGAATTCCGATTCGAGACGTTCAACCTAACGAACACACCTGTCTGGGGCGTACCCGACGTAAACATCAGTGACGGAGCCAAGTTCGGAACAATTTCCAGTACGGCGAACACGGCTCGGCAATTACAGTTTGGGCTGAAACTTTATTTTTGAGTTGTATGCGGCAAAAAGGCTGTATAAATTTCAGCTTGAAAACGTCGAAGCCGGGTGGCACCGACTCTAAACTATCCGGAGCTTGGCGCACCTTCACACCCGACCTTTGGAATTTTTTTGCGGATGCTTGCAGATACCTCGGTTCCTTTATACTCGAAATGCCGAGCTAATCTTGGGGAGGGTCTGGAGACGTGCGCTTCGTAAAGGTGAGCACGTTCGTAGTTCTCGCCTTCGCAATACCGGCAGTGGCGCAGAGTCCCAGGGTTAGTGGCCAGGGGAGCGGCCGCAGCGGAATTCCTGCCGCCAGGCAAACACAACAACTGCCTAAGCCTTGTCTGGTTCAAGAGCATCCTTCCGAGCAGATCACGGCCTTGCTGGAGACAATTCGCGATCATCCCACGGCCGGCGCATACAACACGCTGGGAGCTTTGTATGCGCAAGACCGCCGTACAACATGCGCAATCGCAGCTTTCGAAGGCGCGCTTCGGCTGGAACCGGGCGATTGGCAAGCACACTATAATCTCGGGCTTGCGGTTCTGACGAAAGGTGATCGTAGCCGCGCCGCCAGTGAATTCCAGTCTGCGATTCTGCAGAAACCAGACTCAGTTGCTCCCCATTTTGCGCTAGGGACCCTGCTTCAGGAAGCAGGAAAGTTCGATGGCGCTGCAAAAGAGTTTGAGAGCGCGCTGCAAAATGATCCCAATTTTGCTCCTGCGCAGTTTAGCTTGGGTGTCCTATATACACAGCAGGAGAAGGACCCGGAAGCGGCAGCACTTTTTCGACGGGCAATCCAGAACGATCCAAACAATGTTCAAGCTCACGTGAATCTCGGCCTGACAATGGCGAGGCTCGGTGATTTGTCCGAAGCCGAGCAAGAATTCAAGTCCGCAATACAAATCGACCCGAAAAATGCCACGGCTTTTACGTCGCTGGGGATGCTCGAAGCGAAGACCGGGCGCGGTGGAGATGCCGTGGAGAGTTTCCGAAAAGTTGTTGCATTGCAGCCAGATTCCGCGGAGGCGCACTTGAACCTGGGCATCGCCCTCGTTGACAAGTATGACCGGACGGGCGGATTCAAAGAGTTCAAGGAAGCCGCGCGCCTAAATCCTAAGTCGCCAAGAGCTCACTACAACCTGGGCCGGTTCTTTTTTGAAGCTGGCAGGTATGAGGAAGCCCGAAAGCAGCTGGAAACGGCCGCGGGCTTGCATCCCTATTTTGCGGGCGCACTTTATTTTCTGGCACTCACAGAGCGGCAAGACAACCGGATGGAGCAGGCCACAAATCTTCTGCTAAAGGTCGTGGCGCTGGAGCCGGGCAACGCGGACGCACAGTATTTGCTGGGACGAAATCTCGAACATGCGGGAAAAACATCCGAAGCCATCGAACACTGGAAATTGGCGCTCCAAGCCGATCCGAATCAATCCGAAGCGCTTTATAACTTAGCGAGAGTTTTGAATAAATTGCAGGATCCGGAGGCTCAAAAATATCAAGACCAGTTCGACGCATTGCAAAGAAACCAGCAGACCACGGACCGAGTCGGCCAATTGGGGAACTTTGCGATCCAGGCCGCCAATGCTCAAAATTGGCCGCAAGCGTTGGCACAAATGAAAGAAGCCATCGCGCTTTGCGGGCAATGCGCGGAAGCTGCGCATCTCCATAGCAATCTGGGATTGATGTATTGCCGTACCGGAAATCTGATCGATGGCGAAATAGAGCTTCGCAAAGCGCTCGAATTCAATCCGAATGACATTGAAGCCAAGAAGGCGATTGCCACGCTACAGAACCTGCACGCTTCAAATGGCAAAGATACAGACAGCAGAAAGAACTGACGCGGCTCAGTGCTAAGCGGCGCACTCTGCTTAAGATCCAGGAGTATGTAAATGAAGCGATATGGGTCCGTACTGAAGATAAGACCCGAAGCCGTCGAGTCATACAAGGCCTATCACGCGAACGTGTGGCCGGAGATTCTCGCGACGATTCGGCGGAGTAACATCCGCAATTATTCCATCTATCGGAAGGACGACTTATTGTTCGGGTACTACGAATACCACGGAACCGATTACACGGCGGATATGGCGAAAATAGCCAGCGATCCGAAGACGCAAGAGTGGTGGGCCATCATGGAGCCGATGCAGAAGCCTCTCGACACGCGGGGCGAAGGTGAGTGGTGGGCGGCGATGGAGGAAGTCTTTCACGCGGATTGAAAATGCATGAAGATCGTAGACGCTCATCAACATCTATGGGACCTGGATCTTTTTCACTACGCCTGGCTGAAGGATTTGCCCGTTTTGAATCAATCCTTTCGCATGAATGACTATTGCGATGCGACCAAAGGCCTCGCTATCGAAAAGTCGGTTCATCTTGAGGCCGATGTTGACGAGCCGTTTATGGTTGACGAGACCAATTATGTGCTTCGGCTTGCGGATCGTGCTGATAATCCCCTTGAAGGTGTGGTGGCCTGTGGCCGCCCAGAGAGCGAAGAGTTCAAGACTTACTTGGAAAGAATACTGGGTCATCCGAAACTGAAAGGGATCCGCCGGATTCTGCACACGCAGCCCGATGATCTGGGACAGAGCGAAACATTCGTCGAAAATGTGAATAGCCTGGCTGGCTACGATCTTTCATTCGATCTTTGCGTCCTGGCACGTCAACTTCCTCTTGCCATTCGTCTCGTTTCCCGGTGTCCTGACGTGACCTTCATTCTCGACCATTGTGGAGTGCCGCAAGTGAGAGAAAAGATCCTCGACCCCTGGCGCGCGAATATTCAAGCCATCGCAAAATTTCCGAATGTGTTCTGCAAGATTTCAGGTTTAGTCGCCTATGCGGATCCCCTTAACTGGACAGGAGAAGATCTGCGCCCCTACGTTGAGCACGCAATAGAGTGCTTCGGCTGGGACCGCGTATTGTTCGGGAGTGACTGGCCGGTTTGCACGCTTTCCGCCAGCTATCAACAGTGGGTCGACGCTCTTGTTTCGCTCACCCGCGGTGCGGGAGAAGTGAACCAGAAAAAGCTCTTTCGGGAAAATGCAATTCGGATCTATCGGCTCGCGTGACAGAGCAACTCCAGAACCTGTGTGACTGGCGGGACCGCACAGGTCCCCACGTTGTCACCATCGAGTGAGGATTTGTGAAGCTGAATGGCCAAGTGGCGCTGGTAACCGGAAGTGGAACAGGCATAGGACGAGCGATCTCCGAACTTTTTGCCGATGAGGGTGCAAAAGTTTCGCTGAACTATCATCACTCTCGCGATGGCGCCGAGGAATTAGCCTCACGGATTCGATCAAAGGGTGGCAGGGCGATATCCATTGCCTGTGACGTATCGAAGGAGTTGGAAGTCCGCTCCATGGTAGAGCGGACTTACGCTGAGTTTGGGCGGCTGGATATCCTCGTGAACAATGCTGGCTGGAGCACTGTCATTCCTCACCACAGACTCGACGAACTCACCGACGAAATCTGGAACAGAACCCTCGACACCAACCTGCGCGGATGCTTTTACTGCATTCGCGCTGCGGTGCCGTTCCTGCGGCAGCATCCCGGCAGCTCCATTATCAATGTCGCTTCCACTTCGGGCATAACCGGCGAGGGCAGTTCGATTGTGTACGCAGCATCGAAGGCGGGCGTGCTGATGATGACCAAGTCGCTGGCACGGGCGCTTGCGCCACACATCCGAGTGAACGCGATTTCGCCAGGTCTCATCCGCACGCATTTCGCTAATCGCCAGGATTCCGATCCAGTGTTTGAAAAGGAAGAGAAATCTACTCCTCTCCAAAAGCTGGCAACCGTCGAGGATTGCGCGGCTGCTGCGCTGTTTTTGGCGGCCGACGCTTCGGCAATTACGGGTCAAACGATTCTCGTCGAGGGCGGATTAATTGCCCTCGGGCCTGTTCGCTCGGCAACAACGAGAACGGAGCACGATGCCTGACTCCAGGATTATTTCAATCTCGACATGTGACGCACGTTTTCCGTTGCCGCCAGGCGCCGGCACAGATTCCGTTCATACGAATTCTGAATATAGCTTCGCGGTGACTTTGTTGACCGGCGAGGGCGGCCTTCAGGGTACCGGAATCGTGCTAACCCTCGGCGAAGGCAATCGCCTGGTTTGCGAAGCAATCGAGTTGCTGGCACGACCTCTGATTGGCATTGCGATTGAAGAACTCATGTACGACTTTGGTCGTATGTCCCGAAAGCTGGCGGACGATCCGTCGCTCCGCTGGCTTGGGCCCCACAAGGGCGTTGTTCATCTCGCGCTGGCGTCCATCACGAATGCTTGTTTCGACTTTTGGGCCAAGAGTCGCGGGAAACCGTTGTGGAAATTGCTCCTCGATCTTAGCCCCGCGGAAGTCGTTCACCTTCTGGACCTGAGCTATCTGGAAGATGTCTTGAGTGAGCAGAACGCTTTCGAATTGTTGCTCAGCCAGCTTCCAAGCCGCAGTCGCCGCCTTCCTATTCTGCAGACTGGCTATCCCGGCTACGATACGTCGGTCGGATGGATAGCATACGACGATGAAAAAGTGCGGGATTTAACCGCTCGTGCAATCGATTCCGGATTTACCGCGTTCAAACTCAAAGTGGGATCGGACGATGAGGGTCGCGATATCCGTCGCGCGGCTATGTTACGGGAATGCATAGGCGAGTCGGGGACTCTCATGTTCGACGCCAACCAACGCTGGAGCCTCCCAGCTGCCATTCGCATGTGCCGCGATCTGATGGAGTTTCAGCCGTTGTGGATCGAGGAACCTACTCACCCTGACGATGTCCACGGGCATGCTGTGCTAGCTCGTGAGATAGCGCCGGTGAAGATCGCTGCGGGCGAGCATATTCCTAATCGAATCGTATTCAAGAACTTCTTCCAGTTAGCGGCGCTGCACTACGTCCAAGCCGACTGCACTCGACTTGCGGGAGTGAGTGAGTTTATTACCGTCAGCCTTCTGGCGAAGAAATTCTGCCTTCCAGTCGTGCCGCATGTTGGAGACATGGGGCAATTGCACCAACACCTCGTCTTGTTCAACCACATCGGGCTGGCACACGAAGTCTTATTCCTCGAGCACATTCCGCACCTGCGCAATCACTTCGTCTTTCCGGCACTTGTAGCGGACGGCTGCTACAAAACGCCGCAGGAACCCGGTGCATCGTGTGATTTGAAATTGACTTCAGGCAGGGCCGGTTGATGGGGCACCCTCTGCTGGCGGCGGTTTCGCTCACCATGGTCGCTGGCCTCATGTCTGGAACCTGCATGCTGCCGATGAAATTTGTGCGCTCATGGAAATGGGAGAATCTGTGGCTGATTTTCAGTGTTGTCTCACTGGTGATAATTCCCTGGATGCTGGCTATTGGCTTGGTGGACAGACTCTTCGAGACGTACCATGCGCTGTCTTTTCGCCAGCTCGCCATCCCGATGTTGTTTGGCGCGGGTTGGGGAGTCGCGCAAATTCTCTTCGGCATTTCCGTGAAGCGCTTGGGATTGGGTATCGCGTACGCCATCATTGTTGGCTTGGGTGCGGTTCTGGGCACGCTGGTTCCGCTGTTCGCTCAGCAAAGGGCGACAGCTAAAGAACACGCCGTCGAGCTGATTATTTGCGGTGTGGCTGTCATGGTCATCGGCATCTCATTGACCACCTGGGGCGGTCAAATCAAAGAACGCGCAACCGACGTTTCTCACATCACGTCACATCGACGGTCCTACCCGGCGGCCATCTTTGTTGCAGTCTTGTGTGGCCTGATGGCACCCATGCTCAACTACTCGTTCGCCTTTGGGCAAGACATCGCACAGACAGCGGTGCGTCTTGGAAATCAGCCGGTGCACAGCGCCTATGCAGTTTGGCCGATAGGATTGGCGGGAGGATTTCTTCCTAACGCTGCGTACAGCATGTGGCTACTTTTCAAGAATCGCACCTGGCCTTTGTTCCGACGTGCACCACCAGATCTTTTGTGGTCTTTCCTGATGGGCATTCTCTGGATGGGAGCATTTGCTCTTTATGGAATGAGTGCAAGCTTACTTGGCGCCCTGGGAACCTCCGTCGGATGGGGCCTGCTGCAGATCTTCATGATAATGACGGCGACGTTGGCAGGAGCAATGACCGGGGAGTGGCAGCAAGCTTCGGGCCCCGCAAAATTGCTGCTGGGCTCTGGCATGGCCAGTCTAACCGTTGCTATTGTCCTGTTGGCAATTGGCAGCCTGTAGCGAGAACGACCAATGTCAAATTCTCCCGCCACGGAAGATCTTCACCAGCGAATTCTCGAAGCTATCCAAACCGTCCGGCAACCGCGCCCAAAACAGGTTCGTCCCATCATCGTCATCGGCGCGGGAGGCATCGTGCGCGCCGCTCACTTGCCCGCTTATGAAAAGGCCGGCTTGCCGGTGATCGGCCTCATGGATCAAGAAACGGCCAAAGCCGCGGAACTCGCTTCCGAGCGTGGCATCGCTCGTACGTTCAGCTCCGTCGCCGAAGCCGCGCACTACGCTCCTCCCGACGCCGTCTTCGACGTGGCAGTTCCCGCCTCTCAACTTGTCCACATTCTTCCGCAGTTCAATGACGGTGCAACGGTACTCATGCAGAAGCCCATGGGCGAGACTCTCCAAGAGGCCGTCATCATCCGCGACCTTTGCCGGAAGAAAGGATTCATCGCCGCCGTGAACTTCTCGCTGCGCTACGCTCCTAACAACCTCGCCGTCGCGTCGCTCGCGACTGCCGGTTTACTTGGGGAAATCCACGACATCGAAGTTCAAACAAGCACCTATACGCCGTGGCATCTCTGGACCTTTCTGGCCACGGCGCCCCGCCTTGAGATCCTCTATCACAGCGTTCACTACTTTGATCTCATTCGTTCGTGGATGGGAAATCCGCAACGCGTGTTGGCGCGCACGGTAAGAAACCCGCACACGGGAAACCTGGCGGCCACCAAGACTGTCGCAATTCTCGACTACGGCGACTCCAAACGTGTGTTTGTAGCCACGAATCACAACCACAATTTCGGTCCAGAGCATCAGCACAGCTTTGTTCAATGGGAAGGACTCAGGGGCGCGGCACGCATCACGATGGGACTCCACCTCGACTATCCGACCGGCAAGCCAGATACCGCGGAATACGCCGAGCGCGGCTCCAACTCTCCTCGTTGGCACTCCGTCCCGGTCGGCGGCAACAACTTCCCGGACGCCTTCATGGGAACGATGGGCGCGCTGCAATCCTTCGCCGAGGGGTCAACTTCAACCTTGCCGTCGCACTTTGAAGATGCATTTCAAACCATGGCGCTGGTGGAGGCGCTATATCGCTCGAGCGAGCGCCCCGGCGAGCCGCTCGCGCTCGACGAGTAACACATCGCGAAGTCAATATTTTTCAGCAGGTTCCGTAGTGGCGAGGCCACGTCTGCAAAAAACTCAACTATTCAGTTCGCAGCAGCGTCGTGCTGCTTCCAGCCAGGTCCTCGTAGCGCTCGTCCTGCGATCTGGCCGGTCAACTTGCCATCTTCGAATTCCAACTTGCCGTTTACAAAAACATATTTGACGCCTTGAGCGAGTTGCGCCGGATGCGTATAAGTAGCCGTATCTTTAATGGTGAGTGGATCGAAGATGGTGATGTCTGCGAAATAGCCTTCTCTTAGGAGACCGCGATCTAGCAGACGCTCGCGCTGGGCCGGTAAAGATGTCATTTTGCGGATGCCTTGTTCCAGCGGAAGCAAGTGCTGGTCGCGAACGTAGCGTCCGAGAAATCGAGGCATGGCGCCGAAAGCGCGCGGGTGGGTGTGCTCTTCATATAGAGGTCCATCGAGAGACATCTCCCCGGCATCCAGGCAGAGACTGGTCCACGGTTGCTTTAGTCCGAAGACCAAGTCGTTCTTGCTGGCCATGAAGTAGAGGGCCCCGGTTTGTCCTTTGTCTGCAATGATGAAATCGAAAAGCGTATCGAGCTGGGACTTCGTTTGCGCTTCCGCGATTTGCGCAATGGTCTTGCCGTCAAACTTTTTGAGTTCGGGATTCTTCACGCCGGCAACCATCACGCCACTGCCTCCTCCAGTATCGAAGAAAAGATTCTCCCACCCCGGATGATCGGCGGCCATTTCTCCTTTGAGCTTCGCGCGTATCGCAGGATCGTGAAGGCGCTCCAAAAGTTTTTCCCTTCCGCCCTCGGCCACCCATGGCGGAAGACTGGAGGCCAGCGCCGTGCCGCCGGCGATGTAGGGATACATGTCGGCGGTTACGTCCTGTCCCGCATCGCGTGCGGCCTGGATTTGCGCAACGATTTTGGTCATGTTGCCCCAGCGTGTTTTGCCAGAGACTTTTAGATGGAAAATTTCAACCGGCAGCTGAGCTTCCCTGCCGATGCGCAAAGCTTCCGCAATTGCTTGCGGCTCGCTCTGGCCCTCGCTGCGCATGTGCGTGCCGTAAATGCCGCCATAACGGGAGGCGACTTTCGCCAACTCGATCAACTCTTGCGTCTTGGCGTAATGTCCGGGAGGATAAATGAGGGCGCTGGATAAACCGAAAGCACCGTCCTGCATGGCTTCGGCCACGAGCGACTTCATTTTATCGAGTTCGGCCGGCGTAGGAGCGCGGTCGACATCTCCGAGAACCGCTTCACGTACCTGCGCGGCCCCAACATACGTGCCGATATTTAATGGCGTGCCCGACTTTTCGAGACGCTGGAAATAACCGTCTAGAGTGGTCCAATCCACTTTTAATTTGTAATGCTCAAGAGCGGGCTGCAAGGCGGCAAGGGTCAGATTCGTTTGCGGCGCGATCGATCCACCCTCGCCGGTAATCTCGGTGGTGATTCCCTGCGCGAGCTTGTTGAGCGAGCGGTTATCGATGAGCAATGACTCTTCCGATTGCCCCAGCATGTCGATGAACCCTGGTGAAATCACCAGTCCCTTGGCATCAATCACGCGGTCGGCATGAGCATTTTGCAAATTTCCAATTGCAGCAATGCGGTCGCCCCGAATCGCGATATCTCCAGAGACCCATGGGTTTCCGGAGCCATCGATGATGTGGCCGTTCTTGATGAGCACATCGAAATCGCTACCGCTGGAAACATTTCCCTGAGCCGGGGCTTTCGGCAACTGCGCATCGTAGGCGGCAGCCGCGATTTCTCCCAACGCTTCGCCCGCGATTTTTTGCATGGCATCCGGATCATCGAGCGGGACGGAAACCATGTTGACGTAAAGCGTCAGGATCAGATGCTCTCCACTGGAAGTTTCCATGTAGCCTGCGAGGCCTTTACCGGTCACCATCAATTTTTTATTTAGCGCGTCATACAGTGCGTACGTTCCTGTTTTTGCGTGCACGTGTCCGGCCGCAGGCGAATTCACCTGTATTTTCACCAGCGTCCCATCTTTTCCAAGGATCGGCAGCCCGCGGTAAAAATCCTCGTAGTTTTTCTGCTTAGACATATAGGTAAGGTAGTGGATCATGAAGTCCGGCGAAAAGTAGGCATTGCCACCGGCACCGTCACTTTGCGCCGCACCGCCGAGGTCCAGACCGGCCTTAGTGAGAAAATCATGCTCGACATCGAAGCCGGCCTGGTCGATATCCGCGACTTTGTGAGCGACCAATGCGCCAAGAAGATACGGCATGGAGCTAGCATGCAAGTTCTGGCTGACCTTCAGCGTGATCTTTACGTCTTCTTTCAATGCCGGCGAAATGTGCTCGGCCACCATATTTTCTGCGGTGTAGTTCTTGGCCAGCGCTTTAAAGTCGAGCTGATCCGTCGGAGCGGAGAGCGCCGCGGATATGCCCTGGGCCTTCAAAGCCTCCATGAGTACGGTTGCGGCAAAACGGCTCGGCTGTGCAACAGCGAAAGACTGCATGACAGGTTTGCCATCGACGGGAAAGCTGCCGGTGACAGTTACCGTTCGCGAGCCATCGGGATTAAGAGTATCGTCACCATAATCAACCGACGCTTTGGACCCAGGCTTTCCTGTGGTTGCCTGGTTGATAAAGGCGACGTAAGCGGTCTGCGGCGAAATTTTTAGTTGCACCGGAGAATTTTCCGTTGCGCCCGGACTGACGATCACATCAATGACGTTGTCATTCACCACAATAGGAGAAACGACTACGCCGGTGCCCAATTCTTTGTACCCCTCCGGGAAAAGCGAAGCGTCCACGAGCACCCGCCCCTTGACGCGCTTGATGCCTTTAGCTGCAATCTGTTTGGCGAAATCGCGTATCACCACCAGTGGATCGCCAGGCAATCCTTTGCTGTCAGGGCCGCCGTAGGAGTGATCTTCATCTTCGAACATGAGGGTGTCGTCGGGCTCAATGCGATTCGACAAATCCAGATCGCCGCTGGCGACCAGTATCAGATCGCCTTGCAGCGTTCCGTCTTTGCCGATGGGGCCGGTGCGGTAGATTTTTGTGTGAAAGCGATAATCTGAGCCGAGAACTTCGAGCATGGTGCCTTCACTGAGCAACTTCGTCGTTGAGCCCGGCACAAAAAGCTGCGAGGCATTTAGTTTGTAAATAACTTCCCCAGTGTCGGCAGTGACGAATTCGAGACCGAAGCGCGAATGAGCGAATTCCGGACGATCCATGATTTTCTTGATGCGCTGTTGCAGGGTGTCGCTGGATTGCGCTAATAAAGGGCGGCCAGAAAAAGCAGCGCTCACTGCCAGTAAACCCAGGAAAAAGTTACCAACCAGATTTTTATTTTTCATGCAGTGCCTGCCTCCGGAGAAATTCTAATTACCCGCGCGCTGTCCCTATTTCAGGGAAACGGTTTTCGCTTCCTCATCCAAAACTGCCGACATGTTCCTAGTCGCCGAAGTTGACGCGAGCTGCTCAAACCTCAAATTCAAAATTGGATACTTCCGCCAATCGCCGTAATCGAAATGCCACCATTCGAATTCATAGACGAGAAATCCCTCATTCTCCATAGCCGTGCGAAGTAGTTCGCGATGCCACCGTTGCAATGAAGTCCCGCCGGGGTAGCCAGGGTAGGAGCGCTCGGACATTTCGTCGTATACACCTACCATCTCGACCGGCTTTCCGGTGGCAAGGTCGTAAAGACTAAGGTCCACAGCGCATCCGCGATTGTGGCGCGAGCCCTGGGCGGGGTCGGCGACAAAAATTTTCTTGTCGTCCGGGGTGGCGTCCCAAAAAATCTTCGTTACATACCACGGACGGTAGGCGTCATGAATGAGCAGACCGTAGCCCAGCTGCATCAGTCTGTTATGAGCACGCAACAACGCTTCGGCGGCGGGCCGCTGCATGAAAGCGCGCGGTTGCGAGTAGATCGGAATGCTCAAGAAATTGTTGTTCGTGGCATAGCGAATATCCAGTTTAATTTTGGGATCGAGTTTTGCGAGTTCCACGAGATCGGGCTTGCGAAACTCGCCGGTTTCTACCGGGGGTTGCGCCGCGAGCGCGCGGCTTCGAAGATCGGCAAAATCTGCGACAGGAGCGATGCGGAAAACACCACCGGATACGCCGCCAATGGGACGGCGTTTGAAAATAACGCCGCTAACCTTGACCTGAGTTGCATTCCCGGTTCCGTCGCGCGTGAACACTGCTTTTTCGCCGATGTAAAGACCTCGTGACGGGAAATTAAATACGTCGTCGCCTGCCTGAGTGAGCGCATCAAATTCCAGCCACTCGATCAAAACATTCAGACGTCCGTCTTGCTCGAAAACATAAAGAATGTCGCGATCCCAGCCATATTCGCCAATCAGCCCGCGCCACTTCGATGGAATTTCTGCAGGCGCCGGCGTCGGCACCTTCAACAAAGTGCTCGAGCCGATGCGGATTCCCTCTGCGACCGGCGTAATCTTGAGGCCATAACCGGTCGCGCCGTCAACGATGAGGTCGTCGCCAAGCGTGCGCATTTCCAACAGCTCGCCGCCAGCAAGCTTGCGCATGGACAAATGTCCACCGAGATATTTCAGCTCAACGGCATCTTCTCCGGTTCCATAGCGTCCGGCGAGCTTGCGCCCGAGTTCCACCGAAACATCGCCCGTTGCAGGAGACAGAGTGAGTGGCTTGCCCGCTCGATGCGCGAGCACCAGCCGCAAAGCTTCTTCTCCAATTCGCTCGGTGACGGCGTTGACGGCATCCTTGGTGGCGAACACCACCACTCCGACTTTGTCTTCCGGCAGAAGGTCGAGCGTGGTTGCAAAACCGTAGATCGCGCCGCCATGTCCTACCAGGCGATGACCGTCAAGCGAACGAACCATGAAACCTAATCCAAAAACAGATCCGCCTGGATTTGGAAACTGCGGCGACCACATTTGTTCCAGCGTCGCCGGCTTTAACAGCGGACCGTTCTCTGTTTTTCCCTGGGCCAGCAGCACACTGACGAAATGCCCGAGATCATTCACGGTGGAATACATGCTTCCGGCCGGAGCCATGCCGAGTTGAAAAGTGGGAGCGTCGAAAGTAAGGCCGTCGTAGGTCCACATTTGAGCCTTAGCCAGGTGGGTGATGATTGCCGGATCCGGTTGAAAGGAACTGCTGCGTAAACTCATGAGATCCAAAACCGAGGATTTCAAATATTCCGCGAAAGGTCTGTGGCTGTGCGTCTCCAGGACGTACCCGACAACAGCAATGGCCGCGTTGGAATATTTGGTGTGCGTGTTTGGCGCGAACACCAGTTCGGTATCATTCAAGCTTTTTACGGTGGCGGCCAGCGAGGGTTGCGAGGTCTCAAAGTAGTTTCCGACCGGCGGCTCGCGCAACAAACCGCAACGATGCGACATCAATTGCCGAAGAGTGAGGGACGTACCAAACGGGTTCTTCGGATGAAAATCAGGAAGGTAATTGGTGATTGGATCATCCAGTTTCAACTCGCCGCGTTCCACCAATTGCATGATGGCGATGTCCGTAAATAATTTGGAAACTGAGCCGATGCGGTAAACGGTGTTCGCCGTGGCCGGGATTTTTTTCTGGGGATCGGCCATGCCGAATCCCTGAGCCCAGACGATTTGCTGATCGTCGATAATGGCGATGGAGAGTGCCGGCAATCCCTTTTCAGCCATTTGTTGCTGGATGAAAGGCCGCAGGGCCCCCACCACTTCGCCATAGTCTTTGCGTGGGGAGCTATCGTTAGCGTCCTGCGCGGCGGCCACCGCACATGAGATGGATAAAGCACTGATGAGACACAGTAAGACTGCGGTGTTTCGCGCCACAGCTCTGATTCTTTTCACATCCTTCAGCATCAATCCTCTTTTACTTTGCTCTTGAATGCGCACCGGATTTCATCCTCGGCCTGGTCATCCCGTCGCTGTATTTCGAGTGATCTCATTTCGTCTGGACCAAAAATAAATTCCAAATCCCAAAGCAACCAGCGGCAAAATCGCACCGAACTCGTCGATGAACCACGCTGTCTTGCCCGTATCACGCGTCAGTGGAGTAAAAATGCCTTGAACGTACAAATTGTGGCTGGCGTGCAGAATTGCTCCAATCCACAGGCTCCCTGACTTCAGCCTCATCCAGGCGAAGACGAAGGAGATGGAAATTACCATAACTGTGAAACACGTCAGGCCATACCATGTCGGCGTTCCGCTGTTGTAATCGCCCCAGATCAATAAAGGATAATGCCAGCAACTCCACACCACTCCACTGATCAAGGCTGTGCCAGTGAACCCGGTGCTCTTGAAAAGCTCTGGGACCAGGAAGCCGCGCCAACCGATCTCTTCCCCGAGCGCAGACGCGGTGCTCTTA
>Ga0209625_1000013_pt1 | contig 33110 bp, 21 predicted proteins | sample JacPin_JW_Ref_M2_FD_187960 | JGI IMG/M metagenome (GOLD analysis project Ga0209625, IMG submission 187960) | Forest soil microbial communities from Algoma, Ontario, Canada - Jack Pine, Ontario site 1_JW_Ref_M2 (SPAdes) (version 2) | ecosystem: Environmental > Terrestrial > Soil > Boreal...
CAGGCACGGCAACTCGTGCTGCACGGTCACGTGCGCGTTACCGGCAAGAAGGTCAACATTCCTTCCTACCTGGTGAGCGTGGGCGACGAGATCGCCATCAAGGAACGCATGCACGACAACGCCATGATTCTCGAAGCTCGTAACGTCGCGCAATCTCAGAGCACCGTTCCTTGGCTCGAGCAGGACCGTGAAGCGTTCAAAGCCAAGGTTGTGGCCTTGCCCAAGCGTGAAGATGTACAGACACCGCCGTTCACCGAACAGCTGATCGTCGAGCTTTATTCGAAGTAATTTCCGTCCCGGCCGCAGCCAGGCCGGACAGCAGCTTCGGTGACGTTTAGATATTTATTGTCATCAAACAGTATTGGGGCCTGCGATAGCCCCGGAAGGAAGGAACACGATGTGGAAGGGCTTTCAGAAACCAAAGCGTCTAGCCTCTGAACTGGAATCGCTGACCGAGAAGTACGGGCGATTCTCCGCGCAGCCGTTTGAGCGCGGTTGGGGCACTACGGTAGGTAACGCGTTGCGTCGCGCCCTGCTGAGCTCCATCGAAGGCGCGGCCATCACCGCCGTCAAAATCGAGGGCGTACTGCACGAATTCTCCTCGATCGCCGGCGTAGTCGAAGACGCCACGGACATTATCCTCAACTTGAAGCAGGTGCCCATCAAGCTCAACACCGACCTGCCCAAGACCATTTTTCTAAATTTCGAGCATCCCGGCCCGGTCACTTCCGCGCAAATCGAAGAAGACGCCGATTTCGCGGTGCTAGACAAGAACGTGTACATCGCCACCGTCAGCGAAGGTGGCCGCCTGCAGATCGAAATGCGCGTGAAGAACGGCCGCGGCTACGTGGCTGCCGACCGCAACTATGACGAAGACCTGCCCATCGGATACATTCCGGTGGACAGCGTTCATTCGCCGGTGCGCAAGGTCAACTATTCCGTCGAAGCCGCTCGTCTCGGCCAGATGACCGACTACGAAAAGCTGATGATCGAGGTGTGGACCAACGGCGCTATCACCCCGCAGGATTCCATCGGTCTGGCCGCCAAGCTCGTCAAAGACCACATGAGCATCTTCATTAACTTTGAAGAGCCGGTCGACAGCATCGAACCGCTGCCGGACACCGCGCACGATCCGCGCCTTGAGCATCTGGACCGCTCCGTCGAAGAGTTGGAGCTTTCCGTGCGCTCCTACAACTGCCTGAAGAACGCCAACATTCAGACCATCCGCGAGCTCGTGCAGAAGAGCGAGAACGAAATGCTGAAGACCAAAAACTTCGGCCGCAAATCGCTCAACGAGATCAAAGATATACTGGTGAAGATGGGCCTCGCGCTGGGCATGAAGTTCGACGAGCACGGCCGCATCATCTGGCCGCCGCTTCCAAGCCAGACCACCTTGGCTCCTTCGGAGGAAAATCTCGGCCTGTAATCGCGGCGCGAGACCCCGTAAATCATGCGACATCTCAAGTCAGGATCGAAGCTCGGGCGCAACCCGTCTCATCGCCGCGCGACTTTGCGCAGCCTGGTCACCAATCTCTTCGAACACGGACGCATTACCACTACCCTGACGCGTGCGAAAGCCGCGCGTCCCGTCGCCGAAAAAATGATTACCCTCGGCAAACGCGACACGCTGCAATCGCGCCGCAGCGCCGCCTCCTACATCATGCTTCCCGCGATCACCCAGAAATTGTTCAGTGAAATCGCGCCGAAATTTTCTGATCGCGCGGGCGGCTATACCCGCATCATCCACGCCGGTAACCGCGTCGGCGACAACGCCAAAGTAGCCATCCTCGAATTGGTGGGTTACGAATTCAAGAAAAAAGAAAAAAAAGAACGCCCCAAGAAAGAAGAACCTGCCGACGAGAAGAGCTAATCTGCGTCCGACTACAAATTCGCATTGAAAGTAACGAAAAAAGGCCCACCTCGATCCGTCGAAGCGGGCCTTTTGTTTTGGCTCATATGAAGTTCAATTTGCGACTTGCCGTATTTCTAAACCTCAACTTGAGCAGAGCGTGATCGAAACCACAGAAATAACGCTGCGACGGCGAAGGTGGCTCCAATCGAATCCAGCAGCGAATCGTAGGGCGACGCCGTGCGGCTGGCCACAAAAGCCTGGTGTATTTCGTCCAAAGCTGAGTAACCGGCAGCCATAAATAGCGCCGCAAGCGCCCACGACCAGCGCCATCCTCGTTGCCCTCCGCGGATGCCCCTGTAAAGCAGCAAGCAAAATATAAAATATTCCGTGAAATGCGCGGCCTTGCGCACAAAAAAATGGATGCTCTCGAAAGCTTGTTCGGTCAGATGGGGCATGAGCCAGAACAGGATGGGCCGCAATAGTCTTCCGGTGTGATCTGCGGAAAATGCGTCCGTCGACAACGAAAAAATCACCGCTGCCCAGCACAACGCTGGGAGCCACGCCATCACCAGCCTGAGCTGGTGCGGCGTGTTAATGCGTCCTTCCATCTCCGATAATTGCGGAACGGGGCGCGGATTGCGCCAGGGCTGCGGGTCAGCCACGAAATAACTCGTACGCGGTCATTCGTATATTGTCTCTGTTTTGCCGCTCATTCCATGCGGTAATTCGGAGCTTCGCGCGTGATGATTACGTCGTGCACATGGCTTTCACGCAATCCCGCAGTGGTAATGCGGATGAACTTGCTCTTCATGGTCAATTCTTTCAGCGTGCCTGCTCCCGTGTAGCCCATGCCGCTCTTCAATCCGCCCACCAATTGATCGGTCAGCGCGGCCAACGAACCCTTGTAAGGCACGCGCCCTTCCACGCCCTCCGGCACGGATTTGCCTCGCTCCACGTTTTCTTGCCCATAGCGGTCCGCCGCCGCCGTGCCATCTTCCATGGCCGCCGTCGAGCCCATGCCGCGATAGGACTTAAAGGTGCGCCCCTGATACAAAATCGTTTCGCCCGGTGCCTCTTCCGTGCCGGCAAACAATCCGCCGATCATCACGCACGAAGCACCCGCCGCGATCGCTTTGCTGATGTCGCCGGAAAACTTGATGCCGCCATCGGCAATCACCGGCACGTCAGTCCCTTGCGTCGCGCGCGCCGCTTCCATGATCGCGGTAATCTGCGGTACGCCCGCGCCGGTCACCACCCGCGTAGTGCAAATCGATCCCGGGCCGATCCCTACCTTTAGTCCATCAATTCCGAGAGCGATCAAATCTTTCGCGCCTTCAAACGTAGCAACGTTTCCAGCAATCAGCTGCATTTCCGGAAGGCGATTGCGAATCGCCTTAATCGCTTCCATCACCCGTGCGGAATGCCCATGCGCCGTATCGATAGCCAGCACGTCCGCTTTAGCGCGCGCCATCTCCACCGCGCGTTCCAGAAAATCTCCCGTCGCACCTACTGCGGCTCCCACGCGCAAGCGGCCTTGTTCGTCCTTGGCCGCTCGCGGGTACGCCAGTTTTTTCTGAATATCTTTTACCGTGATCAATCCCTTGAGGTTGTAATCCTGGTCCACCACCAGCAGCTTTTCGATGCGATGCTTCTGTAAAATGCGCTCGGCTTCGTCGAGCGTAGTTCCCACCGGCACGGTGACGAGGTTGTCTTTGGTCATCACCGCGCTGACCAATTGCGAGTGATCCTTTTCAAACCGCAGATCCCGGTTCGTAAGAATCCCGGTAAGCCGCGCGCCGCGCGTAACCGGCAAGCCCGAAATGCGGTACTTGGTCATGATGTCGAGCGCTTGCCGCAGCGTAATATCCGGCGAAATCGTGACCGGATCGACGATCATTCCGCTCTCCGAACGCTTCACTCGATCGACTTCCTCGCTCTCGCGCTCAATGGTCATGTTTCGGTGCACCATCCCAATTCCGCCCTGCCGCGCGATGGCAATCGCCAGCCGCGATTCCGTGACCGTATCCATGGCCGCGGACGCCAGCGGAATATTCAGCGCCAGCTTGCTCGTGAAGTTGGTTCTCGTATCCACTTCCGCCGGTAGCACCGAGGACTTCCCGGGCAGCAGCAGCACGTCATCGAAAGTAAGACCTTCAGCTATTGGTCCATCCTTCATTCACAAGCCTCACAGAGGAAATTTATGAACAAAAGCCAGCGCGTTACGAAAAACGTGCCCTAAAACAAAGCGGCCCAGCAGGCTTCTGCTGGGCTTCAAACTGATTCATCAAATCGAAGAAATTGTTCACCGTGGATATTTCATTGTAGGGGCACGCCTAGTTGGGGTCAAGTTGGCCAACTCCACGTTAGCCTGCGAGGGCTTGTCTAAAACTCCCCACCACCATACATGTTACTGTAGGTGGTGGATATCGCGAGCCTAACCACGCATGTCGCTATTTCTCGAAAATTTCGAGCCCCATCCCGTTCTTCGCAGCGCGCATATGATGACTGTGGCTCCGGTTTTTTGGCCGAGAACTTTTTCCCTGCCGCCGCCCGAGGATCGCCTATTTCAGGTCGATTCCGAATCTCGTTTACTGGCGCACTGTCACTGGCAGCCGGGCAAACCTTCGGATGCACCGGTGATCGTAATCGTTCACGGCCTGGAAGGCTCCAGTAATTCCGATTACTCCCGCGGCATTGCCGAAGCCGCATTCAAACGCGGCTACAACGCCATTCGCATGAATCAACGCACTTGTGGCGGCACCGAATCGCTGACGCCCACGCTCTACAACTCCGGAATGAGTTCCGATTATCGCGCCGTTTGCGAAGAGCTTGCCCATCAGGATGGCTTCAAACAAATTTTCTTTGTTGGCTATTCAATGGGCGGCAATCTAGTACTCAAAATGGCCGCCGAATACGGGGATTCTTTTCCGCAGGCGTTGCGCGGCATTTGCGCGGTTTGCCCCGCGGTGGACCTCGCGGCTTGTGCTGACGCCTTGGAATGCTGGCAAAATCAGATTTATCAGCGCCATTTCGTGGTTGGCCTCATGAATCGCTACCGCCGCAAAGCGATTTCCATGCCCCAGCGCTACGTACAAAACCAATTACCTCCCGTCCGCACCGTTCGCCAGTTCGATGACGTCATCACCGCCCCGCTCTTTGGTTATCGCGACGCCCACGAATACTACGAAGCCGCGTCCGCCAAAAGAATCCTCGCGCAGTTGCGTGTTCCGACCTTGCTCATCACCGCGAAAGACGATCCCTTCGTGCCCTATTCTTCCATCCTCGCCGCCGGCGCCGACAAAAATTCCGCGATTACGCTGGTCGCTCCCGACCACGGCGGCCATTGCGCCTTCATCTCCAACAAACCCGGCTCAGCGAGGTTCTGGGCCGAACAAATGGCTGTCGATTTTTGCGACGCTAGAAAAAAAAATGATCGGGCAAATAATAAAAAAAATGTTGATTCGCTACCTCAAACTTAAGACTCAGGTGTCGTCCAGTTCAATCGGAAGACCTGGCTGCCTGAGCAGAATGGCATTCACGTGCTACACCTCCAATAGACAGTTGCTTCGCCAAATTCAGACGGTAGCCGAGCATAGGCCAGTGTGGATTTAGCTGTCGGCTATCCACCGTTTATCGTAGATGTATAACTAAATAATACAATTTTTGGAATAGCCATAGCTCGTGTCCATCTCGTGACATAAGGATACCTATCTGCGGTCTCTCCTAAACGTCACAAATCAATGAGTTAGATAACCTTGGCGTACCCGGCATACGGATATATAAAACGGCAAGAACTGGAGAGCTAGTTGCATACATTGTGTTGCAAGGTCCCCACAGCGGACCTTCAATTGTGTTGCCCCGAGACGGGGGATAAGGGGATACCTGATGAAACACGTACTTTGGATTCTTCTTGTGGTGTGTTCAATTACTGTCTTCGGCGGGTTTGCCGAGCCGACTAACGCCCAGGTTTCCAATGGCTCGATTTCTGGCACTGTCACGGACGCCCAAGGGGCAGGTGTAGCTGACGCTGCGGTCCAGGTCACCCATAAAGAGACGAACCAGGAAACCCAAACCACCAGTGACAGCTCCGGTTTATTCCGCTTGAATCTGCTTCAACCCGGCGAATACCGCCTTGAGATTACGAAACCCGGATTTAACAAGGTTGCGTTCGACTCTGTGATAGTTTCAGTCGGTGCCGACCGCGGTATGGGATCGATCAAGCTTGAGATCGGCCAAGTTACTTCGACCGTGGAGGTAACTTCCGCTGCGCCGCTGCTGGAGAGCACCGAAGCACAGATTACTAATTCATTTACTAGCGAAAGCCTTACCACGTTTCCTGGAATACTGGAAAATCAAGGTTTGGACAACTTGGCCCTTACAGTGCCCGGCGTCGTCAACAATCGTGACCTTGGGTTTTCTAATACCAACGGGGTGGGCTTTGCGGTAAACGGCCTTCGGGGGCGCAACAACGATCAGCAAATTGACGGACAGAATAATAACGACAATTCTGTTGCCGGGCCCGGGCTTTTCGTTTCCGACCCGGAATTCGTGGCCGAATACCAGATAACCACCAGCAATTTCTCAGCAGAATACGGACGAAATTCGGGATCGGTCGTCAACATCGTCACCAAATCGGGCTCTAACAATTTTCACGGGTCGGTGTACGGCACTGAGAGCAACTCCGCTCTGAATGCTCTTTCGAACGTGCAGAAAGAAACGACTGCCTCGGGGTTCGAGGGACTAACTAAGCCCTCACGATTCAATGACGAATTTACCGGGGCAACCATTGGCGGCCCGGTCTGGAAAGACCATTTGTTTTTCTTTGGCGGGTTCGACGACGAGATCGTCTCGCAGAGTCAACTATATGGCACCGGTTTGTTGACCCCAACTCCGGCGGGGATAACCACGATGGTGGGTTGTTACGGCAACACCCCCAGTTTGCAAGCGCTGCAAAAGTTCGGCCCCTACGGCATCACTGGCGGCAATCCCCAGCCGCAGGGCACTCCGCAACTTGTGGATTTGACGGGTTGCACCGGAGTAGAATTCGCAGGAGTGCAGCGCACTCTTCCGACCGGGTCCAAATCCTATAACTTCCCCGTTCGTCTGGATCTACAAACCGCCAAAAACCACTTCTATGGTCGCTATCTTTATAATAAATCCACATTTTTCAACAATGACGCTTTCGGCACTCTCGACGCCGGACCTGCTGCCGGTTACCCGGTGGACGTCCCTGCGTTGTCCCAGGATTATGGGTTTAGCTGGGTGCGTACCATCAGCACCAGAATGTCCAACGAGTTTCGCGCCAGCTACGGAAGGGTGAACGTCGGCTTCGGTGGAAATTCGATCGGAAACACCGTCCCCATTGCGCAGCAGGTCGACCAAGCACTGGCGCGTGTCACGTTCAACAGTTCGAGTTTGCTTCCCATCGGTCCCACTACGAACGCGCCGCAAGGGCGCATCGTGAACACCTATCAATTCCAGGATAACTGGAGTTATTACCGGGGGCGCCATTCGCTCAAGGCAGGTGTGAACTTCACATATCAAAGGTCACCGAACGCTTTCCTTCCGAATATAAACGGTGCGTATCGATTTACGAATTGGGGTACGTTCGGATTGGACACCCCGAACCGCATCCAAGTCGCGCAGGGCAATCCGGAACTCGATTTTCGCGAGAAGGACACCTTTCTTTACTTCGGTGACGACTTCAAGGTAAAGAAAAATTTAACTTTGAATCTGGGACTGACCTGGTCGTATTACGGGCAGCCTGCCAATCTCTTTCATACCATCACTACTAATAATCAGAGCGGCTCTAATCCTCTTTGGAATCCCGCCGTGCCTTCATCTGCCACCATCTTTCCAACCATTCCCGCGCCGAAGAACAGTTGGGGACCGAGCGTTGGTTTTGCTTGGACCCCCGATAACGCCCTCATGGGGCACGATGGAAAAACGGTAGTACGCGGTGGCTACCGCTTATCGTATGATCCGCCTTTTTACAACATCTACCTGAACATCTCGAGCTCTGCTCCAATCGTCTTTTTGCAGACACTCTCGGCCGCTTCCACACCTATTGGCACACATAACTTACTTGCCGACCCGACCGGGCCGAACAATCGCGCCGATCTGGCGCCGGCTCTGGTGCGTGGCGTCTTTGATCCACGGACCTTCAATGACACCAGCATCACCCCGAACTTCGGACCCGAGAAGACCCATGAATGGTCTCTTGGATTGCAGCGTCAGGTTTTTTCCGGCGCTGTCTTCGAAGCGCGCTACGTCGGGAACCACGCATTGGATCTCTTCCAATCGATTAACGGGAATCCAAACATCGCTGGTCTCTTGGCGGATTTTCCCAACCTGGTTCCCGCTGGGTTGACTCCGTGCACCACACCCACGACGATTCTCGGACCGGGACAGACCTCGCATCCCGAACTCGGCCGCGTGGATTGCAACCAGGGGATCGTGCGTCAGCGCACCAATACCGCCTATTCCGACTATAACGGTCTTCAACTTGAGTTGCGCGGAAATCAGATCCGGCACCAATTAACGCTGAGGGCCGGCTACACCTTCAGCAAGACCACCGACAATGCCAGTGAAATCTTCGCTACCTTTGGTGCTGGCAACTCGCAAACGTTCTCGCAAAGCCAGGTCAATTTCACCGGCACCGAGCACGGCAATTCTGGCCTTGATTTCCCGCACGTCTTCTTCGTTGCCTTTACCGAAGAATTGCCGATGTTCCGCGCACAACACGGGATAGTCGGGCACATGCTTGGAGGATGGGCAGTTGCCGGGAGCTACTACATCAGTTCCGGCCAACCTTATACCCCAGTCCAGTTCGCTCTCAATGGTGGGGGGCCCGACTATGACAACGCCTTTGTAAACGCCTTCTATGGTACCGTCGACCAGGCATTAAGGCCTTTTGCTGCTAATCCGGCAGCGCCCGTCAATCAAGTCGGTATTTACGCCGGCGATATATTGGGATGTGACAATGTCGCCACTGCTTGTCCAACTGGAATTACTCCCACAACCTTAATCAGCCTGAACCAATTCAACATCGACGGTTCAGCTAAGCCCGTCACGAGCAAAGATGTCCGTTTCATCGCAAATACCGCGACTGCGAACACCGTTTTCAACTCGCCCTTCGGCAACGTCGGACGAAACACTTTGCGCGATTCCTGGACTAACATCGGTAACTTTACATTGTTCAAGAGCGTAACCATTCGCGAAAACCTCAAAGCTCAGTTTCACGCGACCATGCAGAATGTGTTCAACCACCCCAACTATTTCTCCATCGATCCTTTCCTGGACGATGCGGGGCTCCACAGTGAGACAACCGGTTTCGCGGATCCAACCGTCTTTTCCGGCGGCCTCCAAAACGGCACGGTGGGCAATCCAGGACGCAAGATCGCGTTTGGACTCACCATTCGCTTTTAACTAAGGCTGAGCAGTCATTTAGGACAATGAGGCGTCCCCGAGGTTGGGACGCCTCATTTTTTGTAAGCCGACCGTTCCAGAGCTTAAGGCCACGGGGTGTGATTTAGGCGAGACTCTAAGAATCAGTTGCAGTGTTTACGCATAGCACGATTTTGCTCCCGGCGGGTTAATGAGATAGCCACAGCGCCAGCCGCCATGCTTGTCTTACAACCTCAGAAAACCCTACTGTAGAACTCAGGAGGAGCTGTGCCTCGCCAAAGCCCATGAGCATCGACACGCGTGGTGGCTCGCGCAGTTTCGTTCGCAGCCTCAACATTCTGTTGAAGCTCGCTCGCCTCTATGAGTTCGGGCATGTGCGCACCGCCGCTCAATTTGAAACCACTTGGAAAGAATTGCGCGGCGCCCTGGATGAAAGCGGCGGTACGGGGCTCTTGCTCGGCGCTTCCGGAAATCAAATTTTGCTCGATGGTGTGCCGCTCGGCACCTCGGCTGGCGAAAAAAATTTTGCGCAACTGCTAATTTCTTCCGGTATCGCCAGCATCCACTTTTCTCCTGCGCTTACCCAATCGCAGTTCGCCCGTTTCGTTCGCGCCTTTCCAACTGGCAACGCAAAACCGTCTTCCCTCGCGGAACACCTTAAAGCCGCTCTCGCTGGCGAAACCGGTATCAGGGTAAATGAGATTCGTTACGTTGCCGAGGATTCCTCGGTCGCCGGAATAAAAACCGCCGCAAACCTTGCCGCGAAAGTGCTGGGCGCCACCGGCGACAAATTCCAGGACTTGTTCAACGACCCCGGCCGCTTGTTGCAAATGATTCTGGCTGCCGAGAGTTCCCGCGGCGGAGCTGGAGCTGGCGGCGGTCCAGGAACTCCCGGTTCGAAGGGTGGTGGGGGAGATGGCCCATCCCGAGGCTCTGGCGGCGATGATCTTTGGGAGTCTCGCGGCAGCGGTTCTGGTGGAGGAACCGGCTCTGGCAGTGGACCGGGACCTGGAAATGGAAGGGGCCCGGGATTCGGTCTTGGGCATGGCACTGGATCCGGGACTGGCTCAGGTGGCGGACCTGGATCGGGGAATGGTGGCGGATTCGGGCCGGACCGTGGAGGCGATGGGGGATTCGGAACCGGTGGCGGAACTGGAACTGGATCAGGTAGCGAAAGTGGTGGAACCGGATCAGGCCTAGGCCCAGGCAGCGGAAGGGGTTCGGGAACGCAACCTGCCGGCATCGAGCCTCCCACATTTGGCCGCTGGCGGTCCGCCTCCGCATTACTGCGAACGGAACTGTCTGGATCCCCTGAATCAATGTTGCCGTCCACCGGCGTGACCCTGGGTGCTACTTACTCCGTGGCAGAGGAAGAAATACGTTCTGTTCTAAGTTTGTTCTCGCAGCTTGGAAAGTCGCGCAAGAGCCCGGATGCCCGCATGGATATGCCGACATTTCAATCCCGGCTCAGCGCCATGCCCGTTCGCGCACAATTCACGTTGCAGCAGGCTCTTGCCGGTTTGGCCGCCCAGGCGCCCACCGAAGCGCCCGACAAACCCATGCTACTCAAGCTTGCGGAACACGTGGCCATTCGCTTCGCGCTCGACAGTTACGAGCGCGGCGAACTGCGCGTCAACGCCGTCAAGCAAACCCTTGATCGCATGAATGCAGAGATTGAAGCCTTACGCAAGATACTCGGTACCCAGGAAGAGATGATGGCCAGCGCTGGCCTTTCCGTACAATCCCACACCGAGCTCCTGGATCAGGAATTCTGGCAGCAAGTGCCGGAAGAAAACAAAAAAAAGGTTTTGACCTCCGAAGAGGCTTGGTGTGTTCCGCCTCGCAATATTCGCGTTTATCTGGAAGATATGCTTCGTCGCGGCGAACTAAAAACCGTCAACGAAGTGCTTCTGAATTACGTCTCTTGTATCGCCATGGACGCGCCCGAAGCCCGAAGGACGGCCGCGATTGGCATCTCCGATCTCGCCGAGCTTTATGGCAGCGGCGACGGCAGCGCGCTGATGGACGCTATCCGCCGCACCGGGAACCAGCTTGCCGTGGAACGCGAGCCCGAACTGCAAATGCTCGTCGGCGCGACTTTCGTCCGCCTTAGCCAGGAGGCTGCAGCCAAGCGCTGCTACGCCGCGATTCATCAGGCCTTGGCCTCTCTAGAGAGCGTTGAGATCCAGCGCCCTGGTGCTACACAAAGCCTACGTCCCCGTATCGGTGCCGAGGAACGCATCCCCGAATTCGTCGAAGAGGCTCTGCGCGGAGGCCAGCTCCCCGACGGCTTGGCCGAAATTCTAGCTTTAATGCCGCAGGCCACCTTGCATTATCTAACTACCAGATTTGGACATTGCGGATTCCGCGAGGATTGCGAACTCCTGGGTAACATGGCTCGCGGACTCGGTGATGACGCTACCAATCGTTTGATCGAAACCTTGCAGACCGCCCCCGCAACCGAAGCTGCCGAAGTTATCGGCCTCCTTAGTCAACTCGACCCCGACATCGTGGAACAATTGCTCCCTGCGCGTCTTGAACAATGGCCACGCGGGGCGCATGATCGCGCGGTCCGTCAACTGTCTTCCGTCCCTGCGGAGCAGCGCGCCCGTTTGCTCGTGGCCCTTTACGATTTTCTCGACAGCACGATTCGCCCGCTGGCGATTGACGAAATGGGCATGTCTGGGCGTCCCGAATGCATCACTAAGCTCTTGCATCTCGTCGACGACGACCACACCCCAGGCTATGCTCGCGTTAAGGCCACTGAAGCCTTGGGACGATTGCGCGCCACGCGCGCCGGCCATTCCCTCGAGCGCATTCTTGACGCCAAGCAACTATGGCGTTGGACCTATCCCAGTGAATTGCGCATCGCCGCTGCGCAGGCTTTAATCCTGATTAACCCGCCTCTCGGCACACAAAAGGTGACTAACTGCGACATCGATCACCGCGACTTGGCCCTCGCGCCCAGTGACCCTGAGCCCAACGCATCGGTCATCCGCCAGCGTCGTTACGCGCGCTTAAAACTTTCTCGCAACGTGATTATCACCACCACCAACCTCCGGGAGAATTTCAAGCTATCCATCCCGGAGCTAAACCTCGGCGGCGGCATTGGTTCCGGCGAGCGTAACCTTCCGCCCGGGTCGATCCTCAATTTGAAAATAGCTTCAGGCGTAAGAAATATTAAGGCTCAAGCAATTGTTCGCGGCGCCCGTCCTCAAGCCATGGCTTTTGAATTCGTGGAAATGGACCTGGAAGAGCGCTCGCGGCTCAGGAAATTGCTCCTGGAACTCGGCTCATTGCCGCCATCCGCTGCCCCTATCAATCGCAGCCGGCGCCGCGGCCGCATCGCCCTCAAGAACTAAACCGCAGTCCACGTATTTTCCGATCAACCGCGCAACCACCCGGATACTTCGCCACCTGCCCGTTACTTGACCCGCTGGGCACATAGGACCTATGTACCATTGCACGGGACCATTCTGGAACTTAGGGTACTAGGTAGGTAGTCCTATTGTGGGGCTCTCCAGAACCCTCATGAAAATAGATCCACATGCAGCTTCGGCCCGTGCATTCGTCCGCAGCCTCAATATTCTATTGAAGTTTGCACGCCTCTACGGTTACGACCACGTCCGCACCATCGAGCATCTGGACATCGCCTGGCGTGAGCTGCAAGCGGCCATGCCTCCCGCCTCTGAGTCTGGGCTGCTTCTGGGCGTCACCGGCTCGCAATTATTGCTTGATGGTGTCCCGCTCGAAGGCGCTCCCGCGGAGAGGCAGTTCGCGTTGTTGCTTTCTACCGCGGGAATTGCCAGCGTTCAATTTTTTCCAGCGGTGACCCACGAAGAATTGCGGCGCTTCGCGCGTGCCTTTCCCACCAGCAAAGCCAAGCCCGCCGAGCTGGTTTTACAACTTAAGTCCGCGCTCGTGGGCGTGCGCGGAGTGCGCATCAACGAAATCTGCTTCATTGCCACCGACGCGCGCTTGAAAGACGCCAGTATAGCTGCGCAGCTTGCTGTTGCCTCGCTTGGCGATGCCAGCCAGGACGAGTTCAAGCAATGGCTCAACGATCCCCAAAAATTATTGGAGTTGATTACCGCTGCGCAAGGCTCGCACGTCGAAGGTTCCAGTGCCAATGGCTCAAAATTTGCAGGAGCTGTGGGCCCCGGTACAGCCTCAGCCGCACGCGGCGCGACGGCAACCGGCCCCGGCGTTCCGGGCACTGGTAATCCCGACGTGGCATTTGCAACCGGCCCTGGCAACGATCTTTCCACTTCATTCCGTGGGGGTGACGCGGGTGGTTACTGGATTCCCGCAGGCGCAGCCGTGCCAGAAGGCCTGGTTCCAAGCTATTCGGACCGAAGAACTGTCGCCCCCAGTGAAGCTGAGATGTTCAGAATTCTTGGCGCGCTCACAAGTTTTGGTCAGATCGCTTCCGGTCAAGGTGGGATTGCCGGCGCCGGCACATTCCAACAACAGATCGCGCAATTGCCGGGCACCGCGCAGGCCACGCTGCGTCAGGCCATCGCCGGTTTGGCGGCCCAAACCACGCAAACCAAACCCGATGAAACCATGCTGGTGCAGTTGGCCGAACACCTCGCCATCCGTTTCGCCCTGGAGCAATTCGAACACGGCGATGTCAAAGTCAGCGCCGTCCGCCAGATGCTTGATCGCATGAATCAGGAGATTGAGAGTCTCCGTAAAATTCTTGGCGCACACGAAAATAAAATGACCGACGCGGGCATTCTCGTGGAATCCCACCGCGAAATCCTCGACCGCCAATTCTGGGCCGCCGTCCCCGACAGCGGCAAGCAAAGTGTTTTGCTTTCCGAAGATGCCTGGTGCATTCCGGCGCGTAACGTGCAGTCCTACGTCGCCGGTCTGCTCGAAAAGGGAAATGTCGCCGAAGCTAGCAACATTTTGCAAAACTATGCTTCCTGTGCCGACAGCGAAGACGCCGAAGCGCGCAAAAAAACTGCCGCCGGTTTATCCGAGCTCGCGGGACTTTATGCCAAGGCCGATCCAAACCTTCTTGGCGAAGCGCTGCGTCATGTCGGCCTTCGCCTCAATATCGAACAGGATGCGGAAGTGCAAGGCACAGTCAGCGCCGCCTTCGTGCGCCTCAGCCAGGAAGCCGCATCGACTCGCTCCTTTTCCGCCATGGAGCAGGCCCTCGAACTGCTGGACGGCGTTGAAGCGCAGCGTCCGGGAATCGCGCGCAGTTTACGGGGCAAAATGGGTATTGAAGAACGTGTGCCCGACTTTGTCGATGAGGCATTGCGCGCTCGTCAGGTTGCTGCCGGCCTCACGGGAGTCTTAAAACTTTTGCCGCAGCCAGCCATGGAACAGCTTTCCGCGCGCTTCAATCGCTGCAGCCAACGTGACGATGCGGAGAACATCGCTAATCTGGCGGGCGATCTGGGTGAAGAAGGTCTGCAGTATTTGCGCAGTACGATGCGCGGCGGACCCGTTACCGAAGCTGTTGAAATGGCTGGCTTGCTCAGCAGGCTGGATCCGCAAGCCGTAGAAGTTTTTCTCCCAGGCCGCATCAGGGACTTTGCGCGTAGTGCCCAGGATCGCATCGTGCGTCAGATTTCCGGCAGTGGAGCGACCGGTTGCTGCCGCATTTTGCTGAGCATTGTGGACTATGTCGATCCGCTGGTCATGCCGTTGGTCATCGACGAAATTGGCGTGACTGGTGACCGCGAAGCCCTTGGCCGCTTGCTGACCATTGTCGATGGCGATTTGCCGATCGGTTCCGGCCAATACCTACGCGTCAAAGCTGTCGAAGCGCTCGGCCGCATTCCCGCAACCGAATCCATTGCTGCGCTAAAACGTATCGCCGGCGGGAAAAAAGTCTTTGGCTGGACGCACTCGCAGGAATTGCGCATCGCCGCTCTGCAGGCTCTCGAAAAACTTGACCTCGCGTGGGCGCAGGAATTTCTGCCCAACAGCGGCATCGAAAATGAAGATCTGGCCCTTGCTCCTTTGACCGTGTTAGCCGACTCCAAATTTGTTCGGCAACGCCGGCATACGCGTGTGCGCCTTAGAAAGCCGCTTACCGCTGTCAGCACCAACTTGAAAGAAAATTGCCGCCTGGAAATAAAAACCGCCAGCTTGGGCGGCGGTGTGGCTACCATCAGCCGCCATCTCGCGCCTGGCACACAGGTCCAGCTGAAGCTGCAGTTGGGTTTGCGCAACTTGCAAGCCACCGCGTTAATGCGCGACTACCGCGCACAGGACATGGCCTTTGAAATTGTGGATATGAATCTCGACGAGCGCACCAAATATCGTCGCTTGCTCGCCGGAAAACTCACCCGTCTCGCACCCGCCATCGAAGAAGACGCCATCACCACCGCGCCGCCAGTCAACCCCGCAATAGCCCGCTGATCTGAGAGAAGTCTTAGTATCCGGCACCGCCACGACACCATTTTACCGTCGTATGACCAGCTATTATTTGGTACCAAAGGACAGTAGATTCTTGGCTTGCGGATCGGTAATCTGAAACCGCTTCTTACGATTCTTCGTCCCACCACCGACCGTGCTGCAGAGGTGAATAGATGCCATCCGCCGTCGCAGATAGACGTAGCCAAAGAATTCCTCTCGATGTGCCACTGGTTATAAAAGGGCGCACCGGCGGCAAGCAGAATTTTCGCGAAGAAACATTCACATTGAGCGCCAGCGCTCATGGTGTGTTGTTGGCGCTGAAGACTAGCGTTTCCCTCGGTCAAAAAGTACAGTTACTGAATCGAAAGACCTGGGATGAAGTGGAGGGCCACGTAGTCTACGTCGGGCTTCCTAATGCTGGACTAACCAGAGTGGGCATTGAATTTGAGCAGCCCGCTCCGGATTTCTGGTCTTTGGCCGCCCCTCCCGCGGACTGGCGTAGCGCTACTCCAGACCGGTAAATCCATCCCTCGCGCACGTTAGTTTCGCGCGACTCTTACCTTGTTTTTGATACCGCTCCCGCGGCAATAAAAGAACCACCGCTCATCGCCAATGCGACGAACAGGCTGGTCAATTCGTCTTTGTTGTGGATATGAGCAAACACCCGTGGAGCATGCAGCAGAACCGTCCACAAAAGAAACATTAGGCCTAACAGCGCAGCTCCCAGTCGCGCTTGTATTCTGCTCGTGATCGCTATCGCGGCGGCGATAAATGCGCTTCCTGTAAAATACGTTAAGAACAAGTGCGCGGGCATCCAAGACGGGATCAGTGTGGCGATGTAAGCCGCGTACATGAAGTGTTGCACGCCAAAAATCAGCATGGAAAACGCAAACAGACAAAGTCCAACCTTGCCGAGTCTTCCTGTGAACGGTTGCCACCATTGAAAAATCCCCAGCCCGGAAGGTGAAGTTCCCGCGAGCACCAAAGCCGCGCCAGCCAAAGCCAAAGCCTCCAAGGCGCCGGTGCATTCACCACCTTGAGAGATGACCGTGCGTAGTCGCATCGTATGCAACGCGACGACGCACACGAAACAGAACATACCTAATACAGTGGCCGACCATCGAACCCGAACGTTCGCCAAGATGCAAACGCCGGCCGCGACAAGCAAAGCTCCCGTCAAATACGCTCCCGGTGCTCCGCCAGGAGCCCCATGGCGGCACCGGTGGCAACCCCTGGGCGAATCGTCCGTAATTAAGGTATTGAATGCCGAATACTACGATCGGAATCGCAAAAAAGACCCGTCCAATCGTTTTCAAATTAGTCATAATACCGGTCGCGGCAAAGACTTTTCCGCTTAGACGTTACACAACATGAACTGTTTCTTCGTGGCCAGTTTGTTCAGGGCATGGAGAAGCCGAGCAAACCATGGCGATCGCACTCAAAGCCAAAGCCGATGCTTTTCGCGGCATGCACCAGGCTCCTCCGATATTAATTCTCCCCAATGCCTGGGATGCCGTAACCGCGCGATTGTTTGTGAAAGCTGGCGCACGAGCGATTGCCACCACCAGCGCAGGCATGGCCGCGACGCTGGGCTACGCGGACGGCCAAAAAGTGCCCCGGGAATTAATGATGGAGGCGATCGCGCGTATTGCCCGGGTGGTAGATGTGCCAGTCACCGCCGACATAGAATCCGGTTATGCGGCGTCGCCAAAAGACCTGCATGAATCGATTCGCGCCGTCATTAATGCAGGCGCGATCGGGTTCAATCTTGAAGACGCTACGGAAAATTCTTCGCCGCCGCTGTTTGCGTTGGAACACCAAATCGAACGCATTCGAGTGGCGCGTGTAGCAGGGGACAACGCCAACGTTCGCGTGGTCATCAACGCGCGCACGGATGTCTATCTCGCCAAAGTTGGCGAGCCTGCCACTAGATTTGCAGAAACGGTGCGTCGGCTGAACGCTTATCGCGAAGCTGGCGCAGATTGTGTATTCGTGCCGGGTGTCACGGATATCGCCACACTTACTCAGCTGGTGCGTAGTGTGCCGGGCCCTCTCAATGTTTTGGCTGGCCCCGGGATGCCGCCGGTGGCTGACTTGCAACGCATCGGGATAGCGCGGTTGAGCGTGGGTTCTGGAATTATGCGCGCGACACTCGCCCTGGCACGGGATGCAGCGGATGAACTGCTGCAAAAGGGTACCTACAACACATTCCTGGATCGCAATATTCCTTACAACGAAGTCAACGAGCTGATGAAATAAGACGTTCGAAAAAACGCCTCGGCCAGCACCCTGCCCATTGTTTACTCGTAGCGCAAAGCCACCATAGCATCGACCCTGAATCCACGCCCCGCGTGCGCTACACATGGTCCCGGCACTTCGTTTTACCGAGCTTGCCGTTTGGGCGCTGAATGTTGCGATTCTTGGCGGGAATGCATCCAACCAGTTAGAATAAGATGATCGTACGCAGTTTGCTGTAGCGCTCTGTTCCGACCTACACGCAGAAAACCGTCAGGAAACGGCGAACCATTACATGGAAGCAGCACAAATACTCGATAGAGTCGTCGCGCGATTTATCGGCACCAAGCACGAGCGCGACGTTAAGAAACTGCAGCCTCTCATAGCTTCGATCAACGCCGGCGAAGCCGAGATGAAGGCGCTATCCGGTGAGGATTTGAAGCTGCGCTTTGCGGAGCTCAAGGCCCAGGTACAGGAGCGCCTCAAGGACGCCGATCCCGCGGAACCCACTTTTCGCGAATTGATGCAGCAGGCTCTGGAGCCAGCCATCGTGCCAGCATTTGCCTTGGTGCGCGAAGCGGGCTGGCGCTTTCTGAACATGCGCCATTTTGACGTGCAGTTAATCGGCGGCATGGTTCTGCACGAAGGCAAAATCGCGGAGATGAAAACCGGCGAAGGAAAAACCCTGGTGGCCACTTTGCCTGCTTGTTTGAACGCGCTGGCCGGCCGCGGCGTCCACATCGTTACCGTCAACGATTACTTAGCACGCCGCGACGCTGAGTGGATGAGCCCTTTGTATCGCGCGCTGGGCCTGAGCGTTGGCGTTATCGTGCACGACTTGGACGATCAGCAGCGCCGTGCCGCGTACCACGCGGACATTACCTACGGCACGAACAACGAATTTGGCTTCGACTATCTCCGCGACAACATGAAATATGACCTCGCCAATTGTGTCCAGCGCGGTCATCACTTCGCTATCGTCGACGAAGTGGACTCCATCCTCATCGACGAAGCGCGTACGCCCTTGATTATTTCCGGGCCTTCGGAAGAGTCCACCGACAAATACGCCAAGATTGACAAGATTATTCCTAAATTGATTCAGGACATCGATTACACCATCGATGAAAAGCATCGCACTGCTACGCTCACGGAAGAAGGCGTCAGCAAGACCGAGCGGCTGCTCGGCCTCGGCAATTTATACGATCCCGCGCACATGGAATCCATTCACCATGTCTATCAGGCCCTGCGCGCGCACACCCTGTACAAAAATGACGTGGACTACGTCATCAAAAACGGCGAAGTCATCATCGTTGACGAATTTACCGGGCGTCAGATGCCCGGCCGTCGCTGGTCAGACGGTTTGCACCAGGCCGTCGAAGCCAAGGAAGGCGTGAAGATCGAGCGCGAAAATCAGACCCTCGCCACCATCACCTTCCAGAATTATTTCCGCATGTACAAGAAACTCGCTGGCATGACCGGTACCGCGGAAACGGAAGCGGCGGAATTCAGCAAGATTTATAACCTGGACGTCGTGGTGATTCCCACCAACCGCAATTTGATTCGCAGAGAGCATCCCGACATCGTTTACCGCACCGAAAAAGAAAAATTCACCGCCGTGGTGAACGGCATAATGCAGGAAGACGATTCCTTCGCCAACGGCATTCGTCATTATCATGAACGCGGGCAGCCTGTACTGGTCGGCACAATTTCCATCGAAAAGTCCGAAACGATTTCCGCTCTGTTGAAAGCGGCAAAAATCCCCCACGAGGTTTTGAACGCCAAGCAACACGAGCGCGAATCGCGTATCGTGGCGCAGGCCGGACGCAAAGGAGCCGTCACCGTGGCCACCAACATGGCCGGCCGCGGCACCGACATTCTGCTCGGTGGAAATCCCGAGCAGATGACCCGCGATTATTTCCTGAAAAATAAAATGGCTATGCCCTATGCCGCGGCGCCCGCAGTGATCGCTGCCGATGGAGCCGGCAACGGCGCCGCTGCGCCGGTAACGCCTATGGTGCTGTTCCAGCACGAAGGCAAAATTTTCCAGGTGCCCGCCGATCAATGGAAGCCGATTTACAATCAGTTCGCGGACCAGTGCAAAGCGGAGCACGACGAAGTTGTGGCCCTCGGCGGCTTGCACATTCTTGGCACTGAACGCCACGAAGCCCGCCGCATCGACAATCAATTGCGTGGCCGCGCCGGACGACAGGGCGATCCCGGATCCTCACGCTTTTTCCTCTCGCTGGAAGACGACTTGATGCGTATTTTTGGCGGCGAACGCGTCAAGGCGTTGATGTTCCGCCTGGGCATGACCGAAGGCGTGCCCATCGAATCCGGCCTGATTTCGCGGCGCATTGAAAACGCGCAGAAATCCGTGGAAGCGCAAAACTTTGATGCCCGTAAACATTTGCTGGAATACGACGATGTGATGAACAAGCAGCGCGAAACCATTTATGGTATTCGCCGCTCAGCGCTCGAAGGCAAAGACCAGCGTGATTATGTTCTGGGCATCGCGGAAGATGTGGCCCGCGAGCTGGTAAACACGTTTTGCCCGCGCGAACAGCATCCCGATCAATGGAACACCGTGCAATTCCTGGCCGAAATGAATGCCCAGTTTGGCATCGACGCGAAAGCTGCTGGTGCCGATCCCGGCACGCTCACCCACGATGCGCTTTCCGACGCCGCTGCCGAAGCGGTGAACACGCGCTATGCGGAAAAGGAAACGCAATTTGGCGCCGACCTGATGCGCTGGTTAGAGCGCCGCATCATTCTCGACGTGGTGGACTCCCAATGGAAAGATCACCTTCTTTCGCTCGATCACTTGAAAGAGGGCATCGGGCTGCGCGGGTACGGTCAAAAAGATCCGTTGGTCGAGTTCAAAAAGGAAGCCTTCACTCTTTTCGAAGACATGATGGCCCGCATCGACAATGAAACCGTGCGCTATTTATTTCACATCCAGGTGCAGCAGGGAGAGCCGCAACAATTGGAGCAGCGTCCCGAACCACCGCGGCCCCCCAGGCCGGATGCGCGGAACGCCATGGCTAGCGCCGCGGCGCGAGCTTCTGGTGATGGCGACCGCGAACCGCAGCATTTGCCTTCCGTCGCGCGCGAAATTGAACGCAAGCAGGCCCGGCAGCAGCGCGATCTGCAATATCAAACCGGCCCGGCGCAAGCCGAAGCCCCCAAGCCCGTTCGCGCTGCCGCGAAAGTTGGGCGCAATGATCCGTGTCCCTGCGGATCGGGAAAGAAATATAAGAAGTGTCACGGCGCGAATGTCTGATCGCGACGTGTCGCTCATTCCATTACCGTGAACGAGAATTGTTCTGAACTGAAATAATTTTTGCCGGCGCGAGAGCCACTCCAAAGGATCAAATAAAATGCCGCCAGGAACAGGTCCGATGCAGCAGCCCGTACGTCAGCCAATTCCCGGCGTGAAAAACCTCGTCGCGGTTGCTAGCGGCAAAGGTGGCGTGGGCAAAACCACCGTCGCAGTAAATCTTGCTTTGGCCCTTGCCAAACTTGGACACAAAGTTGGATTGATGGACGCCGACGTGTACGGGCCCAATGTGCCGATCATGTTGGGCACCCACACCGAACCGCAAGCCACGCAGGACAAGCGCATCATTCCGGTGATGGCCCAGGGCATCAAGATGATTTCCATGGGCCTCCTGAATCCCGGCGACAAGCCCATGATTTGGCGCGGGCCCATGCTGCATAGCGTGATCACTCAATTTCTCCGCAGCGTCGATTGGGGAGAACTGGATTATTTGCTGATCGATCTGCCGCCCGGCACGGGCGATGTGCAACTCACGCTGATCCAGACCGTAGCCGTAACTGGCGCCGTAATTGTTACCACGCCTTCAACGGTCGCTTTGGCCGACGTGCGCAAGGCCATTGAAATGTTTCGCCAGGTAAACGTGGAAGTGTTGGGCGTAGTCGAAAATATGAGCACCTTTTCTTGTCCGCACTGCGGCAAAGCCGTAGACATTTTCGGTCATGGTGATGGCGCCACCACCGCCAGGGAATACGGCGTGCCGCTCCTTGGCGAAATAGAAATTGATCCGCGCATTCGCGTCGGGGGTGATACCGGCAAGCCGGTAGCCGCCCTGGGCGAAGATGGCGCAGGCGCCAAAAGCCTCTTTGTCGTAGCACGCGCAATGACCGCGCGGCTTGTGGAAGTCGGCGCTACCGCAACCGGCCCGCAAGTACAAATCGACTAGTTGTCGCCGATTTCCATCTTGCCGGGAGACCCACCCTTAAGATTACTAGAGCCTTCGGGTGGCCTACCCTTTGTGGTTTTCGGTTTTTGCAAAGGGTGGGTGCTTTTCTCTGACTCCATCCAGCCTGACAGCTAACCACTTGCGAGTCTCGAGAGCCGCTGCCGCACCCTTCACCATTCGCAATCTCGATTTCTTTGCGCGAAACACAATCCCCATTAAGATAGAGGCAAGCTAACGGCGGCCCTTGCATCTCTGGCTGCTAACCACGGGGAATATTGGCCAGAGTTCCGGACATTCGAGTCTATCGGGGGAAGAGGCCGCAGATTGCTGCCAGCGCGTGGATCGATCCCGCCGCGGTAATTATCGGCGACGTAACCATCGGCGAAGATGCCAGCGTGTGGCCCGGCACCATTATTCGCGGCGATGTGCATTACATTCGCATTGGCGCGCGCACCAACGTGCAGGACCGTTGCGTGCTTCACGTCATGAGAAACGAGTGGCCGTTGGTGCTGGGGGACGATGTCACGGTCGGACATTCCGTGACGCTGCATGGCTGCACCATCGAACCGCTCTGCCTGATCGGAATGGGCGCCATCATTCTGAACGGCGCGAGAATTGGAGCAGGCAGCATTATTGCCGCGGGCACGCTGGTCACCGAGCGCACTGTGATTCCGCCCGGCAGCCTGGTAATGGGCGCGCCCGCAAAGGTGAAGCGCTCGCTGACGGAATCGGATCGCGCTTCGATTGCCGATTACGCGAAGCGCTACGTGCAATACAAAAATATTTATCGTGAGGAAGCCGCAATTGAGTGAAAGTTCAGCAACCGGACAGCAATCCAAGCCCGCGGCGAAGCCTCGCAAATTTCAAGCCATTAAGGGCGTGCGGGATTTGCTGCCCGCTGAGACTCCCCTTTGGAATCATGTCGAGCAAACCGCGCACGCGGTTTTCGGCACGTTCGGTTTCAGCGAAATCCGCCTCCCAATTTTTGAACCAACGGAATTGTTCGCGCGCTCCATCGGCCTCGATACCGACGTGGTGTCGAAGGAAATGTATACCTTCGAGGATCGCGATGAGTCGATGATCAGTTTACGCCCCGAGGCGACCGCCAGCGTTTGCCGCGCCTACATTGAGCACAACATGCAGCAGCTTCCCCAGCCGGTGAAACTGTCTTACATGGGCCCGATGTTTCGGCGGGAGCGGCCACAAAAGGGGCGGTATCGCCAGTTCTACCAGATTGGCGCGGAAGTTCTGGGTGGAAATGATTCTCCCGGCATCGACGCCGAAGTCATCGACATGGTGATGACCTTCTTCGACAAACTCGAACTGCAGGGCCTGGAGCTGGACATCAATTCCATCGGCTGCCGCGAGTGCCGTCCAAAATATGTAGAAGTCCTGCGCGACGCGCTCATAAAAGTGAAAGACAAGCTCGGACCCGACAGCCAGCGCCGCATCGAAACAAATCCCTTGCGCGTTCTGGACTCCAAGCTTCCAAACGAGCAGGAGATCATCGCCACGTTGCCGCGCATGGCCGAGCATCTTTGTGCCGAATGCGCCGAACACTTCGCCGAAGTAAAGCGCCAGCTGGAATTGCGCGGAGTAATTTATCGCGAAAACTGGCGACTAGTCCGCGGCCTGGACTATTACATGCGCACAACATTTGAGATCACTGCGCAAGGCTTGGGCTCACAGAACGCCGTTTGCGGCGGCGGCCGCTATGACGGCCTCGTGGAGTTGCTCGGAGGCCCTCCCACCAAGGGAATTGGATTCGCCATCGGTGAAGATCGCTTGATTTTATCGCTGCAGGAAAGTGGGAAGGCCCCCGCGCCAACGGGACCTGAAGTCTACGTGGCATGGATGGGCGAAAAAGCTTTCGCCACGGCGATTCGAGCGGCGAAAGATCTGCGCGCAGCCGGTTTTCGCGTGGAACTGCCGGCCACCGAACAAAAATTCGGCAAGGCGCTCGGTCAAGCCGATAAACTCGGAGCGCGCTACGCGCTCGTGTTAGGCGAAGACGAAGTCTCCTCCGGTGGCTGGACCTTAAAGACCTTGGCCGACGGATCGCAGAAAAAATATACCGAGAGCGACTTGCTGGAGTATCTGCGAGAGACCAAGCCGGCCGCGCAACAGGGGACCTAGGTATCTAAGTATTTTCGAGGAGAAAAGAGTCTTGCTGGATTTTCTGGGCAATTTGAAGAGAACACACTACTGCGGCGATTTGCGCGCCAAAGATTCCCGCCACGATGTGATCGTCATGGGGTGGGTCGCGCGTCGGCGCGATCTCGGCAATTTGCTGTTTCTAGACGTTCGCGATCGCTCGGGAATCGTGCAGGTGGTTTTCAATAAAGAAACGCATCCGGAAGCCCATGCCAAGGCGGAACACGCGCGCTCGGAATTTGTGGTCGCTGTCGAAGGTAAAGTGATCCAGCGGCAGAAATCCAACCCAGAACTCGCTACCGGCGAAGTTGAGATTCAGGCCACACGACTGCACATTTTAAATACTGCCAAGACCCCGCCATTTCAAATTGAAGACGACATCAATGCCGCCGAGGAGACTCGGCTGCGTTATCGCTACCTCGATCTGCGCCGGCCGCATCCTCATCGCAATCTGGCGCTGCGCCACAAAATATTTCTGGAAATTCGCCGCACCATGGACGAATTGGGATTTCTTGAAATCGAAACGCCCGTGTTGACGCGCTCCACACCGGAAGGCGCTCGCGATTATCTGGTGCCCAGCCGCGTGCATCATGGCCAGTTTTACGCCCTGCCGCAATCGCCCCAAATTTTTAAGCAGATCCTGATGATCAGTGGACTCGACCGCTACTTTCAAATTGTGAAATGTTTTCGCGACGAGGATTTGCGCGCCGACCGCCAGCCCGAGTTTACCCAACTGGACGTGGAAATGTCCTTTCCACGCCAGGAAGATATTTTTAACGTAATCGAAACCCTGATGGTGCGTGCTTGCGCGGTAGCAGGAGTCAAAGCCGTAGCGCCATTTCCTCACATGCTTTATAAGGATGCCGTTCGAAAATACGGCAGCGACAAGCCCGACCTGCGTTTTGGCATGGAACTCCACGAAGTCACCGATGCTTTCCCTGCCGAAGCCAAATCAAAGTTGCAGATTGAAGGGAACGTTTTTGCCTTCGCGGCCCCCGGCGCGGCCGGATATTCGCGTAAACAATTGGATGACCTGACGGATAAGGCCAAAGCCGCAGGCGCGCGCGGCGCTTATTTTGTGAAGCTCGCCGCGGAAGGCACGACCTCCACCGTCGAGAAACTGATCGGCCCCGAAAACGTAAAGAAAATCGCGGAACTCTGCGCCGCGAAAACTGGCGACCTGATCGTGGCCGTCTCCGCGAAAGAAGAAATTAAAGGCACGGAAGCGGCCGCGCTGGTGGCCGGGCAATTGCGCTTGCAGCTTGGCGAAGCGCTTGGCGTCACCGACAAAAGTCAGTGGAAATTTCTGTGGTTGACCGGCTTCCCGCTTTTCGAATGGAGTAATTCCGACAAAACCTGGGTGAGCGCGCAACACCCCTTCACCGGAATTGTCGACGAGGATTTGGACAAACTTGAATCCGCGCCATGGGAAGTGCGCTCCAAGGGTTACGACCTGGTTTTGAATGGCGTAGAACTCGGCTCCGGTAGCATTCGAATCCACCGCCAGGACGTGCAGGAGCGGTTGTTTAAGGCGCTCGGGTTGACTGAAGAGCAACTTCGGCGGCGTTTCGGTTTTTTTCTCGATGCACTCACGTATGGTACTCCGCCTCATGGCGGCATTGCTCTTGGCCTCGATCGCGTAGTAATGCTGCTTGCAGGCGAAAAGTCCATTCGCGAAGTAATTGCATTCGGCAAAACCACTGCGGCGGTTGATTTGATGGCCGAATCCCCCAGCACAGTGGACAAAGAGCAACTCGATCAGCTGGGGATTCGCATCATCGAAAGCGCTTCATGACAAATCGCGAGACCGTGATCAGGAGCCGCTGAAACATTTTATGTCCCGAATTCGCATATTGGCGGAGGCGGTGGCGAATAAAATCGCCGCGGGCGAGGTTGTCGAGCGGCCCGCCTCGGTGGTGAAGGAGTTGCTGGAAAACGCGCTGGACGCGGGCGCCAGTACCATTCGCGTGGAGACGGAATCGGGCGGCCGCCGCATGATTCGCGTCATTGACGATGGGCATGGCATGACCCACGACGATGCGTTGCTGGCCTTCGAACGGCATGCCACCAGCAAATTGCGCAACGCTGATGACTTGCTGTCCATCGCCACGCTAGGCTTTCGCGGTGAAGCGCTGCCAACTATTGCGGCGGTCTCCAGGCTTACGCTGGAAACATGTGACGCCGCGGACGCGGAAGGTACCCGCGTTGAGTTTGCCGGCGGCAAATTGCTCGGAGTCAAACCGGCCGGACTGGCAGCGGGCACTACAATCAGTGTTGGTGATCTTTTTTACAGCGTGCCGGCTCGGAGAAAATTTCTAAAATCCGACACCACCGAGCTAGGCCACATCGCGTCGCTGGTGACGCACTACGCACTCGCGAATCCCAGCAAGCACTTCGTGCTGACCACCCCAACACAGGAAATTATCAATTGCTCTCCCGTAGAAAAGTTGGCCGACCGCGTATATCAGCTTTTTGGCAAGCAAGCACTCGACGAACTCGCGGAGATTCCTTTCGCGACCTCGGGATTTCGTTCCGCCATCACGGAGCCAGCGCTGGAACCCGAAGAAGAAAAATCCACGTTGACGGTCAGCGGCTTCACCTCGCGCCCCGAAGTGCAACGCGCGAATCGCAATGGAATTTATGTTTTCGTGAATCGCCGGCTCGTGCGCGACCGCCTGATCCTGCACGCAATTCATGAAGCCTATCGCAACATTTTGCCCGCCGGAGTTTTTCCCGCGACGCTGTTATTTCTGGATATACCCTATGACGAAGTGGATGTGAATGTGCACCCCGCGAAGATCGAGGTGCGCTTCCGGCGTCCGCAATTCGTTCACGATTTTACGCGCGACACCATCCGCCAGACGTTGACAGGTACGCGCGCAATTGCCAGCTTCGCGACGGCGGCGGGCGGCCCACAGTCGATGCGCACGCCCGGCGCGGGTGCGGGAATCTCGATGGCCGCGACGACCGCGGAATTTTCCACGCGAGAGCAGGGAATCGGCGGCGGCACCGGACAATCGGGAATTCCACGGGCCATCATTCCGGCGTCGGAAGATTTCGGCATGGGTTCCGGCGTTGGCTCGGACGGCGGTTTTGATTTAACTTCTGCGCCGCTCAGGCCCATCGAGCAGCGGTTGGCATTCGGACAGGGCGGCTTCTCCGCCGATCCAGGATCGACGCGTGGAGCGACGGTGGGAAATTGGGCCGCGAACCTGGCGAGTCCGAATGGCGACGCGCCAGCCAGCCTTCCGCGCCCAGATCAGATCTCCGATCTGAAACCGTTGGGTCAAGTGAGCTCGAGTTTTATCGTGGCCGTGAATGGCGGCGGCCTATGGCTGGTCGATCAGCATGTTGCGCACGAGCGCGTACTATTCGAGCAACACTTAGCGGCGCGCCGCGCCGGAAAAATCGAAGCGCAACGCATGCTGATGCCCATGGTCATCGAACTCGCGCCGCGACAAATTGTAATCTACGAAAAAATCGCCGAAGAACTGGCCGCCAATGGTTTTGAAGTCGAACCGATGGGACCAAGAAGTGTAGCCATCCAGGCGGTCCCCGCGGGAATTGCCGCGAGCGATGCTGAAAAACTCCTAACGGAAATTCTTGACGGAATTGAGCGGGAGAATGCGGCCATTTCCATCGAAACGCTGCAAGCCAAGATCGCTGCTTCCACCGCGTGCCACGCGGCCATCAAGGTAAATATGCCCTTGGATCAAACCAAAATGGAGTGGCTGCTGGCGGAACTTGCGAAAACGGATTGTCCCATGAGCTGTCCGCATGGACGGCCGGTGGTGTTGCGATACTCGGTGAAGGAAATCGAGCGCGCATTTCAAAGGATATGACATTCCATCGCACGACGATTTTAAACGTGCGCCGAACCGCACACACGAACAATTGAGCACGCGAGGTGAACGCGAAGGATGACCGACACGCAGAAGACCGCCGTTATTTTTGGAGTGGCCAACAAGCGCAGCATCGCGTGGGCCATCGCGCAGAAATTGCAGCTGGCTGGCTGGCGGCTGGCTATCACCTACCAAAACGAGCGCCTGGCGCAGGAAGCCAGGGGCCTGATCGACGAGCTTCCGGACGCTACCGGATTCATGTGCGACGTCTCCCACGACGACCAGATCGCGAAATTGTTTGAATCACTAAAACAAAAATACGGTACGCTGCAGGCCGTCGTGCATAGCGTGGCCTTTGCGCCTGCCGCGGAACTGAGCGGCGAATTTCTGAACACCACCCGCGAAGGTTTTCGCATTGCCCACGACGTCAGCGTCTATTCGCTGATTGCCGTGGCACGCGAGGCCGCTCCCTTGATGACGCAGGGAGGCGGCATCGTAACCATGACCTATTTCGGCGCGGAAAAAGTAGTCCCCAAATACAACGTGATGGGCGTGGCCAAGGCCGCGCTCGAAGCCAGCGTGCGCTATCTTGCCAATGATCTGGGAGCACAAAATATTCGCGTCAATGCCATTTCCGCGGGACCTATCAAAACGCTTGCGGCGCGCGGAATTTCAGGTTTGGGCGACATGCTGAAGTCCCATGCTGAGCGCGCTCCGCTGAAACGCAATGTCGATCCGGCCGAAGTCGGAGCAACAGCCGCGTTTTTGCTATCCGAAGCTGCTTCTGGAATTACGGGCGAGACAATTTACGTCGATTGCGGTTATAACATCATGGGCTATTGAACCCCATTTTTGCAATTGCGAATCCCGGCAATCGAATGTCCATAATCAGCGGCTCTCACATGAAACGCGCCACCGCGGTGTGCGCCTTCCAACAAAATGCAAAAACTGACCATCGCCATTGACGGGCCGGCGGGCTCGGGCAAAAGCAGCTTGGCGCGCCGCGTCGCCAGCATGCTGGGCTATTTGTACATGGATAGCGGCGCGATGTACCGCGCCGTGGCGCTGAAAGCGCTGCGTCGAGGAATATCACTTAGCGACGAAAGGGCGCTCAGCGCGATTGCGCGTGAAACACACGTTGAGTTGAAGCGGCCGACCCCGGCGCAAGAAGCGGCCGGAGCCAAGAACTGTGTTTTTCTCGATGGCGTGGAAGTAACCGACGATATTCGCACCGAGGAGGTCGCGCAGGCGGCTTCGCGATTGGCAACCATCCAGGAAGTCCGTGAAATATTGGTCGCCGAGCAACAGCGAGCCGGGACTGGCGGCGGCATCGTGATGGAAGGGCGCGACATCGGAACGGTGGTATTTCCCAATGCCGAACTGAAGATTTTCCTTGATGCTTCGCCGGAAGTGCGCGCCGAACGGCGCTGGAAAGAACACCAGGAAAAGGGCGACAAAATTTCGCTGCAGGAAGTAGTCGAAGAAGTTCGCGAACGCGACCTGCGGGACCGCGAGAGAAAAGTGTCGCCATTGGTTCGCGCCGCGAACGCGGTGCTGGTGGACAACACCGCCATGGGCATTGAGGAAACCGCGCGAATAATCGTGATGCTGGTGAAAGAACGCGAGGCCAGAGCAGCAAAGGCCGGGACGACCGCATGATACGACTACTAATGATGGTTGCGCTGAGCATCGGTGGCGCATTCCTGGCCATGCCGGTGGTTTTGTTGGCACAAGGCGCGTCAAACGAAAAAAACGGGGCTGAATCCAGAAGCGACAATGATGTGAGCCGAGAATTTCGCGGTTACCTCGAAGAAGACTGGAAGCGCTGGATGGTGGAATATCCTGAACAGGCGACGGCCGCGGGTTTTCCAGGCCAGAACCGGCGGTGGCGTGACGATTCGCCCGCCGGAATCGAAGCGCGTAAGAAACATCTGAATGACAGCGCCGCCGCGTTAAAAGCATTTTCACGTGACTCCCTTCCGCATGCCGAGCAGATTAATTACGATTTGTATTCCGATTTGCTGAACACCGCGGAAGAAGGGCTGCAGTTTGGCGACGACCCGCTGCCGTTCCGCAATGTAGTGCCGCAGAATCTCTGGATGCCGATAAATCAGATGAGCGGTGTCCAACAAGAGGCTGCGGACGCCATCTCCACCATGCCCAACAGGTCGGTGGCCGACTATGAAGACATTTTGGCCAGGCTCGAGTCCCTGCCGGTTTTAGTCGAACAAGAACAAGCCTTGCTGGAAGAAGGCCTGAAGCGCGGATATACGCCGCCGAAATTAATGCTGCGCGATGTTCCCAAGCAAATCGCCGACCTGATCCCTGCCAACCCGCTGGCCAGCGCTTTGCTGGAGCCCTTCAAAACTTTTCCACTGGGAATCCCCGAGCACGAACGCACGAGGCTGACCAACCGCGCGAAAGAAATTTACAGCGCGCGTGTGGCGCCCGCCTTTCAGAAATTGCACGATTACATCGCGTCGAGTTATTTGCCGGCTTGCCGTGAATCGATCGCGGCTACGGCGCTCCCCAAAGGAGCAGAAGCTTACGCGTTTCATGTGCGTTGGCAGACCACGACAAATTTGACTCCGCAACAGATTCACGAAATTGGCTTGTCTGAAGTGAAGCGCATTCGAGCTGAAATGGATAAGATAATTGCTTCGACGAATTTTGGAGGAGCGTTCCATGAGTTCACCGAATTTTTGCGCAACGATTCGCGCTTTTATTTTGATAAGCCCGATGACTTAGTCAACGGCTACCGCATCATCGCCAAGAAAATCGATCCGGAGCTGGCGCACTTGTTTGGCAAACTGCCGCGATTGCCCTATGGCGTGACGCCCATACCGGATTTTAAAGCGCCGTCTCAAACCACAGCGTACTACCAAGCGGGCGCCCCTAATGTGGGCCGGCCCGGTTATTATTTTGTGAACACTTACAATTTGCACGCGCGTCCGAAATGGGAGATGGAAGCTCTTTCGCTGCACGAATCGGTGCCGGGCCATCATCTCCAGATTTCGCTGGCGCAGGAATTGGAAAACGAGCCTGAATTTCGCAAGCACACAGGGTACTCGGCTTTTGTGGAGGGCTGGGCGCTGTACTGCGAAAGCTTGGGCGAAGAACTGGGAATGTACAAGGATCCCTATTCAAAATTTGGCCAGCTCAGTTATGAAATGTGGCGCGCGGTGCGCCTGGTGGTCGACACCGGAATGCACGCGCAAGGCTGGACGCGCGACCAAGCCATCCAATTTTTTAAAGACAATACCGGCAAAACCGATCAGGACATTACCGTGGAGGTCGATCGCTATATCGTGTGGCCGGGTCAGGCGCTGGCGTACAAGCTCGGCCAACTGAAAATCCGCGAGCTGCGTACGCAAGCAGAGAAGCGCCAAGGCGCGAAATTCAACGTGCGCGCGTTTCACGACGCCGTACTGGAAAATGGCGCCCTGCCCCTGAACGTGTTAAGCGCTCACATGGAAAACTGGATGGCAGCTACGCCAAATTAGGGGTACCTGAATTGGTCGCGGGTAGGCAAAACTGCGCGGCGACGCGGCAACGGTGTTCGAATTTGTTTCGTGCCAAACTACGTAGGTGCGGACATCGACCCGAGGAATTCAGAGTTGGACTTCGTTTTGGTCAGCCGGCTCAGCAACAACTCCATGGCTTCCACGGTCGATAGCGGGCTGAGCACTTTGCGCAGCACCCAGATGCGGCTAAGTTCCTCTGGCGGAAGCAGAATTTCATCCTTACGTGTACCGGAGCGCTGAATATCAATAGCCGGGAAGACGCGCTTGTCAGACAGCCGGCGGTCAAGATTGATTTCCATGTTGCCGGTGCCCTTGAACTCTTCGAAGATGACGTCATCCATGCGGCTGCCGGTGTCGATCAATGCGGTGGCAATGATGGTAAGCGAGCCGCCTTCTTCGACGTGGCGAGCGGCGGCAAAGAAACGGCGCGGACGCTGCAGTGCATTAGCATCAATACCGCCGGATAACACTTTGCCTGACGGCGGTGTCACCGCGTTGTAAGCGCGCGCGAGACGCGTCACGCTGTCCAAAAGAACGACAACATCGCGCTTGTGCTCCACCAACCGCTTGGCTTTCTCCAACACCATTTCCGCAACTTGAATATGCCGCTGTGGCGCTTCGTCGAAAGTCGAGCTGATCACTTCGCCTTTTACCGTGCGCTGCATGTCCGTGACTTCTTCCGGACGCTCATCGATCAGCAGCACGATAAGCGCAACTTCCGGGTGGTTGACGGTGATGGAATTGGCCATGGATTGCAGCATCATGGTCTTCCCCGTGCGCGGAGGAGCAACGATCAAGCCGCGCTGCCCCTTGCCTACGGGGCACAGCAAGTCCAGCACACGCCCGGTCATATTTTCCTTGGTCGTTTCCATTTTCAGCCGTCCCTGTGGATAGAGCGGCGTCAGGTTATCGAAGAAAATTTTGTTGCGCGCGACTTCCGGGTCTTCGAAGTTTACGGCTTCCACTTTGATTAATGCGAAGTAGCGCTCGCCGTCCTTGGGAGGGCGCACTTGGCCGGAGACGGTGTCCCCGGTGCGAAGATCGAACTTGCGAATCTGCGACGGCGAAACATAAATATCGTCTGGCCCCGGAAGATAGTTGTATTCCGGCGCGCGCAGAAAGCCGAATCCGTCGGGCAGGCATTCAAGCACGCCTTCGGAGAAGATCAAGCCGTTCTTTTCTGTTTGTGCGCGCAGGATCTGGAAAATCAACTCCTGCTTGCGCATGCCGCTGGCGCCCGGAATGTTCAGTTCCTTGGCGATCTTGGCGAGGTCGGTAATATTTTTTTCTTTGAGCTCGGCAAGGCTAATGCTCATCTGATTGCTTCCTTCGACGCTTGTTTCTTTCATATGTCCTTAACTTTTATGGGTGAAAATTGACCTAGAAAAATCCGGATTGTTTACGAGGTGGCGCACAAACTGGCAAAAACACGGCACTCGGCCAGGGAGGCAAACCAGACTATCTTCAACCGGAAGCGCTACTTAACCAGCATCAC
>Ga0209625_1000015_pt1 | contig 32606 bp, 28 predicted proteins | sample JacPin_JW_Ref_M2_FD_187960 | JGI IMG/M metagenome (GOLD analysis project Ga0209625, IMG submission 187960) | Forest soil microbial communities from Algoma, Ontario, Canada - Jack Pine, Ontario site 1_JW_Ref_M2 (SPAdes) (version 2) | ecosystem: Environmental > Terrestrial > Soil > Boreal...
CCTGCGCCACCGGTACCGAGACTCTGCCCGCCGAGAAACGTCGAGTAATCCAGCACCGGATCGAACACGGTTGCCGATGATCGTGGTTTAATCGCAGTTGGAACCGAGACAGCTGCGGCTGCGCACCCCGCGGGGTGATAATTTGAGCCTCTCCGAGCGTTGATCGTGATTAGCAAGGGCCAGCAACATCGCCATGCTCAAGCACAGACCGGCGGCGCAACAAATTTGCTTCATCGTGGTCATCGAGACCTCTCTGAGTTTCGGAGCGTGGACCAATCGTCCCAGAGCCTGATACGGCCGAGGAGGGAACTGCAGCCAATACTCCTATGACCAGGACTTACATCACATTATAACTATTACCAGTTTTGCATGGCGACCGAGCGAACGATTAAGTAACTGGCTGGCCGGAGATGGTTCCATCGTAGCGTTCCTTCACATGGCTGATGAGCAGCCGGATGCTGTTCGCCAGTTGCACCACTTCGCCTTCTCCGCGAATTTCAAATTCAATTTCATAATTGCCCGCCGCGGCGTGGTCCACCGCTTCTTTCAAACTCATCAGAGGCCTTACCACCTGCTGCGGCAATACAAAGCTGATCCAGATACTCACGAGCAGCGTGATTGCCGATACGATGCTCAACGCCCATTCCGAATGCGAAATCAACCGCCGCGCCCTCCGGTGATCCCCATCGATCCGATCCCAGTTGCGCGCTTCCAGTTCCGAGGTCAACCGCAAAACATCTTGCCCGGAATTCTGTAGGTCGGTAGTAATTTGCATCAGTGCGGGATTTCCTTCCTGGGCCGTCTTGGTGATCTGCGTATCAAAAGATCCAATCCTCGCGCGCAACTCCTCGATCAATTGCTCTCGCGGCTTATTTCTCGCCCCTTTCAGGATGCTTCCCAGGTCTTTCTCATACGCCTGCAAAACGTTTTGAATTCGATCTGCCGGCGCCTCGCCCGGCTTTTGCATGTTGGCGACCGCGTTCTTAAATTCTTCGTCGTACTGATGCAGAGCCACCAACGCCTGGTCCGTCAATGGTTGATCCGCGGCATTCAACTCGCGGATCGCGCGTAAAATCTGCTCCAGCTTGGCAATCGATTCGCGATTAGCCTGCAGGGAAGAGGGATCATACAGCAGCAAATAGTTACGCTCTGCCCGCCTGGCCTCCAGCATCTCTATGGAAGCTTGTTGAGAAAGTGTCGCCGCCGGTGCATCGAAGCTTACGATGCGGTCCACGATTCGCCCTACCACCAGCAGGTAGTAAATCGCGAAAAAAATCACCGGAACTAGAATCAGTCTGACGATCGCCAGGCTATAAGCCACACGCCGTCGCAGGGAACCGCCCGGTGCGAGCACCTTAAACGATCTCCGAATCGCCAATCTCATCGTTAAGTTCTCCTCACGCCCTCCGCACCATAGCACGCCAGCGCCCCAGAATCACCGTTCCACCCCCTTTCGCAGCTCCCGATGCCTAGCCCCCATGGACGTCATCGTTCGTGCCCAATAAGACACTCGATAAGACAACCGCTGCGCGGTACTTCATCGCCATTTGATTCCACCTGCGCTCTTACCTGTAATGGCCCGCTGGAACGACCGCCGAGATTCCTTGTACTCCACTGCATGCCCCTCTCGTAAAATGGTCATCTCGATGAACAGGAGAAACCAGTCCCTTCTGTGCACCGCTCCCATCCTCCCGTCGTGCCGGAGCGCTTGGTGATGCGTGGTAGATTCTCGCGTCGCGCGTGGCTTCGCCAAGCGGCGCAGCTTGCCGGTGGTGTTCCCATAGTTGGTTCTTCCGGACTGATTTCCGAATTCTTGCAGCGTACTCAACCTGGGCCCCAGCGCTCTCAACCGCAGCCGCAGCAACGTTCTCAGCCCCAACCACAGCAGCCTACAGAGCGGCCCCCGCTTTTCGAGAACGACCCCACCAAGTATCGCTTCACCCGTGACGAAGATGAATTTCTGGAAAGTATTGAACGCACCAGCTTCCAATTCTTTTGGAACGAGACCAACCCCACCACCGGCCTGGTAAAAGATCGCAGCCACGCCGACGGCACCGATCAACGCAATGCCGCCAGCATCGCCGCCACCGGTTTCGGGCTCACTGCTCATTGCATTGCCGACCAGCGCGGCTGGGAGCAACGCATGGAAATTCGCGATCGCGTTCGCAATACCTTGCGTTTCGTGGCTACCCGCGTGCAGCACGAGCACGGCTTCTACGCCCACTTCCTGAACATTCAGAATGGCGAACGCGTCTTCCAGTCAGAAGTGTCCTCCGTCGACACCGCCATCTTTCTTTGCGGTGTGCTCACTTGCCGCGCCTATTTTGACGACGCTGAGATATACGAGCTGGCCACCACCATTTTCGAGCGCGTCGATTGGCTTTGGATGCTGCAGGGCCACCGCACTCTTGCGATGGGCTGGACCCCTGAGTACGGCTTCATTAAAACCCGCTGGGACAGTTACAGCGAGCACATGATGATTTATCTTTTGGGTCTGGGCTCCGAAACTCACACTTTGCCCGCAACGACTTGGTCTGCGTGGTCCCGGCCTACTTTTGAATACAACGGAATACGGTATATCAGCGCCAGAGCCCCTCTTTTCATCCATCAGTATTCTCACGCTTGGTTTGATTTTCGGGGACGCCGCGACCGCTATGCCGACTATTTCACCAATTCCGTGATCGCCACTAAAGTGCACAAATTGTGGTGCCTCGAATTGGCGCAGCAATTCCCTGATTACAGCGAAGACTTGTGGGGCATCACCGCGTCCGACTCTGTTCGTGGCTATACCGCTTGGGGCGGCCCTCCGGAAATGGGTCGCATCGATGGCTCGGTAGTTTCCTGCGCCACCGCCGGTTCCTTGCCATTCCTGCCGCAGGAGACCCTGCGCGTCTTACGTTACATGCGCGAAAACTTCGGCCAAAAAGCCTGGCGCACCTATGGCTTCGTGGACGCCTTCAATCCCCTCACCAATTGGTACAGCGCCGACGTGCTCGGCATCGATTTGGGCGTCACCATTCTTATGGCGGAAAATGCCCGCACCGGCTTTGTTTGGGAACAGTTCATGAAAAACGACGAACCAATTCGCGGAATGACGCGCGCTGGCTTTCACGAATTAATCTCTCCTCAACCGCTTAATTCATGAGCAGGTTTTCTGCGAGATTCGACTCGAGCGTCATTAGTTCGCGACTTCAATCAAAGCCAGCGAATGCGGCTGCAGCGTCAATTTCATTTCCCCATTTTTCAGGACCTGTTCCTCAGCTGCAGGCATCGCCGCGGCTTTCCGCAACGTCTCGATTTGTTGCCGGGAAGGGAATCGCGGGCTTCCCATTTTTTCGTATGCCGGCAGCGGCGACCCGTGCTCTTTATCGACAATCGTGATTCGCACCTTCTTGCCCGCTTTGATCCCCGAAAAATGGAGCGTGAATGTCTTCGGCGAGCCGGTTTCTTCCGGCAGAAATAAATTCCATACCGCCACCGCCAGCCTTCCATCCTTCCGTCGCGTCACCAGCGCGCTATCGGACTTTACCTCCAGACGCATATCGCCCAACCGGTGCAACAGCGCAAAATCATTGAACGCCGCCTTGGGAATGCTGTCCTCCGCGAGCAATCCAAATCCCCCATAAAAAGGCGTCTTCACCACCCCCTGCTCCTCGAACACATCCGAGAAGTCCCAGTAACTCATCATCGTAGTCAGCCCGTCGCACTCGCGGATCGTATTCGCAAGATATGGCCCCATGTACGCCGTATCCGTCACCACCGGATTGTTGTCGTACGCCGCGCTGTACTCCGACCAGATCAGCGGTATCCCCGGATATGCCGAAGCCGCAATCTGCTCATGGACCTTTTTCACGGCGCGGCAAACCATCTCGTTACGCGAAATTTTCTCTTGCGTCCCAAACACATCCTGCACGGTGTCATTTCCATAAACGTGCGTCGATACGAAATCCACCGGCACATTTTTCTCTTTGCAGTGCGCCAGGAACTTGTCCGCCCACGCCGCTTGCGCCGTCGCAGGCCCCCCCACGCGCAGCCTTGAACTCACCCGCTTTACCGCTCGCGCGGCGTGATCGTACAAATCGAAATACGTCGTATCCTTCGGATTCCCCACCCAGAAATCAAGATTCGGCTCATTCCATACTTCGAAATACCATTGCGCTACCTCTTCCTCGCCATACCGTTCCACAAGATGCCGGGTAAACGTTTCAACCAGCTGCTCCCATTTCTCCCAATCTTTCGGCGGCGCAACGTTTTGTTTGTACCAGAATGCATGCTTGGCATTAGGGTCGGCCGCCAGCTTCTGCGGCATGAAGCTCAGCTCAATGAATGGCCGCACCTTATTTTCCAGCAATCCATCGTAAATCTGGTCCACATACGAGAAATTGTAGACCGGCTTTCCGTCTTTATCTTCGTCGTACAGCCCCACCTCATCGTGAAAAATGGCGTGGAAGCGAATAAATTCAAGGTCCGTGATTCGCTTGGTTTCCCGCAAATCGTGCCGGTAACTTTCGCGCAAGGAGAGCACGGCCCGCCCGGATCCAAACATTTTTTCCCAGAAGTGCGGCAAGGGATGCGACGGCGCCGCGGTGTCGATTTCCACGGTGATCGGCGTGTCCTGCGCGCCAACACGCGGCTGCCCCGATAACGCCAGTGTCGTTAGCCAAAAAACTGGCGCGAGGTACCGCGCACACAACCGAACTTTATCGCGATAAGAATTCATCAATGCTCCTGATTGGTTCGCAAAAACTTACTGTGTGGGACCGCGAGCGACTTAAACCATTTCATCATGGTAACTCGCTTAGAATATCGATTTTATAGCATAATTCCCCGTTATTTGCCCGCAGGAAACAGGTGATCTGTTTGGAACACCTTTCCCCAGTCCCGATTGCTTGACGCGTCGCGCGGACTTATGCTGTTTGCGACTCGTAAATCGAATCCACAACGCGCCGTTGCGGCGGCCTCAGCGGCTTGAATAGCGCTGACTAAGCCTAAGCCCCATGCTTAAACGCAGATTTTTGGTATCACTCACGACCAGCGATAACGATTATCAAATCGAGCAGGCACAGTCTGCCGAACAGGCCGCCAACAAACTCGGCGTAGAAGTCCAGATTATTTTTGCCGATAACGATGCCATCAGTCAAAGCACACAAGTCCTGAAAGCCATTCAATCGCCAGAAGCCGCGCGCCCCACCGGCATCATCTTTGAACCTGTTGGTGGCACAGCGTTACCGCAGGTCGCGCAGGCTGCGGTGAGCGCTGGAATTGGCTGGGCAGTTTTGAATCGGGACGCCTCCTACATCGCCGATCTTCGCAAGTCGGCCGTCGCGCCCGTCTTCGGCCTCACGTCCGACCACATGGAAATCGGCAGAATTCAGGGCCGTCAGTTCAAAACCTTATTGCCTCACGGTGGCTCGGTCCTTTATATCCAAGGCCCCTCAGAAAATTCCGCGGCCAAAGAGCGCACCTTGGGCATGCGCGAGACCAAGCCCGCAAATATTCAAATCACTGTGCTAAAGGCTCAATGGACCGAAGAAAGCTCCACTCGCTCGGTTCGCTCTTGGCTAAAACTCGGAACTTCTCTGCGCGCCCCCATCGACTTGATCGCTGCCCAAGATGATTCCATGGCCATGGGTGCTCGCAAGGCCTTTGAGGAATTGACCAACCAGCTGGACAAGGAGCGTTGGCTGGATTTGCCTTTTACCGGCTGCGACGGCCTGCCCAAGACCGGTCAATCCTGGGTGCGCAGCGGAATTTTAGCCGCCACGGTATTTGTTCCTCCCAACGCCGGTCAAGCCATCGAAATGCTCTTTCACGCTCGCGAATCAAAGAAGCCTGTTCCTGAACGCGTCCTCACCGTCCCCGTTTCTATCCCTGCCCTAAGTGAACTAAAGCCCCACACCCCTAGCTAGGCTATGCCTCGATTCGATATAGCCGAAGTTAACGCATTCTTTTTAGGGCTTGACCTGTTTTCGGTAGATACATACTCCAAACACTTTCCGAGAGCATCCAATGCGCCTCCTGTCTTTTGTCTGTTTGATTTCGCTCGCGATTGCGGTGCCAACCATTGTGCAAAAACCTGACCAGATCGCTTACCTTCATCTGAACCCGCCAAGCCCGGTATGGTCACTCAATACGAAGCAGCGCGGAGCAGCACTGGCTTTGGCACAAAAGACTCGGCGACAGGTGGTCCTTCTATGTCTGGCTATGTCTGGCGAATCGTTTTCGGCGACGCTATCAGCGCATAATTTCCGCTACCTGCACCTAGTGTGATTTGAATGTACCGTCAGTGTTCTGAGGTCCTAGCAGCGGGTTTTCATCGATTTCGTTCGCGAAAGTAGTTCTCGTCATAGCGGTTTGCGTTTTCAAATAGGGAATTGAATGAAAAGAAGGACGCAGGCGAGCTGGTAACTGCCGGTGCAGAATCGTGACGGAAGTATGCCCGAAGGAACGGAGCGTCTGTTGCTGAAAAACACCCCACAACGCGATTGAAGCAAGGATTCGATTTTGAAACGAATTGAAACGAAGTCCCCTTTTTTGGATGAAACCTTGATGTCGCCATCTCAATATTCAGCTTATGGCGGGGTTTTGATCGCATACGGCTTCAACGGCGGCGTAGCGGCTTCCGGCGTTTAACTGGCGCATGATGCGATGTATGTGATTCTTCACAGTGAATTCTGATAGCCGTAACGTTCCTGCGATTTCCTTATTGGTAAAACCGCGAGCGAGCAGCCCAAGAAGTTGCTGCTGTCTCGCGGTAAGGCCGACTTCCCTGCAGAGCCGCTGATTTAAAATCATCAACCCTCCGCGCGTGCTGCCGGCTACATACTGAAAGAGATGATGGCAGAGCTTGGGAGGACACACCGCTTCGCCAGCAGCCACTTTGGCGACCGCGGCGACCATGTCTTCGGCGCTGGCCTCGCCAAGTAGATAACCACTCACGCCGGAATGGACGGCTTGCAGAAATACCTCCGGATCATCTTCCATTCCGAATAAAACGGCTTTTCTGCCAATTGCCATGCGAAGCAGATCGGTTATGAAGTTGTTTCTGAATGCCGAAGCGGAAGCGCGATCGGCCACGAGAACATCGAAGTCCGAGGCGAGCGCTTGTTCAAACGCTTCCTCGCCATAACGATTGGCGCCGACCACGCGAAATGCCTTGTGATTGTTGAATACGTCGGCCAGGACTTCGCGCAACATACGATTTTCGATAAGAAGAAAGAGCGTGCTATGTGGCGTGGCGGTCTGGTGGCTGGGGCGTTTCATCGGCTACGTTGACTGATCCAGAGTTACACTGCCTACCAAAGCAAGGACAATACGTTGACACCGCATCACGGTCAATCCATGCGATGTCAAATTGATGTCATCTTTCTGTCCCGCTAAACAAGGCGAATACGGAGCGTCGCCACGAAATACCCTCAGGTTTACTGCCTCGCCGGGAAAGTCAGATTAAGCGGTAGGCAAACCTCACAGCTATCCCGCGTGCCAGTTCATTTTTCAGGGAGACGAATTAATTACAATTTGACACCTCGACACCTGAATTCCGCCGAAATTACTGGTGATTCAATTTCCGATGTCACGGCGATGTAAAGCAGAGACATCTTTCTGCTTGCAGCATTTGTGCAGCGCGCGAAGCGGTAGTCCGAATTAGTCCCTTCGCTATAGTGCGAATTAGCCCCCTGCAAAGTCCAAGTTGGGACCTTACTTCCCGGCGCAGCCGCATCGATACTTTGCCGTGAGGGCACTTCGATGGAGAAACCGAGGCGCATTCTGGTGGCCAACACGCCGAGACTGATGCGAGAAGCGGTGCTAAAGACGCTGGCCGACCAGCCGGATCTAGAGATCGTTGGCGAGGTAACTGATGAAGCCGAAATTCGATCGCGTATTCAGGCCACACTTCCGGACTTAGTCGTTATTGCGTTGGACGACTCGGAGGATCGACCTCTGATTTGCGACCTGCTGCTGCGCGAATTCCCCAGGTTGCGGATCATCGCGGTAGCTTCGCGAAGAGATCGCACCATTTCATATTGGGCCTCCGTCCACATCCATTCCAACGATGTCGAAACGTCACCGGCCGGCATTTTGAATGCGGTGCGGAACAGCGCTCCGACTTCCAGGAACCTAATGTGCTGATTACCGCTCCCGGACAAAAACAGCTGTCGAGCGGTGTGCTGGTGCGCGCGGTATTGATGGGACTGGCCGTGCTGACTTGCTTGCCTGGTTTGGCTGCGCAGCAAAGAAATTCTGCTTTAGACAATTCCGATGTCGCGCCTGCGGCAGCGAAGTCTAGTTCATTCGAACTCGCAAAAGAGAATTCGAGCCGTGTGGCGGCTTCAGCGCAACAGATCCGGCAAGTCTTGGTGAAGGATCCCGGCTTGCTAGTGGAATTAAAACAACGGGTTTCCGAGGAAGTTACCTCCCACGGACAAGTTGTTGACGATCAAGACCTGACAGACCAAGCGATTTTTGATCGATTAGACAGTGATGTGGTTTTTCGCTCGGAGGCTACGCGACTGCTGCAGCGGTACGGCCATCTTTTGCCTACCGTGAACCCGGAGTCAGAGTTGGGCAAACAGCAGGAACTGCTGCTGAAAGAGCGCGCACGGATGCTGGTGCAAATCGAAGCACAGGAAGATGCTCAAGCCACGCAGCGGCCAGCCGGAGATAAAGTTCAGCGCACGAATGAAGACGCGGAGGAATGCGATTCTCGCAGGGAAACAAATTGCGGCCAGTACACACGGGCCCGGGAGAAGCGCAATGATCGCGAGCAGGGTCCTCCGACAAATCGGAAGATCGGCACGCCAAATTCCCCGCTTCCTGATGAGTCCACGAGCGTGTCACCGCTGTTGCGTGCCGGCGCCATTCCTGGTCCGGTTGATACGGAAAGATTCGACAGTCCGAACGATTTGATGCGGCTATCCGCTTTGGCTAGTTCGCGAGAGCTTGGGTCTGCTCGATCCGCTTTAGGCATGGATCGGCCGACGGAAAATCTCAGTGCGACCATTGGCGGTCTAGATCTGCGTTCGCTTCGAGACACTGCCGCGCCCACAGGTCCATCCCGGCCAATTGAATCGAGCCCACGCATTGAGGATAAAAACCGCAGATATTTTCGGGGCGAGAACGAACGAATTAGTCCGCAGGACGCCATCCTACACACGCAGAACCCCTACCGGAATATACCTTCGCTCTATGACTTGTACGTGCAGGTCCCAGCGAAGGGGCGCGCGCCGGAGCGATTCGGAATCGATATCTTGAACGGAGGAATGCGCGAACCCGATGCAGTTCCCATGGACCTGCCCGTCGGGCCGGATTATGTGGTAGGGCCGGGAGATAGCCTTGCGATCGAACTATGGGGTGGGATTTCGCAGCGCATCTCGCGCACGGTGGACCGTGAGGGGCGCATCTCGCTTCCGGAGTCCGGACCACTGTTGGTGAGCGGCAGAACGCTCGGCGATGTTCAATTCACTGTGCAACAAGCGTTGCGTTCACAATTCCGCGATACCTCGGCCGATGTATCGCTTTCGCGTCTGCGCACGGTTCGAATCTATGTCGTCGGAGAAGTTGGCGAACCGGGGGCATACGACATCAGCTCACTGTCCACACCTCTCAACGCCATTGTCGCTGCGGGAGGAGTGAGCCAGCGCGGGTCGCTGCGTTTCCTGAAACATTTTCGCGGCAAAGAGCTCGTCGAAGTGGTGGATGCTTACGACTTGCTGCTGGGTGGAGTGGGGTTAGATCAGAAGCGGCTGGAAAATGGCGATTCTTTGCTGGTGCCGACAGCGGGACCACAAGTCACCGTTGAAGGCATGGTTCGTCGGCCAGCCATCTACGAACTGAAGGGCGAAACGACGCTGGAAGATGCGCTCGAACTTGCGGGCGGAGTGCTGCCGGCAGCAGCGCTGCAGCACGTAGAAGTGGAACGGTTAGTCGCTCATCAGAAGCGCACTATGCTGAGTCTAGATTTATCGCCGGAGGGGAATTCCGCTGCCTCAGCGGAAAAGCTCAGCAGCTTTCACGTGCGGGACGGCGATAGCATTCACATTTTTCCGATTGCGCCATACAACGATCAAGCCGTTTATCTGCAAGGGCACGTACTCCGGCCAGGGCGCTATTCCTATCGTGAAGGCATGAAATTCGGGGACCTGGTGAGCGCGTACTCCGATCTGCTCCCAGAGCCTGCGGGCAAGTACGCGGAAATCATTCGCTTGGAGCCGCCAGATTTTCGGCCGACTGTCGAAAGCTTTGAACTGACTGCGGCGCTAGCGAATCCTGACACAGCTCCAAAGCTCATGCCGCTCGACACCGTACGCATCTTCAGCAGGTTTGACTTCGAGCCGGCACCCGACGTGTGGGTGGGCGGTGAAGTGCGCAGTCCGGGGTTGTATTTGACTTCGGGGCAGGTGCGACTCCGCGACGCAGTTTTCCTTGCCGGGGGAGTAACCAGCGATGCTGATCTCGATTCGGCGCAACTGTTCCGCGCGTCGAAAGACGGCAAGTTAAGAATATTGAGTGTGAATTTGTCCGGCGCACTTTCCGGAGATGTTGCGAATAATTTGTTGCTGGAACCACACGATCGTGTACTGATCCATCGTAATTCCGCCAAGGTTGATCCGGCCACGGTATACGTGAAAGGCGAAGTTGCCAAGCCGGGGCGCTATCCGCTGACTTCCGACATGCGGGTTGGAGATTTGATCCGCGTTGCGGGCGGGTTGAAGAGAAGCGCGGATTCCCAGGATGCGATTTTGACGCATCAGGAACGAGATGAGACGCAGTCAGCATCCACGTCGATTAAGTCCATCGACCTGGCATCCGCCATGGGTGGAGTCTCATCCTCCAATCCAACCTTGAACAATGGCGATGTGCTCACCATCCGAAGAGCACCAGGGTGGGACAGCCTGGGCGCGAGCGTGACGATTCGAGGTGAAGTCGAGCATCCCGGTACTTACGGAATTCGGCCGGGCGATTCACTGGCAACAGTGCTGGCCAGCGCGGGAGGATTCACGAACGAAGCTTATCCTTATGGAGCGATATTGACGCGACGGGAAGTGCGCGATTTGGAGATGAAGTCACACGATGAACTCGTGGCACGCGTGCAATCGGAAGAGACACAACTGAAGACGTTGCCGGAAAACGACGCCGACCAGAAGAACGCCAAGCTCACGGCGATCGCACAAACGGAGACAACGCTCACGCAACTGCAAACAAATTTGCCGATCGGGCGGGTGGTCATCCACACTTCCCCGGATGGCAAAGAATTCGCAAAATCCGCGGCAAATACGCCGCTCCGCAACGGCGACACGATTGTAATTCCGAAAAAAGCCAACTATGTGCTCGTGAATGGACAGGTCTTCAACAGCACCGCCGTCGGGTACGTGGCGCAAAGAAGCGCGAAGTGGTACCTGGGACAGGCCGGTGGTTTCACGCAACTCGCAGACAAGAATGCGGTGTTTGTGATTCGCGCGAACGGATCCATCCTGGCAGCGAAAAACAACGGAAGTAGGTGGTCCGGGGATCCTCTGAGCTCAGTATTGTTGCCCGGAGACGCCGTCATCGTTCCTGAAAGAGCGCCGAACATCGGGACGCGGAACTGGTTGCCGCTGATACAGGCGGCGCAGGTTGCGACCTCAGTGGTGCTGGCGGTCGCATATTTGAAGCCATGAAAAAAGCTGTTCAGAGGCCATGAGAGGAATTTTCATCTTGCTTGGACTCATGCTCACGAATCTGAGTTGGAGCTCTGGGCTTGCTGCTACTCCGGTTCCTCAGGAAGAGACAGGCGAATCAGCCAATCGTGGAGGTTCCCCGGCGGTGAGCGATGCACGGCGGGCGAGCGAGATGGAATTCCACTTGCAGGACCGACAGATGTTTCTTAGGAAGTGGGATTCCGAATTCGAGAATCGCGGAGGACAGTTGCTGACTGACCAGAGAACAATCTGGACGAGCCCAGCGCGACTGCATTGGTCAGACGCCGACTGGCTGATTCCCGCTGGAGCCGTCGCGGCAGCGGCCTTCTTAACCGACGCAAACTTCAGTAGAAGTCTCAGTCAGAGGCCAGGAACGCTGGGGCGCTTCAACGATACTCGAACAGCGGGAGTGGCGGCGCTCGCAGCGGCTTCGGGTGGTTTGTATCTGGTGAGTTTTCGAACCAAGGACCCCCATCAGCGCGAAACTGCCTGGCTTGCTGGACAGGCAATTTTTGACAGCCTGGTTGTCACCCAAGGCGTGAAATTTATCATCGGTCGCGAGCGGCCGGACCAGGCAAATGGCCAAGGACATTTTTTTAGAGGTGGAAATTCTTTTCCTTCGGGTCATTCCGCCGCCGCGTGGGCGGCAGCCGGAATACTGGCGCATGAATATCCAGGGACAATGACGAAGCTGCTGGCGTACGGAGCGGCATCAACCGTCAGTATCGCCAGTGTGGGAGGCAAGCAGCATTTCCCTTCCGATGTGCTGATTGCCGGCGGGATTGGATGGCTAGTTTCCGAGTACGTTTATCGGGCACACCACGATCCACAACTAGGTGGTTCGGCCTGGAACTCTTTTGGCGAACTTCTCGGCGATTCTGAGGCGGGCGCGATGGCGCATCCCGGCAGCACCTACGTTCCCGTGGACAGCTGGGTGTACGCCGCGTTTGACCGGCTCGCGGCGCTCGGCTATTTGAACTCCGCGTACCAGGGGACGCGACCGTGGTCGCGGGAGCGATGTGCGCAACTCCTGCAGGACGTTGAAGAATTTATCGGGCGGTCACACGACCGGAGAAATGTTCGCGATTCGCAGGCCATGGCGTTGCTCGCGGCTCTGCATCGCGAATTCGCGAAGGAAGAAAAAGGTTTAAGCGGCAATAACAAATCCGGTGAAGTGGAATCGGTTTACACAAGGATATTGAGCGCAAACGGCACGGTTCTCAGTGATGGCTACCATTTCGGTCAGACGTACGGCTATGACTTTGGGCGGCCGTTGCGGTCCGGAGCCAATTTCATCAGCGGAGCTTCGGCCAGCGCCACATACGAACATTTATTTTTTTATTTGAGTGGCGAGTACCAGCACGCGCCGGGAGGTCCGGGGCTTTCTGGTCCGGAAATACAATTTATCGCGGAGCGTGACAAAGTCGCTCCGCCATCGGGCGCGAATCTTGCGCAGATCAATCAATTTCAATTGCTCGACGCTTACGCGGGCATAAACGCTCGCGGTTGGCAATTTTCTTTTGGCAATCAAAGCCTTTCGTGGGGACCGGCAGTCGGCGGCTCGCTGCTCTTGAGCAACAATGCCGCTCCATTTCCGATGTTGCGGATCTCGTCGGACGATGGTTTTGAGATTCCTGGACTTTCGCGGGTTTTTGGAGCTTTCCATCTGGAACAATTTTATGGGCGCCTCGATGGGCATCCTGGCGAATCGCAACCCTGGATTTACGGGCAAAAAGTAAGTTTTAAGCCGTTTCGCTCGCTCGAGCTTGCTTATGCACGGACCACGTTGATTGGTGGAAGCGGCCACCCGCTGACCGCCAATTCATTTTTCAAGAGCCTATTTGGCCGCGTAGACGCGGCGGTAAACAGTGTGCCCGGCGATTCCCGTACCGCTATCGAATGGACGTGGCGGCTGCCCAAGCTAGGGAATTGGGTTTCTTTCTACGGCGAGCTCGAAGATGACGACGATCAGATTCCTATTCAAAATCTGACCAAGAGTGTTCTGCGTCCGGGAATTTATTTACCGCGGCTGCCGAAACTAGCCAAGTGGGATGCGCATTTTGAGTGGACGACTTCCACGACGCCAGGGCGCGCCCCATTTCAAACTCACGGGCACCTGAACTATTGGAACCTCGATTACACCAGTGGATATACGAATAATGGCAACCTGCTGGGCAACACCGTCGGACGTGAGGGGGTCACGCTACAAGCCTGGACGCGTTGCTGGCTCTCGCCGCGACACACCATGGATTTCTCATGGAAGCAAAGCAGGGTGCTTTCTGATTACATACCGGGCGGCGGAAAATGGGAAGACTATCAAGCGGCATATTCCTGGACATCGCATTCCGGTGTGGTGGTGAAAAGCGTCTTGCAATTTGAACACATCTCCTCATTTCCGCTGCTGTTTTCCAGTTCGAGAAATAACGTGCTCGCCTCTCTCGAGTTCGGGTTCCTGCCGGCACTGGCGCGGCACAACACAAGTTCATCCAATCGACGCGATCTTGAAATCCTTCCCGATTTAGGGGGGTCGTCCAGATGAGTTCCGCTTTTCCAAAAATATCGACGGAACTGCTGCGTGAACTCGATGTCGATAATCTTCTAGAGCGGCGATTACGTGAGGACGCGGTGGAAACTCGCGTCCGAAGGATTGCCCGCGCAGGCAATCTTTGGACCCACAGAAAGCTGTTAGGCAAATTTGCGGCGTGGGGCGGCGGAATCGCGCTGCTGATCGCATTTTTGATTCCGTCGCGATTTACATCCACTACTCAATTGATGCCGCCGGATCCACCGCAAGGGCAGGGCTTGGCTGCACTGGTGTCGTTGACGGGAAAAGTCGGAGGCAACCTGGGTTCGCTTGGTAGTGAACTGCTGGGCATGAAAACTTCGGCGGATCTATTTGCAGGTGTGCTGTTGAGCCGCACGGTGCAAGAGGACTTGATCAATAAATTCGATTTACGAAAAGTTTACCGGGAACGGCGCTGGGTGGATGCGCGGAAGGAATTAACGCGGCAAACAGATATCAACATTGATCGCAAGAGTGGGATTCTCACTATTCAAATTACGGATCGTGAGCCGCGACGTGCGCGAGCCATGGCGCAGGAGTATGTCGCACAGCTGAACAGCGTGGTCACGCAGCTGAATACTTCCTCGGCCCGTCGCGAGCGAGTGTTTCTTGAAGAGCGGCTTTCCGAAGTGAAAATGGAACTGGAAGCGGCCGAAAAAGATTTCAGCGAGTTCTCCAGCAAGAATCGCGCTCTGGACATCAAGGAGCAAGGCAAAGCGATGGTGGAAGCAGCCGCGTTGTTGGAGGGGCAATTGATTGCGGCGCAGACGGAACTGCAAGGGCTGCGCCAGATTTTCAGCGACAACAACGTGAGGGTTCGCTCGGTCCAGGCGCGGATTTACGAGCTAGAGCACCAGATCCAGAAGATGGGCGGCACGACGGACGTGGAGGAAAACGCGGACAGCGCACACAGTATGCTTTATCCCTCCATTCGAAAGCTGCCGCTTCTGGGTGTGACTTTCGCGGATCTATACCGCCGCACCAAAGTGCAAGAGACGGTTTTCGAAACGCTGACGCAACAATTCGAGCTGGCCAAAGTGCAAGAGGCCAAGGAAGTTCCCAGCGTAAAAGTTTTAGATCCAGCCGATGCTCCGGAGAAGAAAGTTTTTCCGCCGCGACTTTTGATATCGGTCGGCGGCGCTCTGCTGGCGTTGGGCCTCGGTGTGCTGTGGATTTTTTTAGCGGACGATTGGCAGCGCCTCGATCCGCAGGATACCGGCAAGCTCCTCGTGTTGGAGATAGTGCGCAGCGTGAAGCCACAGCTGGAGTTCGCTGCACAGCGTCGCGTGACACTCACGGAAAGCGTCAGGAAGTTGATGGCCCGCTTTGCGGGGAATATTTCGTCGGTGGAACCCAAACAATGAGGGGCCTCATTACTCTGCGGCGACGGTGCTCATGCAAAAACTGTCAAGCAATCTTGTCTACGTGATTGGTGGGGAAATGCTGCTGCGACTGGCCGGTTTTGCGGTGGCCGTTCTCGTGGGCCGTGTTTACGGCGCCGTCGTATTGGGTGTATACGCTGCTATCCTGGCGGTCGCTACGCTTGCGGAACGCTTGGCCGATAACGGCTTAGAAACTTCAGGCATCGCTATCGTCAGTGCACACCCAGAAAATCTGAATCGCATCGGAACATCGCTGTACATCAACAAGACGGTACTCTCCACCATGGCCATCGGAATTCTCGCAGGATTTGGCTGGATTAGTGGCATGTCGCGAGCTTCGTGGGTGATGGCCACCATTCTGACGCTGCGAACTTTTCTTTATTCCTACTGCAGGCTGAATAGCGGGTTACTGAAGGCGCTGGGTAGATCCCCGCAGATCGCCAAAATCCAATTTGTCCACTTCGTGATGCTGTGCGGAATCATTTCGTACGCCTTCACGAAGGTGAACAATCTGTCTTTCCTGCTGCTATGCCTGCTGGTGGCACAGCTGTCGGAGTTTCTTCTGTCGCTCTTCATGCTGCGCCACTATGGTGCACGTGTCACGCAAGTTTCTTTGAGACTTTGCTGGGATCTGGCGAAGCGTTCTACTCCCATTGGACTTACCTATACGGTCTCCACACTGATGCTCCGAGCGGATGTGCTGGTTCTGTCGGTGCTCGCCAGCGCATCGGTGCTAGGCACATTTTCGGCTGCGGATACCGGGTTGATCATGGTTTACGTAATTGCGTGGCTGTTCAGCGGCGTGTTACTGGCGGATCTCGGCGCCGTGGCGGCAAACAAAGCGGAACTTGATTCGCATTTTCGAAAATGCATCAGCGTGATTCTTCGTTTTTGCCTTCCAGTCACAGTGGCGGCCACAGTCTTCGCGCCGAGTTTTATTCGACTTCTTTACGGGCGACAATTCAGTTCGGCGGGCGCGCCAGCCGCGATTGCGGCCCTGGCTATTCCTTTCATTCTCCTGAACGCAGCATTCCTAAGCCGGGCGGTTGCGCGCAATTCCGCCAGCACGTGTTTAGCGGTCTACAGCATGGGCGCAGTTTTCTCGTTGCTTCTCAATTTCCTTTTGGGCTGGCGTTACGGCGCTATGGGCATCGCGATCTCCATAGTGCTGCGGGAGATAGCCATGACAGTGGCGTTTCTCGGTTGGAAAGAGATTCCATGGAGCAATGCCACGGCAACGGAATCCGTCGACACGAATACCAATTTGGTTGAGTTGCTGAATGCGTGAAGAACGCGTTTTTGGCCGTCGGGTAACGCGATGAAGAAGGCGGTGACGACGCTAATGGTGGTCAGCTTAACGGGAAATATTTTCCCGGCAGTGAACGTGGTCGCCATCGGGAGCCTGGTAGTACTGTACTTGAGCTACCAAGGACGTGCTTCCAATGTTTTTGGCTCATATGGTCCTTTGCGGGCACGACAGTTTTTGCTGGCGGCTTATGTCTACTGGACGCTAAGTTATCTGGCTACCGGCGCACCGCTGGGGAATTTTTTTTCGTTTGAGTTTCTGCGCTTCGACGGAGCTTTACTGATCGCGTATGTGCCACTACTGCTGCTTGTGGACTTGCGACTCGATCCGACGTTCGTTCGGCGCTCGGTGCAACTGTTTCTCTCGATTTTGTCGCTGGTAGCGTTGCTTGGGCTTGCCGAGTTTGTCGATTCGACGCTTATCCCGTTAGGGTTTTCCCGGCTGCCCGAACCGCTGCAACTCATTCACAACGCTTCCCTGGCCACGGATATTTTTCATGGGTTTTTCAGAGCACATAATGCCGCGGGCGCGATCTACGCCATGGCTACGCTGGTGGCTTTCTCTCTGTTGGTGCTGAGTGGACGTCCGAGTTTGTTGAGCGCGCGCGCGGTTTGGCTGGCGTGCAGTTTCGTCGGAATGGTGCTGACCCAGTCACGCACCGCTTATGTGGCTTTCCTGATCACGCTGGTTTTGGTTTTTTTTCTGAACAGGGCTCACCGCCGGAACGCGCTCAAATTTGGAACGCTCATTCTGATACCGCTGCTCTATTTCCTGCTCGTGCAACCCGCCTTGAATCAGCGAACCGAGACAGTTTCGGATTTAGAAGATCCCAACGTCGTTTCGCGGCTGTTTTATTACCAGCGTGCACTGACCGATTTCAGCCAGAGTCCGATCGTTGGCACGGGTTTTGGGCGCTTCAACGACGATTTGAAGATCTATTCCGGCGTCCCTCATTTACTTTATTTTGCCACCTCCGGACTGATCGTGAACGATGACGCACACGCACACAATTCCTACCTGCATTTTTTGGCGGAAGGCGGCATCGCCGGAGCCGGGCTGATGATAACCGTGTGGATTTGCGTTTATCGCTGGGTCAGCAGACAAAAGAGAATTTTTGCCAGTGGAACGTTTGGGTACTGCCTGGCGAATGCGCTGCAGGCCTGCATCCTTCTGCAATTCCTGATGAGCATGACCGAACACATGATGGGCACGGCCATCAGTTCACTGGCTATTTTTACGTTGCTGGGCCTCTTTCTGAACCTGGTTGGCTGGAAATATCGCGCGGCATCGCTCATGGCAGTGCTGCATCCAGCTTTGGAGGCGGCGGCTTGAGTATTCTCTCTGATCGTCAAACGGCGCCGGGGCAGGCTTGGGATCGGTTTGCTGAAATGGATCCCTATACGTACATCTTAACGAGCCTGAAAAGGGCTGACCCCCAGGAGTTTTGGGAAAGCGGATACCGCACCGTTCGTGAAGAGTTGCTTCCAGTGTTGCGGACTTTCCGAGTTTCTCGAAACAGTTGTTTAGAACTTGGGTGTGGGTTGGGGCGACTGGTGTTCCCGCTTGCATCACACTTCCAGAAAATGATCGGTGTGGACATCTCCAGTGGGATGATTCAGCGAGCTTGCCGTTTCGCGAAATACAATCGCATCGATAACGTTGCTTTTTCAATAATCTCGGGACCGGAGAATCTTCTCCGGGCTGCGGAGACCCACCAGCAGAAGATTGATTTCATTTACTCACTCTTGGTTTTTCAGCACATACCGGATCTCGCGATGATCGATGGTTACCTGCAGGCAATCGGGATTCTGCTACACGAACAAGGCATCGCGTATGTTCAGTTCGACACCCGCCCAAAAACTATTCCTTATCACCTTAAGTGCAATTCTCCGGACTTCCTGTTGCCACGTTTTTGGCGCAGAGGTATCCGCCGCATTCGCCAGGCGCCGGCGGCCATCGAAAAGAGCATTCAGGCTGGAGGAATGGAAATTCTGCAGGAGATCACCCCAGGCAGTGCACATCACCGTTACGTACTGCGGAAAGCTTCACGTCCGTCGCCATTATGACTGTCTCGTTCCAGCACACATTGACGAATGCTTCGCCGATTGCGGGGCCGGAGGAAATTTCTGCGCTGCAGAATCTGCGCATTGCCATCGTGCACTACTGGTTTATCAATCGACGAGGGGGAGAACGAGTAGTTGAAACGATGGCTAACATGTTTCCTGAGGCCGATTTATTTTCGTTGTTGGTTGAGCGGGAGGAGTTGCAGCCATCGCTTCGGGAACGGGGCATCAAAACGTCATTCTTACAGAAGGTGCCGGGCAGCAAACGATGGCACCGTCACCTGCTGCCCCTTTACCCGTTGGCTCTAGAGCAATTCGACCTGAGCAAATACGATCTGGTGATCAGCTCAGAATCCGGCCCGGCCAAAGGCGTGCTCACGAGCGCGACGACGTGTCATGTGTGCTATTGCCACTCGCCAATGCGCTATTTGTGGGACTTCTACCACCGGTACAGAAATGGCCAAAGCATGGGCAAGCTGTCGCGTCCAGTTTTCTCACTGGCATCGCACTATCTGCGTTTGTGGGATGCGGCTACCGCGCACCGTGTCGATCATTTCGTAGCCAATTCGCGCACCGTGGCGGCACGCATTCGCAAGCACTATCAGCGGCAGGCTGCAGTGATATATCCACCGGTGCAGGTTCGGGCCGGATATCTGGCAAACCGAATCGATGATTATTACTTAACAGTCGGAGAACTCGTCGAGTACAAACGATTCGATCTGGCCATCGAAGCTTGCAACAAACTGGGTTTGCGTCTTCACGTGGTGGGCGCGGGTGAGCAGTATCGCAGGTTACGCAAATTGGCCGGCCCGTCCGTTGTTTTTTGCGGGGCGCTTTCCGACGAGGACCTTCGCGAGCAGTACGCGCACTGCCGGGCCCTATTGTTTCCGGGAGAAGAGGATTTCGGGATGGTTCCGGTGGAGGCCATGTCTTTTGGCCGGCCGGTCATCGCTTATGGTCGGGGCGGCGTGACGGAAACCGTCAATGGCTTTTATCCGGACAGCCCGGCGCCAGCGTTTATCTCATCGGGAATCTTCTTCCGCGAGCAGTCGCCCGAGTCGCTGAGCGTGGCGATTCAGGCGTGCGAGATCGTGCATGATCAATTTTCACCGCTGGCTATCCAGCGAAGCGCGGAGCGATTCGATGAAGCGCACTTCAGAGTAAATTTTGCGACGTTTCTGGCCGAGAAGGTCCGCAAATTTCGTCACGTTGGTTTCCAGTCATGATCGGCGGCCGGCTCAAGCGCGCACAATTCTTTCTGGCGCTATCGGTGTTCTCGGTGCCGCTGATTTCCTTTTCGATAGCCGCGTACCTGCGATTTGCCACGCACTTTCTGCCTCGCTATTCCACAGATGCAAATCCGCAAGCTTACTTCGCGTTGTTGTTGCTCACGACCATCCTGTGGGCAGTGAGCTCCGAACATTACGGGCTAACGGCAATCGAAAATCATCTGCAACCGACCAGCAGCATGTATCGCACGGTGCTGGCTTGTCTGAGCACTTACGCGGCGGTGTTGTCTGCAACGTTCTTTTACCGTCAAATTCCTTTTTCCAGGATATTCATCTGGATCAGCGCGCTTAACATCTTCAGTTTGGCGCTTCTGGTTCCCGCATTGTTCCGCAAGTTTTGGACTCGCAAGGCCTCTTTGGGAGCCTCAACTATTTCGTACCTGATTGTCGGCGCGGATGAATTTGCCGCCAGAGTCGCACAGACCTTATTGTCAAGCCGAGTGTCACCAAGCCAGGTGAAAGGGCATATCCGACTGCCTGGTCAAACCAGTGTGGTGCAGAACCAGGCAATCTTTGAATTGCAGGATGTGGAAAAAATATCCGTGGACAACGGATTTACGGATGTGATCGTGGCAATTCCTCCAGATCGACTGGCGGATTTACCCAAATTGCGAACCCGACTCGCGACGCTTTGCGTGCCGATGCGGCTAGTGCTGGACATAGGCGAAGGCGTCCTGATGGGTCACAGTTTGTTTAATTTAGGGAGTTTGCTGCTAGTTGATTTGCAGTCCACACCTGCCGAATCGACGCTTTATCTGGTGCTCAAACGAGCTTTCGATCTGGCGTTTTCCATTTCCGTGTTGCTGCTGGCTGCCCCCATTTTTCTCTTGGTTGCGTTGTTGGTACGCCTCAGTTCTCCCGGTCCGGTGATCTTTGTGCAGGATCGCGTGGGCTTAAGTGGCAATGTATTCCGGATGTACAAATTTCGCACCATGGTGGTTGCTTCGCCACAGGAAAGCGACACGCGTTGGACGGTGAAAGACGATCCTCGTTGTACCCGCGTAGGCAAATTTCTGCGACAAACTGGACTCGACGAGCTACCGCAGTTTTTCAATGTCCTCAAGGGAGAGATGAGCGTCGTGGGTCCTCGACCAGAACGTCCCGTTTTGGTGCAGCGGTTTATTCAGTCGGTGGGTAACTACAACACCCGTCACTACCTGAAAGTCGGCATAACTGGGTGGGCGCAGGTTAACGGGTGGCGCGGCGATACATCGATCGAAAAACGCGTGGAGTATGACCTGTATTACGTGCGGCACTGGACGCTGGCGTTTGACCTGTTCATTGTGTTTCTCACGCTGTTCCGGGGGTTCACCGACAAGAACGCATATTGAGCGCTTGGCGACAGTGTGTGCAACTGACCTACGCAGACAATCAGATCGTGCCAACTGGGCAGCCTTCGCGCCAACCACCGACAAAGACTTGGACGCCGTGATGGTAGAAGCCTACGAGAAAGAAAGGGGTGCTTCAATCCTGTTTAAGAAATGGGAGGAAGAGATAGAAAACGGGCCCTTCGCAAACGGCGCGCTAATCGGCTACTATCCTTGCAAATCGGAGCGCTGGATTCCGACGAATTTCTACGATATAGAAAGAGATATTCATGCGCCGAGTATTGCCCTGTCTTCTAGCTCTTGTTTTCATGCCAGGTCTGATTTGTTCGCAGAATGGCAATGACGAATCCAAGATCATCGCTCTCGAAAATCTCTGGAATCAAATGCAACTGCATCACGACGCTGGCGCTATGGAAACGATTCTGGATCCAGACTTCGTGCTCACCGATTACGACGGGGCGGTCCTTTCAAAATCCCAATTCCTCGCTTCCATCCGTGATGCGTCCGACCAACTAACCGTAGAGGTTTCAGAAGACATGAAGCTGCACCGCCACGGCGACACCGTCATTGTCACTGGTGCAACCCATGAAAAGGGAACCGCCAAAGGCAAGCACTACGAACACCGAGGGCGTTTCACGGACACGTGGATGCTAAGAAATGGCGAATGGATTTGTGTCGCCAGCCATCTGGGGCTGCTCTCTAAGTGACCGGGTCGGAGAGTTACACGCGTGGGCCAACGATAATTGAGAGTGCTTTCAACTAGTATTCTTCCCGAGCGAAACTCTCAGAAACTTTCATTGCTACAAACGTCTTCGTTCGCCAGTTGTGCTGGTCAACTCACGGACTGGCCGCACCTCGATGGTGCCTACGCGAGCGGGCGGGATTTGCGCGGCGACTTGGACAGCTTCGTTCAGGTCGACGGCGTCAATCAGATAGAAACCAGCCAGGAGTTCCTTTGTTTCGGCGAAAGGGCCGTCCCGGACGGACACTTTTCCGTTGCGGACGCGTACGACGGCAGCGGTATGAGCAGGCTGAAGAGCCTCGGAGGCCAGGCACTTGCCCCCGTCGCGGAGGGCCTGGTCGTACGCCATGCAGTCATCGTCGGTCATGGCCGCGATTTCCTTCTCTCCGCCGTAGACGAGGCATAGATATTTCATGGGGTCTCCTTCACCGCGGATGGTCTAGGTTCGATATTTCAATTCTTTCAACACTGCTATCGCTCGGGAGACTAAGCTGAATAGAAGACGCTCAGTGCCACGAAACGTTTCTGGTTATTCTCTTGATCCAGGATACCGTCGATCACCGATTCGAGAAATCGTCGTATTCGGAATTGCCGACAATTTTCCAAGGTTTCCGGTCATCGGCGGACTAGTCCGCTATTGGACGCTCTGCGCACAAAATTGTTGTGAATTTTGGTCGGCGTGTTTCACCGTTTGCTGTTCACGGTTTACTTGGTGGCGCGGTCTTTTGAGGCGTCGGCCATGATTTTTTCTATCTGGTCGGGATCGCGCGGTAAACGTTCGCTGAGAAGTTTGTAGCCGTCCGCGGTGATGAGCACGTCGTCTTCGATGCGCACGCCGAGATTTTCTTCGGGGATGTAAATGCCGGGTTCCATGGTCACCACCATGCCAGGTTGCAATGGCTGGCAATAATCGCCAGGATCGTGCACGTAGAGACCGATGTCGTGGCCGAGGCCGTGAAGGTAATACTGGCCGAGCGGTTTGCCGTGGAGATCTTTGCCGTGCGAGTTGATGTAATCGTAAGAAACTCTGTACGCGCTGTGGCCGCCTTTTTTGCAGAGATCGACGCCAGGCTTCAGCATGGCCATGGCCGCATTTTGCGCGCCCAGCACGATGTCGTAAATCTCGCGCTGGCGCGCGGTGAATCTTCCGTTGGCGGGCAAAGTGCGCGTGATGTCCGCGGCATAACCAGAATATTGCGCGCCCACATCTAGGACCACGATATCGCCGTCCTCGATTTTTCGTGAAAGCTGGTCGTAGTGCAGGACCACGGAGTTGGGCCCGGCGCCCACGATGGGCGCGTAGGCTTCCGCTTCGGAGCCGCCCATCTCGTGTATTTCGACCATTTTTGCGCCGACTTGATACTCGTAAAGTCCCGGCCGCATCATTTTCATGGCTTCCAGTTGCGCGTCCAGGGAAAGCTCGATGGCCTTTTTTAGAAAGGCGACTTCGCCCGGCGATTTGATTTCGCGCAAAGCATAAATATTTTGGCGAATATCTTTCAGCTTGGCCTGCGGCACGGCCAGTTGGAGCCAGTCGACTACGTTTTTTTCGTGCGGGTAGCCGCCCAGTTCTTTTTCATAGGGGAGAATGGTGTAAATGGCCGGGAAATTCTTGGCGAGCTTCTCAACCTCGGCGCGCATTTCTGGGAAAGGTTTTACGCTGGCGAATCCGGTTCGCGCGGTGATATCCGGGTCAGTGGGCGACATGCGCACGCCATTCCATTTTTCTTTGGCGGGATCTTTGGGAGGCAAGAAAAGAATTTCGTGCTGGCCGGAGGAAGCGTCGTCGTGCGATCCGTTGTCGTGCTTCGGAGCGGGGAAAATAATCAGACCGGCGCCTTCTTCGTTATGGCCGGTGAGATAGTAAAAATTATCTTCCTGCGCGAAGATGTACGACTGCGAATATTCTTCACGCCCGGTAAAGCCCCACAGAACGATGGGAGAGTCGGCTTGCGCGGCAAGTTGCGCGCGGCGCCCGGCATAAATTATGTTGGGCTCGCGTTCACGGCGTTGTTGCGCGCTTAATTGCGGGGCATTCAGAGCGGCGGCGAAACATAGTGCAGCCATCGCTGCGAAAAGCAGAAACCAAGAACGCCAATTATTGCCGCGACCTCGCAATGGAGCCGAAGCTGAAGCTGCTGCGCACGGGTCTTGCATGTGGCTAGACGCATGACGATTCACGGACTCTCCTTGGATAATCACCACTGCGATACGGCCCGGGGCAAGCGGGATGTTTCCCAAAAGCAGTTTTAAGCCAAACGCCAGAGCGCCATCGATAAAGTTCAACGCAGATATCAGATGCGCGCTCCTGTTGCGGCGATTGTAGCTGAATTATTCTCGGCAACCAAAATGGCTGACCTGCATGACGGCACGGTTGCTTCTGGTTTCTGCCGAGGCGGCGGTCATCGACGGAAGGTTTCCGGCAGCGTGATACGCTGGTAAAAGATAACGGTAAAGCGATTTTTGATCGGGGATTATGCGATTGCCTAGGGGATTCTTTGTATTTCTCACTCTCTTCCAAACAATTTTAATAGTGGTTCATGGATTTCTTTTTCTCACCTGGGTTTATTTTTGGGCATCCCATGTTCAAGGAGAGGCCTTAGCTTATGATTTCAGTCCGTTCAGTAATTGGCGTTTGCTGATTACGCTAGGCATTTTGTCGGTCAGCTTTCTGGCTATATCCATAATCGGTTTCCGGCTAACAAATGTTGCTTTGCGAATTGTGTACCGCATTACCGCGGTGTGGCTGGGATTCGTGAACTACGCATTCTTCTCGAGTGTGCTGTGCTGGTTAATTTATTTGGGCTTGCGGTTAGGCGGAGCAAGGATCGAGCGCCACTCTTTCGCTCTGAGTTTTCTGGGGCTGGCCGTCGCGGTGACCGCCTACGGAGTGATCAATAGCGAATGGACGCGCGTCAGACGCATACGCGTGAAACTCGCGAAACTGCCGGAGTCCTGGCGCGGGCGTACGGCCCTGTTAGTAAGCGACGTGCACCTGGGAAATTATCGCGCGTTTGGATTCGTACGGCGCGTTGTAAAGATGGTCCTCCGGCTGAATCCAGACGTGGTGTTCATCGCGGGCGATTTGTACGACGGCACGCCTGCGGACCTGGCGTGGCTGGCCGAACCTTTGCGAATGTTGAAGCCGCCGCTGGGCGCGTTTTTTGTGGAAGGCAATCATGAAGAGTTTTCCGATCACACCAAATATTTGAAAGCCGTGGCCGCTACCGGCGTGCGTGTCCTGGACAATGAAAAGGTAATTGTGGATGGCCTGCAGATTATCGGCGTCAACTATCGAGACGCCACGCACGGCGAACATTTCCGCAAAACGCTGCGAAGAACGGGATTCGATCGCGGGCAAGCCACCATTTTGCTAACCCACGCGCCCGATCGTGTTCAGGTTTCCACTGAAGAGGGAATCTCGTTGCAACTTTCGGGGCACACGCATCACGGGCAATTCTGGCCGTGGACACTGGTGGCCGAGAGAATGTACGGCAAATTCGTTTACGGGCTGCATCGGCTGGGCGAAACGCAAGTGTACACTTCGACTGGCGCAGGCACTTGGGGTCCGCCATTGCGAGTGGGAAGCAGCCCGGAAATCGTGGCTATCGAATTTGTTTAAAAAATAAATTAAGGGCTCCCGTCGCGTAGATAGCCTCCTGCCGGTTTCAATTGACGCGGAAATTCATAAAAGTTAACCTCTACGGTACATAACTGTGAGGTTAGCATGGAGAATACTTCCAGTAAGCCGATGTTTTCAAGGGTGGACTTTTTCCGGGTGGGTATATTTTCTCGCGAACCCTGTGTGGGTTTGGCCCTTTCTGATATTGTTCAGCGCTAAAGTGCGCGAAATACTGGTGCAATACATTGGCGACGTGGCAATTTACATCAGGCCCAACAAGCTGGATCGGTTCGATGAGGTGCGAAGTGAAATTAAGGAGGCAGCGCGTTCCGTGGCGTCGGCGCTGTTCACTTCGTATGAATTGAAGGCCGAGGCGGGCGCACCAGATAAATTCCAATACGACAAAATCGCGTTGGTGGGTCATTCGCTCGGGTCGGTAATTGCTTATGACACGTTGAACCGTCTGATGCTGGATGACTGGCTGTGTAAGGGCGCCTTGAAAGTTGCTGAGCGCATCGCGACGATGGTGACGTTCGGCTCCCCACTGAACAAGACGGCTTTTTTGTTCACGATCCAGGGAAAAGATGCTTTGCACATTCGCGAACGGCTGGCTTGCACGGTGCAGCCGTTAATTATGAGTTACCCAAAATTTAGAAAATTTAAATGGATCAATGTGTTTTCGCGCAACGATATCGTTCCGGGGCACCTGAAATTTTATGACCTGCCTGGTTATCAAGACGATCCGGTCCCCGCTATAGCGGTACAGAATATTAAAGATAGAGAGGCGGCGGTGCCGCTCGTGGCTCACGTGGCGTATTGGAAAAACAAAACGGTGTGGAGGGCATTATTGTTGAGAATCGCGCCTGGAACGATTGTTCCGACTCCCGACTTAGCGCATTTGGTGGACAAGGCCGCAGAAGAAGCTACGGTTTAGAAGCCGGGAGCGCCCGAGGCCGCGGGGCGCATTTCCGGGGTTTCCACTTCGAAGCGAAGATTCGCCAAGTAGGTTTGTCCTAGCGACATGAAACCGGTGTACAGGTAGCCCCATACAAAGAGCAGCAGGAACGGCACGGTTGCGTAATTTTCATTCAGCACAGCATAAACAACGGTGAGCGCGAAGTACACACCCAGGAATATTTCCGCGTAAGGCATCCATCCGGCTTTGTTTTTGTAGGATTTCTTGGCGTAGGAACCTTGTTTTCCGGCAATGTTGTATTTGGCCGTGCGTGCAAATTCACTTTTCTTCCCGGTGATGGCTTCGATCACCGCTTGCGCGTTGCGAACGGAAATACCAATGCCGGTGGCCATCACAAAAGGCATATAGAGAAAAGTGCGGTACCAGGATTTGGGGTGCAGCTCTTTTTGCGCCACCAGATAAAAACTGGAAATGGAACACGTGGACGCCAGAAACAGCGGAAGGTCAATCACCAGCATCTGAACCCAGCCCTGGTAGAAACGCACAATCATGGCCGGCAGCAGCATGGTGGAGAGCAACACCATCAGCGGGTAGCTGATGTTGGCGGTGAGATGGAAGAAAGCTTCGGACTTTACATGCCACGGGACCTTTGATTTGAACACTTTGGGGAGGATTTTCTTGGCGGTTTGCATCAAGCCCTTGGCCCAGCGCGCTTGCTGGGCCTTGAAGCCGTTCATGTCCACGGGAAGCTCGGAAGCGCACTCGATGTGCGGAAGATATAGAAATTTCCAACCTACGAGTTGTGCGCGATAAGAAAGGTCGGTGTCTTCGGTGAGGGTATCATGTTGCCAGCCGCCGGCCTGCTCAATTGCTTTTCGCCGCCACACTCCGGCGGTGCCATTAAAATTAAAAAACGTGCCGCGGCGCGAACGCGCGCCATGCTCCACAACAAAGTGGCCATCGAGCAAAATGGTTTCCACCTGGGTGAGCAGCGAGTAGTCGGTATTGAGATACGTCCAGCGCGTCTGCACCATGCCGATTCCGGCGCCGCCGCTGGGATTCATGAAATACGGAATGGTTAATTGCAAAAAATCGGGAGACGGAACGAAGTCGGCATCAAAAATCGCCACAAATTGGCCCTTGGAACTTTTCAAGCCATTTTCCAGCGCTCCTGCTTTGTAACCCTGGCGATTGTTGCGATGAACATAGGTTATGGGCATGCCCTGAGCGGCGAAACGGTCGACACAGTTGCGTGCGACTTCCTGCGTTTCATCGGTGGAATCGTCCAGAACTTGCACATCGAGAAGCTCTGGCGGGTAATCGAACCGCGAGATGGCCTCGACGAGGCGCTCGATCACGTAGCGCTCGTTGTAAATGGGCAGTTGAATGGTGACGCGCGGCCACTCCGTAACCGGCGGCGGCTGGGCTGGGACATTTTTACGGTACGCGTAATAGTCGTACACCAGCCAATAGCGGTGCAGCCCGTACAGCGCCAGAATAAAAAGCACGATGAAGTACGGAATCATCATGGCCAGGTCGAAGCCATTGGCGTGGTATACGCCCGAAAAGGTGCGATCGGTGATTTTGTGCCAGTAATGGCCGAGAGAACTTTGCGCGGCCAACAGCGGTACGAACGATGGAGTCAGCACGATAGTCTGTACGCCGATCCACACTTTAACCCCTGCGCACCGGCGAGCATGATTATAGTGCAAAACGAAGCCAGAACCTGTATCGTCCGCGAGAAAAAATAATGTAGATATTTGATTTCTGGATTGTAGCTTGGAACCTTAGGACTCGAAAAGGGCTGGGATTCTTATTAGCATCTCGTAATTAGCCGAGGCGACTGGAGCGCCGAGGCTCAAGGACTACCGATGTGGGGAAAAACGCCGTTTTGGATCTTGGACAACTGTGTCATAGAGGTGAGGAATTTGGGGACGGCTCGCGATTGGTATAAGAAAACGCTTGGATTGCGCGAGGCATCAGGCGAGCGAGAAGGCGATTCCGGCCGCCCCTTCGTGGATCTGCGTGTTTCTAACGATGACACGTCCCTTACGCTGGTCGAACGAGAGGCGGCCGCATCCACGCAAAGCGAACATGTAATTTTCTTCGCGAAAAACCTGGAGAAGACCCGTCAGTGGCTGATGGAACGAGGAGTCACTGTCGAGGTGGCGACTAGCGATTCGGGAGGAAACCGTTTTTTTCGGTTTCAGGATTTGGAAGGGAATGCGATCGAGGTGGGCGTCGAACCAGGGTAGGCAATTTTGGGTTAAATCGAGTTTTTCGGTAACGGGTTTTGGGTTCGAACGTCCCTAAGATTAGGATGGACAGAGCCGCATGCGTTCGAGCGTTACCGGCCAAAGTTGATGATGAGGAGGCGCCCATGACAAATCAGAGAATGAGGCGACGAGATTTTATTCGGTCTGCAGGATATGGACTTGGCGCGGCGTGGCTGGGCGGAGATGCGTTAGCGCGCGCGATGCCAGCATGGTCGGCGTTTATGAGTACGCCGTTGCCGCGGAAATTCTCGGCTACGGATACGGTGACGCTGGGTAACACCGAGATTAAAACCAGCAGGCTGGCGATGGGCACCGGGACCGTGGGATCTGGGCACCACTCCAATCAAACCGCTCTGGGAGTCGCGGGACTTTCTGTGCTGCTGCTGAACGGCTACGAACAGGGGCTGCGATTTTTTGATGCGGCGGATTCTTACGGGAGCCATCCGCATGTGGCGGAAGCGTTGAAGCATGTGCCGCGCGATAAGGTCACGGTGCTTACGAAGACGTGGGCGAGAGATGCAGCCTCGGCGCGCGCGGATCTGGATCGTTTTCGCAAAGAATTGGGCACGGAGTATCTTGATGTTTGCCTGATGCACTGCGTTACGGAGCCCGACTGGACGGAGCGCTACCGGGGCGTCATGGATGTGTTTTCCGAGGCCAAGCAGAAAGGCATTATTCGCAGCCACGGATGCTCGTGTCACAGCATCGAGGCGCTGCGCGCGGCGGCGAAGTCCCCGTGGGTGGAAATCGATTTGGTACGCATCAATCCGATTGGGTCGCACATGGACGCCGAGCCTGACACCGTCGTCAGCGTATTGCGCGAGATGCGCGCTGCGGGGAAAGGCATTGTAGGGATGAAAATTCTAGGGCAAGGAGATTTGAGCGGGCGCCAGGATGAAGCGTTGAAGTATGCGTTATCGCTGGGGCTGCTGGATGCGTTTACGATCGGCGCGGAAAGTAAGAAGGAACAGGAAGATTTGGTTCGCCGAATTGGCGCGGCGGCGTGACAAAAAATTATCGAGCTAGTAAGAATAGCTGTTGCTAAAATCCGCGGGATTATGCTCCTCTGGGCACGCGTCCCGCTCAGAGTTGCAAAGGCAAGAAAAATCATGATACGACAGCATCGTCGCGGTGCGCGTAATAACTCTCTCACCGCGCACTTTCAGTATCGGCGCTGAGATTGGAAATCGTAGTACCTCGCCCTTTGTTATTTCTCGCGGTTCAAAAAACGTTTAATGGGAGAATCATAGTCACGGAACACGAGGGTCTTTCGGACTACCTGGCGAGTTATTGGATGAAAATAGATTGCGTATTCTCGCCAAAAATTAGAGAACTCGATTTTGGAGCTGACAGACTGCAGGTTTTCGGGAATCGCGCCGGTGACGCGATTTTTCTGGAGAACGTTAATAGCATCTTCCTGAGACATACTCAAAGTTACTTGCCGGAACGGCTCTATTCGGGACATATAGTCACTTACGTCAAATACGAAAAAGGGAACGCTAAATGCCACGCCGAGGGCTAGGCCGCTGATCAAGATTAGACTGATGGCCTTGCGAGGGCTGTTCGTTCCGCTTTGTATCATGGCGACAAAGGCCCCTATCTCTGTATAGGAATATCTTCGCGTACATACGTGCGTTTTACCCGCAAGGTAGTCGGGTCCATCTCAACGTGGCAGGTAGCGCCAGTTCGGGAGAAATATATCTCTTGACCAGAGAACCCCCTCATCGTATGGGTCAGTATGTTTGCTCGTTATTGCGAGAACCTGCTGAAGATTCATCCCAGGCCGGATTTGGGCGCATTCTTCTTTCGGAGAAGGACTGCGAACGGAGTAGAAGAGATAGGGACCCCGATAAACGATAATATTGGTCCCAGCTATCGCCAGCATAATCCAAATCAAAATTGCGACGACGAGGAGAGTGGTCGCGATCGTTTTACTTGGCCAATTCATGGCTATTGTGCGAGTTTCCTTGAAATTTGCCTCGGCGGTGTCGATCTGATCTTTCGTCAGCTGATTTGCGCCAGCGCTGACACAAGATAAAACCCTATCCTGTCTAAGACGGAGTGATATCACACATAAGATCTTAGCGGCCGACGCCGCGGCAGGGCAGCACTCTGGAATTACTGCAATAGGTAAGCCTGGTTTTGTGTGGGTTCGCGGCGCACCGCATGCACTTGTTTTGTTGTCTCAAGTCGTGCGGGCGTGAAGCGCTGAACACGGTGAATTTATGGATGGGCTCCGACGCCCCCGCCCCTCCTGAGCAGCATTTTTCGGCGGGCCGAGCCGATTAGGGGATCAGCACGATTTTTCCCGCTGAGCCGGGCTCGAGAATTTCTTTGTGTGCGCGCGCCGCTTCCGCGAGCGGGAGTTCTTTGGCCACCACTGGGCGAAGAATGCCGTTGGAGAGTCCGGCGCTCAGCCCGGCATAAATTTCCTTAGTTTCCTGCGCGGTAAGAGCCCAAAGGGTAAAAGCGCGAATGGACCCGCGTCTAAGCATAAGATCGCGAGGGTTAATGGTAATTTCGCCGCGATTGCCGATTACGATTACTCGGCCATTGGTAGCCAATAGCTTCAGGTCCTTCGCCAGATTCACGTTGGCAAGCATTTCCAGAATGATGTCGAGACCTTTCTCGTCGGTGGCTTTCAGGATTTCGTCCTCATAACCCGCCTTGGTGTGATTGAAAGCGTGGTTTGCGCCTTCACGTTTGACGAGCTCCAGACCCGGCTCTGTGCCGGCTGTTCCGAAAATGTCGAGACCCATGGCGCGTGCGATTTGCAGCGCGGCGGTGCCGACGCCTCCACTTGCGCCGTGAATGAGAAGTGTTTCGCTGGCGCGGGCTTGGGCGACATGGTAAAGCGCGTGATACGCGGTGGCATAGGGCACCCATATTCCGGCACCTTGCGCGAATTCGATGTCGTCCGGCAGCAACTGGACCTGGTCTTCCAGCGCGAGAGCGTATTCGGCGTACGCACCGGACAAGGTGCGCGCGGTGTAAACGCGGTCTCCAGGTTTAACCTTGGTGACGCCGGAGCCAACGGATTCCACTACCCCTGCAGCGTCTGAACCGGGAGTGTACGGAAGAGGCGGTTTGACGGCGTACGTTCCCGCACGCATGGCCGTGTCGTAGGGATTGACGCCTGCCGCGCGCACGTGCACGAGGACCTGCCCGGGGCCAGGAGTGGGCGTCGGCACTTCCTCAAGCTTCAAAACTTCCGGGCCGCCGAATTGGCTGACGCGAATCGCTCTCATAGAGAACCTCCAATTATTTTGAACAATAAATTTTTTGTGGATTAGAAATGTTCGTCGACGCTGACGGGGGCGCCGTCTTTTTTATCGACTTTATCGAGCAATCCGGATTCGCGAGCCCAGGCGGTGGTCTGCCAATTGTCTTTGCCTTTTTTCTGCGGTATCCATGGCGGCAAAGTCTGACTCAGATGCGTGG
>Ga0209625_1000016_pt1 | contig 31601 bp, 28 predicted proteins | sample JacPin_JW_Ref_M2_FD_187960 | JGI IMG/M metagenome (GOLD analysis project Ga0209625, IMG submission 187960) | Forest soil microbial communities from Algoma, Ontario, Canada - Jack Pine, Ontario site 1_JW_Ref_M2 (SPAdes) (version 2) | ecosystem: Environmental > Terrestrial > Soil > Boreal...
AAGACCCCACTCGGAGTAGCTGTACAGGAAGACAAACAAATAGACTAGGCCCGCCATGATCGCGAGCCAGGCCCGGCGGGGCTTCCCCGGGATCAACCGCTCCCCGAGGTCTAGGATTCGGCCAATCCAGAAAAGCTGGCTCGCAGTGAAGATCAGGAGCAGGGCGAGCTCCATCAGATCGAAAGGTCCCAACTTGTTGGAACGGACGACTTGGAATGCAGCACAAGCAAGGATGACGAGCAAAATGATCGCGCGCCAATGAACGACGGCGCGCATATAAACTGTAGGGAAACTGAACATGCTTGCGCTGGCCGTGCCGGACAGCGTACCACTAATCGGGAAATTGCATTCTCGAAGCCCGTTGGGCCTCCATTGGGTGGTTTGTCGGCAACTCGGAACTTATTGTAGGACTACGAGACCTCGAATCGGCTTAGCGAAGGTAATTTCCTAATCAGAGGCGCCAAGGCTGCGAAACCCTACTTTCTATCAGAATTGATTGCTACCTTAAGCCACTGAGCCGGATTCTTATGAAAAAACGACGCCCCGTAGGTAGGTTAGTTGGTCTTCGAATTCGAAATAAAATTTTGCGTACCCACGATTCCAACCGCCATGAAAATTCGTAGCACCTCTCCGCGTAGCCGCCGCGTAACCGCGAAACACGTTTCTGGCAGTTTTGGCGTTTCTGGCGATTCGTAGAATCAATAAGTTACATGTTTTCAAAGTGGCCCGTCGGTTCGATTCCCCCCGCCGGCACCACTGAATAAAGAACTTAGGCAAGCTTTTTTCGTCCCGCGTAACCGCCGCGTAACTTTTGCCTCTTCATAATCGTGATAAACGTTTCTGTTAAGTTCAATAAGGAAACGAAAAGGATTCAAATCGCGGGGCGTCCAAGTATCGAATTTTGCCGAGCTCGTACAGCACGTTCGCCCCCTCTTGATTCCTTTATAGTCATTTCCGAGAGCAGATACACTTTCCTCGGTTGCCATCGTGTGCTTTCCTTGGGGAGGGATGGGAGCAGTAGATCTAAACTGCAATTTGGGTGTTACGTGAGGCGGCTCGTCAAGCATCGACGGTTTATTAATAATTTTCAAAATCTTCCAGCCAGAAAGCCGCTTTTCAAGGTGCATCGTTATTCCACCGTTTGTTCGCGAGCCGTTTATTTGCGATATACCGTTGCGCGGCCACGAGTAACAGTCCAACCGCGATAATCAACCCGATTATTGCGACTCTGGGCAAACATCCATCCTTAATGTTTTAGATGCGAAACTAATTTTCCGGTTGCCGTATAGTTTTGAGTTTTTCGATACCCCTGAAATGGATCGCGGGTACGCGCCGGGGGGACTACTGTGCTCTTTGGGACAGACTGGGCGCTACAAAATTGCTACAAACAGACGTCCCAAAAATTAGGAGGCCAACAGTCACATGGTTCCTTCTTTCGATATTTTCAAAATCGATTTGATTGGGGATGTGCTTTGGCGCGATGCGGCAGAAAGCCTCGTAAGCGCTAGAGTGAGTATCGAAAAACTCGCAACGTCTTCCCCCGGTGAGTACCTCATCTTCAACCAAAAAACCGGGCAGAGGGTTCTTGTAACACTGCCGGGTGTCTCTGCAAAGCCTGGCTCACAGGCAGTATTTAAGTCGATTTTGAAGCCGGTCGCGGCCACACGTCCTTCGCTTTAGAGAGTCGGTTTCTGAAAAAACCTTAGATTAGGCTGATTCGTGCCGATCATTGCTGCAACCGTCAACTTCAATTGTGCTTTCTTGAACAGACCGCTCAAGCCTCGAGCTGTCAGACTTTTAAACAACTTGTGGTGCACCCAGGGGCGGCTTGCCGAGCGTTTCCGGCTAGACTGCCGCCAACCTTATAAGCAGCCCATTAGGAGAACTTCATAATGAGTACAGAAACGATTTTGATTATCGTCGTGCTTGTGTTCTTGTTTGGTGGAGGCGGTTGGTACTGGCGCGGGCGCGGGCGCGGGTGATGAGACTGTAGCGACATTCGAGCCCCACGGTGAAGAGGGAAAATTGGTGTCAGGATGCACACCTTGGTAGGCAAAAGTCCCGTCGCCCAGATCCACGGACACTCGATGTGGCGTATTCATCTTCGTGAGCATCTGGTCGAAGAACAAACTCACCAGCATCGTGAAACGTGGACGCGACCGCAGAGTGCCCTTTTTCCAAACGCACTCGCCAGTGGCACCACGCCAAACCCTTAGCGATCATTTCGAAGAGCTTGTCCACACGCAAGTGATCGAGCGGAATGCTGGTGCCTGCACTCTTGGCAAGACCCGCCGCTAGTTCGCGATGCAGCTTGGCATTCTTTGCCAAACGCTTCGGGACCATCGCGCTCAGGTTTTCGACTGCGTACGAATGTCGTCCGCCAAAAGCAAGAACCACTGTCAAATAGTGCTCCAGCGCGGACTTCTCGTTATTGCAGCGAGCAATGTTTTACGAGGAAGAACTCACGGCTGATGACATGATCGCTGGTCGCAGGCAACTCGCCGCAGTAAACACAAGATTCTCCTTTGAATTCTTTCTTCATAATGCCATCAATTGTATCAGGAGAACTTTTGCCCTCTTAACAAAGACTTGTCGTGGAAGTCGCGTAATCGGACATATGATTTTGGCGCTGAGGGAACTTTCGTGTTCACATCTGCCACTGAATTAAAAGATAGAGCTCGTTAAAGCCGGTTCGTCCGGTCCCTAGTGCCACAATCCTTGACACCTCCGGGGCTCGGAGGCCAACGATCGAACAGCGGCTTGTATATCCCCCGGACAGGGAAGTTGAGGAACCACCAAACCGATGCGAGAAGTGAAATTTCGATCCTTCAGGAATCGATCTCGGCGAAAGAGTTGCCGATCCCGATTCTTATGAGCAAAAGGAACCCCGCCCGGGCTTTTAGTTGGTCTCCGTAGAGGAAATAGTTTCAAGCATCGATTATATTATTTCGCACCGCGAAACGTATTAAGTGTCCGATTGAATGCAGTTCCAGCTTCATCATTATTCGTGCGCGATGCGTCTCGGTTGTCCTCACGCTGATTTTCAGCTCTCGCGCAATTTCTTTGTTACTTTTGCACTCGGCAAGCAATCTTAATACCTCGCGCTCGCGCCGCGACAAATCCTGACACCAGCGTTCACCGGCACGAACTGGATTTTGAGTATTTGCTAATTCGTCGTCAATGCCAATTCCCAGGCGCGGGGCATCGGCGGATAAATATCGTCGCGAAATATCGGCGATATTTCTTGTGTGTCCAATACAAAGGTCGATCAGCTCAATAGCCGCGGGAAGCAAACTACCAGTTTTATCTGACCACTTTCCTGTTGTTTCGAAGAATTGTTGTTCTGTTTTTAACGCGGTGCTGACGTTTAGTAAATTCGCCGTCATGTGCGCCAGAGAAACTTCTAGGTTCTTACGACTGGTTAGTTCCACCACAAACACAGCGACCTGGGTGACATGATTTTCGACGTCTCGAATCGGCAGATAGGATTCCACCCAATGTCCCACTGCCAGTCTGGCTGGCAATTTTGCCGTAATTTCTAAGTTGGAGATGGGGACGCCAGTCTCGAGCGCCCGCCTCGTCGGCCCTTCAATCATGGGTGCCGAAGCTCCCAAGACATGCCGGAGTGTCTTACCAATATGGGAAGCAATTGGGAGTCCGTTCATCGAAGCCAACGCTCTATTGACGGCGCGGAAGCGAATCCGTGAATCAATCACAGCGACTCCCATCACACGAGATTCGAACAGTGTCGGTAGCAGTGGTCCCACGGCTCCGTGTGTATCTAGAAGAATGTCCTCTGCCGGTTTTGCGCGCGGGTTGCCTTTTCTCAAGGTTTCCTCCCCGAGGAACCCCACGTTTACTAAGTCAATGCAGGTAGATTTACTGGACAGATATTTTAGGCACTTGTAAAAAATATACGCCATTTATATGTTCAGTCGTACAGTCGACAATACCGAATAATACTTACGTAGAAATACGACTGGTGGGGAAGTTATGCCCCGGTGTTCCATACCGGGGTAGTAGTCAGTTTCAATTAACTGAGGAGGTACTTGTACTTGCTCGGTCCATACGTGGATGCAATAATGCCGCATGATTATTGGCGACCGACTCCGCGAAATGCGCGAGGAAAAGAAACTCTCCCAGGGCGATATCGAAAAACGAACGGGCTTGCTTCGCTGTTATATTTCCCGCGTAGAGAATGGCCACACTGTCCCGGCTATTGAAACATTGGAAAAGCTAGCGCGCGCCCTGGAGATCCCACTCTATCAACTGTTCTATGAGGGTGAAGAGCCACCAAAACTACCTAACTTGCTAAAGCGTAAAGCGTCCGACGACAACGCTTGGGGAAGCGCCGGTAAAGAAGCTCGTTATTTGAGTAAGCTTCGTCGCGTGCTTGCCAAGACGGAAGAAGGCGATCGCAAGCTACTTCTCCACATGGTCCAGAAAATGTCTAATCGTTAGAGTGATAGCTCGCTAAAGCTGGTTCGTCCGGTCCCTAGTACCACAATCCTTACCACCTCCGGCACTCGTAGGCCAATGATTGGACGGCGGTACGTCCCTTCGCACATCGAAATCGGGAAACCAGCGGAAAACGATGCGAGAGGTGAAATTTCGATCCCTTCAGGAAATCGTTTGCTCCGCGAAAGGCTTTCGAGCCCGATTCTTATCGGGAAACGGGACCCGGCGCGCGACGGTTAGTGGGTCTTCTTGCCCGGTCGGAATCGAACATCAGCACAAGAGAAATACAGTTGTACGGATGTATTCAGCATCAAATGTTCGAATAGCGTGCCCGAACGCCGCAGTCGCGGATGTTACCGCTGGGATTTCCCCTTGATCCTCGGGCTTCAATTTCATAACTAAACTTTTTATTTGTTTTCCAACGCATGCCACTCCGCGATTTTTGAGAATCGTTTCGGTAGCTTCTTCTCGAAGGTCACCTGCAGAATTCCCCTTCCAGTGCCACACGTGAAATTCATTTTTCTTCTCGTCAGCTAATTCGAATAAAGACAGCTCAGCTGAGGCCTTGCTTTTGGCTAAAAACATGAAAATCCGCCGTTTTGGTAAATTCATCTCGTAGTTGTCCAACTTCCTCAACACTGTAACTGAATCACCGTAGTAACTGAGGACCTCCGGTTCCCAAGAATTTGTTCTGCATCCAGTGAATTCGGATTTGTCTTGACTTTGATGGGTCTGAGCCCCACCCGGATGGGCCACGACAACGATTACCAACAGCGCCGTGATAACAACAATGCGATGAGGGGTCCGCACCGTTTTGTCCTTCATTTCGTTCCTCCTTACCGATTTATCCATCGACCCAAAAAATACTGATCGCTGCTGGGAAATCTATCCTGTCAGACCTACGGACCGCATCAGTTCCGTGAATCGAGTGTCTGAACGTAGGTTATCGAGCCTCGGGTCGACCTTAATATTCACTAAAAATGGATCGCGCTGTTCGAAAGCTTCTCGCAATAATTCAAAAGCGCCGTCTTTATCCCCCAGACCTGCCAAGACCAGAGATAAGTCTGCTGAGGACACGTAGCCCCGTGCGGAGTGGGTCTTCAGCTGCTTGAGTATTTTCTTCGCATCATCAGGCCTACCAGAGACAGCATAGAAACGGGCTAGGGAAGCAATGTATTGGGGGCTATCGCCGGAAAGAGACATCGCCTTTTTGAACTCTGAGGCAGCCTTTTCCGTTCGCCCCAGTTGCACGTAAGTTTCTCCCAGAAGCCGATGGGCCTCCGCGAAGTTAGGATCAATCTCCATCGCCTTGAGCAATTGATCAATCGCCTGGTCGTATTGACGTGATTCATATAGGACCTCACCCATAACGCTGCTTATGATCAGTGAAAGTGGGTCTATCTCGCGCGCTCGTGATATTTCATGTACAGCTTCGTCGAATCTTCCCATAGCGGCCAGAAACTCGGCGTACCACTGATGAGCCGTTGCAGAGCCTTGATTTAGTTCAATGGCCCGCCTGAATTCTCGTTGAGCGCCCAGTCCCAATCGTAGTCCTCTGCGATCGATCCGAGTGAGGTGTGAACCTCAGCGAGGGTATCGTCTAACTCTCGTGCTTTGGTCGCTGCGGCCTTTGCTTTGAGGCAGAGCTTCGTTGGGCGGGAACAGCCCGTATTCTGCGAGCATCAGATAGGAATCGGCCAGCCCGGCATAGGCGGGTGCATACTTGTCATCCACCGCAATTGCTTGTTCGAAATATTCAACGCCTTTGACAAACCCTTCCGCCGTCCTCTTGTTCCAGAAGTAGCGACCTTTGAGACAGGCCTCGAAAGCGCCGGGATGAATAGGCACCGTGGTCACCAGGCGAGCTTGTTCTTGCGATGTGAGCTTGATCCTAATTTCTTTGGTGATGGCCTGAGCGATTTCGCTTTGCAATGCCAGAACGTCCCTGATGTCGCGCTCATAGCTCTGGGCTAATAACTGTCTGTCAGTGGATGCCTCTACGAGCTCGGCTGAGATGCGTACGCGGTCGCCGAAACGCAATACTGAACCCTCTACGACGGCATCCACATGCAACGATCGTCCAATTTCTGGAAGGGACTTCTTTGTCCCCTTGTATTGCATTACCGAGGTACGCGAAATAACTTTTAAAGCATTAAGCTGAGCAAGCTTGGTGATGATAGCGTCCGTCATTCCGTCGACGAAATACTCCTGCTGTGGGTCACCGGAAAGACTTTCAAACGGCAAAACGGCTAAGGACTGAATGGATGACCGCGTGGCCCGCGCTGCTAAACGGTTCCGCAAATCACCGAAATTCCACCCGCCGATCAACAGCACCAGAGCCGCAATTGACAACCCGATGGCCGTGGCCGGACGTTTCCAACTCTTAAGGAAGCTTGGAGCAATAGTTGTAGGCAGAGAACTAGCGGGTCTTCCAAATTGGCGCAAGTCTATAGCCAGCTCCTTCGCTGACTGATAACGGTTCTCCGGTTCTTTCTCCAAACATTTCAGAATGATGCGCTCGAGTTCCGAAGAAATGCGGGGCATGATTTCTCGCGGGGGGACTGCAGGATGGTGGAGAATTGAGTCAATTAGTCGCGACGCTAGAGTCTCGCGAAACACCCGCTGACTTGTAGCCATCTCGTACAGTACACAGCCCAAGCCGTAGACATCCGTCCGAGCATCAGCCTCGTCCCCGCGTAATTGTTCAGGTGCCATGTATGGAAGCGTACCTGCGCCACGTTCAGTATCAATAGTGGTTTCGGTGGTTAATTTATCGCCACCTTGGTGCAGTAGCCTAGCCAGGCCGAAATCGACAACTTTAGCTTGGTCTTTTGGGGTTACCAGAATATTGCTGGGCTTTATATCCCGATGCACTAAGCCTTGCTCATGAGCCTCCGAGAGTGCTGACGCAATTTGTGCACCTAACGCTGCGATTTCCTTCTCGGTGAGCGAGGCGTTTGCTAGGCGCTCGCGAAGTGTTTTCCCCGCGACGAGCTCCATCACCAGAAAATCTATCCCATTCTCTGTGCCAAACTCGTGAATCATGCCGATGTTGGGATGGTTCAGCTTGGCGAGACCGAGCGCTTCTTTTCGAAAGCGCCTGCGGGAGGATTCGTCAGTAACGGCCCTTGGCGACAAAATCTTCAGGGCAACGTCGCGATCCAGTTGTTCGTCATGCGCGCGATAGACGATGCCCATTCCGCCGGCACCGATCTTTTCGAGAATGCGATAGTGCCCGAGCGCCTGACCGATCATAGAGGAGAGCCGCCTGGGCCGGCATCTTAGGCCTCGACCTGAGACAAAGTCAACGCATTGTGCAGACACGCATCGTGCAGAAACTGAAAGCGCGAGAAGCAATTTCTGAAAGACAAGTGGCGGCAGTTGTGAAGCTACGGCGAGGGGTTCGTTCAACCTGAGGAGCACCTAGGAGTTCGATCCTTGACACCGCGGGCACTCGTACGCCAAAGATCGGCTGCGAGATGTCTCTTTATACATACAAACTGGAAAATGCCTAGAAGAACACTGAGAAATGAATTTTCTAATCTTATCAGGTGGAATTCATGCCGAGCCGGATTCTTATGCGCAAAAGGGACTCCGTACCGGCGTGTTAGCTCGTCTTCGTACCCGAAACAATTGTTTGCGTATCCACAATTCCGACCGCCATGAAAATTCGACGCTGCGTTACGCGTAGCCGCCGCGTAACCGCAAAACACGTTTTTGGCGGTTTTGGCCGTTCTGGCGTTTTGTAGAATCAATAACTTACATGATTTCAACGTGGCCCGTCGGTTCGATTCCCCCCGCCGGCACGTTGATGTGGGTCCGACCCGGAGACATGGGTTAACAGAATCTACCGGCTACATCGGTAACAACGGCAGGGCCGCAAGCCTTTTGTTTCTGTTCACGCACTCCGCATGCAACCGTCACGAATGCTTTTTTTCTGTCCTCTCCGAAAGAAAATTCGAATGCAGGTGGCTTTGTTGGATGTACATTCCTCCGCGACTTCGGAGAATGATGGCGCGCCATACTTCGGGATCCGCTTTCCGAAACGTTTAATTTCCGGCATGCCTCACACATATGGATTTGAGAGCACCTCGTGTCAGCTGGAATCTCGCGCACGGAGAAGCGGATTCCGATTAACTGAAGGACGCACGTTCAAATCCCATTTCAGAGATCTTTCGAGTTATACGGTCTTCCCCGTATAGGCAGCGTTCATGCGCACGATAAAATCACAAGCCGGGTGATGTACCTGCGCAATTGACCTTCGAGCGGATTGAGGGAGTATGAGTAAATTTCTGTGTACCTTGGCCTTGGGCCTATTCAGTGTGCATACCACGTACGCCGTTCCGCAAGAGCGCGAACGCACCCGGGATTCACAGCAAACGCGGGATTCGCAGCGGACATCACTAATAAATATCCGCGTGTCGCGAACCGTGCAGGCTGTGAATTACCGCGACAGGGCTTCCACCAAGATCGATTTTCGGGGCACGCCGCTTATGCCGCGGGCCGAAGGAAAAGCGGACATTGAGGCCAAGCGCGGGCGCATTGGAATTAAGGCTGAATTCGAACATCTCGAATTACCGACAACTTTCGGCTCAGCCTATTTGACGTACGTGCTGTGGGCGATTTCACCGGAAGGCAATCCCAATAATTTGGGCGAAGTGGTACTCGACGGCAGCAAGAGCAAACTGGAAGTCACCACCAACCTACAGACGTTCGCCATGATTGTGACCGCTGAGCCATACTTCGCGGTCAGTTTTCCCAGCGAAGTAGTGGTCATCGAAAATATCGTTCGCGGTGACACCAAGGGATCCGTCAGCACCGTCGATGCCAGGTTTGAGCTCTTAAAGCGCGGCACCTATGACGATATGCGTTTAGAGCGCTTCACTACCGACGCCAGCGCTCCGCTATCGCTGTACGAGGCTCGCAACGCTTTGCGAATTGCGAAAGCCCAGGGAGCTGCGGAATACGCGCCGGAATCCTGGGCCAAGGCGGAAGACGCCATGCGGCGAGCGGAGGATTACCAGCTGCGTAAGCAACATAAGGCGGTGCCAACCGTCGCAAGGGAGGCGGTGCAGGACGCGGAGGATGCGCGCAACATCGCCGTAAGACGCCAGGAAGACGAGCGCGTCGCTCAACAGCAGCATGAAGCGGATGAGCAAGCACGGCGCGCTAAGGCCGCTCAGGAAGACGAAGCGCAACGCCGCGCGGATGCGGAACGCCAGCAGCTGCAAGCAGAGGTAGCTGCCGCGCAGGAAGCTAAGGCCCGTGCTGAGGCGGATGCGCAGCGTAAAGCCGCCATGCTCCAGGAACAGCAGGCCCGCGAGCAAGCTGCTTTAGCGGCGCAACAAGCTGCGCAGTCTGCCCAGCAGGCTCAGGATGCTCAGTCGCAAGCGCAACAAGCGCAACAACAGGCCGCGCAATCGGAACGCGATAAGCAGGAACTACGCGCCAAGCTGCTGCAACAATTCAATCGTGTTCTCGAAACGCGCGATACCGCGCGCGGTTTGGTCGTAAATATCGGCGACGTATTGTTCGACACCGGAAAATACACCTTGCGCCCGCCAGCGCGCGAGGCCTTGGCTAAGCTATCCGGCATCGTGCTCGCCTATCCAGGTTTGAGACTGCAAGTGGAGGGTCACACCGATTCCACCGGTACCGCCGCATTCAACCAGAAACTCTCTGAGCAACGAGCAATGACGGTGCGTGATTATCTGGTGCAACAAGGCCTGGATATGAATTCCGTCACTGCGGCCGGCCTCGGTGAAGGTGTACCTATAGCCGATAATTCGACCGCAGCCGGCCGTCAGAAAAATCGACGCGTGGAAATCATCGTTAGCGGGGAAGTGATTGGCACCAGGATTGGCGGCCAGCCCGGGGATCAACCACCACAGTAGCAGATAACCAATTCAGCACAAAAAACACGCCGAAATCTCCGGCGCGGTTTTCTTTATATTAGTTCTTCGGACCAAGCTTGAGGTTCACAACAATTTCTTTGCGGCTTTCAAAACTGGAAATCGTACGCGTGGCAGACTTGGCGCCATCCTTTTCGGCGTGCAGTTCAAAGTCGGTATTGGGATCCAGGCCGCTGAATCTGTAATTTCCGGTATCGTCCGCGATGTAGCTGCGCACCGCATTGGTCCGGGTATTTTTCAGGAACACGACTGCGCCAGGTACCGGCGTTTCGGCTTTATCGGTGACAATTCCATGGACGCTGCGCAGTTGTGATTCGTGCTTGGCTTCTTGAGCAGCGGCAAACGACGCAAGGAATAGCAGTGCTATCGCCAGCCCCATAATCTGTCGCGCATACTTCATTTTTTGCCTCCGCTGACCGGCTGCATGTGTAAGACAACGCTCTCTTCGGATTGCCCATTTATCGCCTGGGACTGTTTGGCGAAGCCTTTACTCTCGGCGGCGATTTCGTAGTCGGGGCCTTTAGGCACGCGCACGGCGAATTCTCCTCGAAAATTCGTATACGTTTCCCAGTGGCTTTTCTTTTGATCGGATCTGCGGATTCGCAATTTAACGCCCTGCAAAGCCAGGCCGCGCTCGTTGAAAACGGTTCCGCGAATCACCAGGTCATCGGCATGAGTGTGTTTGGATTTTCGCGACGAAGAAGAATCGGAAGGTGCCGGCTGTGTCCCGGACGATGTCGCGGCATCCTGTCCGGCAAGTAGCGGCAGACAGGAAGTAATGAATATGGCAGCGAGAATCATGACACACCGTTTGCGATGCATCATTTCCTCCGCTTGCTTGGATGATGGCCCAACCACCGAAGATGCCCCACTGCGAAAGTCGTCGTCACTCTTCGTCTAACTCTTCCTCTTCTTCTTCCTCGTCGAGCAAATCTCCGTTTTCGGCGACTTCGACCGTCTCTTCGTCATCATCGTCATCGTCTTCTTCCTCATCATCGGAAATGATGTTGAGGTGAACTGGGTGGGTCTGCGAGACTTCCAGCTCCGATTCGCACTCCGGGCAACTGAGAATCTCGCCTTCTTCTACTTCGTCTTCATCGACATCTATTTCGGTGGCACACTCGGGGCAGCGAATCACGGCTCCATCCTCCATCGATTTGTTAGCCCGGCAGCCCGCGAAGCCCGCTCACTGCCGCGAGCCTATTATATACTCCGCTGTGTGAAGTCAACCCTGTAGGTAAATTGCATGTGCGAAAAAAACAGGCATGAAATATGCCTAGTAATATGTTCCCGTTCTGATAAATGGCCTCTTCCCGCGAATATCCTGAGCGTCCCCTGATTGGCGTGGGTGGTGTAGTGATTGATAAAGGCCGCGCGCTGTTGATCCGCCGGGCCAGCGAACCGCTGCGAGGCGAATGGTCCATTCCCGGAGGCATGCTGGAATTGGGAGAAACCCTGGAACAGGGTGTCGCCCGGGAGCTGCTGGAGGAAACGGGCCTGCAGGTTCGCGTGCTTGAGCTAATCGAAGTATTCGATCGCATTGTTTACGCGCCGAATGGAGAAAGCGCTGCTGGTGACCACCTGGAACGGCCGCGTTTCCACTACGTCATCGTCGATTATCTTTGCGAACGCATCAGCGGTGAACACGCGGCCGCGAGCGATGTCACAGATGTGGTGTTTGCGCAGGAAGAAGAACTACAGCGGTTTAGCTTGACCGAAACGGCTTTACGCATTCTGCATAAAGCTTTCGCCATGGATCGCGCGCGTCATGGGAAAGGTGAAGGATCATAGATTAGGCAGCCGGCAACGTTCCGCGTGTGCGTTCGCGCTTGCTGAATTCCTGCACCGCCATGTGCAAATCGCTGGCGGTGAAATCCGGCCAGCGTTTTTGCAGAAAAACAAATTCCGCGAAGGCGCATTCCCACAACAAAAAGTCGGACAGCCTTTGTTCTCCGCCGGTGCGAATCAGCAAGTCCACATCTGTCGATCCCGACCGAAAATCCACGAGAATTTTGCCGAAAGCTTCGCAAGATAGTTCCGTGACTTTGTAAAAACGGCAAGCCGCCAGGTAAATCGCCTCGCGCGCGGAGTAATCGATAGCCAGGCGAAGATGTAACCGGGTGCCTCCGGCGGTCGCAGCCTCGGCGTCCGCAATCGCCTGCCGCAAATTGACCGGCAAGCGGTCGCGCCGTCCGATCACCGATAAACGCACTCCTTCATCCATGCAGTGAGATGTTTCGGCAAGTAAATATTCGTGCAGAAGCCGCAGAATCCCCGCGATCTCCGACGTGGGCCTCTGCCAGTTGGCGGAGGATAAGGCGAACAACGTCAAAGTATGAATCCCCAAACTGGGTGCCGCTTCGATAATCTCTCGCGCCGTTTCCGCTCCAGCGCGATGGCCGGCGGATCGCGGCAGCCCCTTGGCCGTAGCCCATCGTCCATTGCCATCCGAGATGATGGCCACATGGATGCCGTTGTTGTTCGGTCGCGTGTTCGAACCTGTTTCGATCGAAGTTAAAGAAGACATGGCCGCCTCACCGACAATTTAGTTAGTGCAAACTACTCTGTAATACAAAGTAAACCCGCATGAAAAAGACGCTGCGTTCACAGTGAGTCCGCGCTTATTTCTCCCGTGTCGCCCTTATCAATGCTTCCATGTGATTGAGATAGCGTTCCAGCGCTTTGCGTCCGGCCCCAGCCAGCCGGTATTCCGTCTTGGGCAAGCGGCCATCGAAGGATTTGCTGCACACGATGTAGCTGGCCTCTTCCAACTTGCGCGCATGCACACTTAAATTTCCGTCGGTGGTCTTCAAAAGCGCTTTCAATTCGTTGAAGGTCAACGATCGGTTTACCGCCAGCGCGCTTACGATGCCCAGCCGGATGCGTTCGTGAATCAGCCGGTCGAGATCCGGAGAAACCGCCTCGCGCGTTTGTTCCCGCACCGTTGCCGGCGAATCCTCGCGCTGCCTGGTACGCGGAACGCGATCTTGAGGAGCTACAGAAGATTTAGCCATGTCATTAACCTCCGTAGTGCCGGGCGATCCATAGGCCGAAGGCGATTTGCACCACACCAAAGCCCGCGGCCATGAAGTAATTTCCCCAGGCCAGCGGCGCGAACAACGCGCAGCCGCCCAGGCCCATGAGACACAGACCCATCACCGGTACTACCCGCACAGAAAAAGCGCCACCCGTCACTACCGCCGCGCCATACAGCAGAAGCCAGACGGCCGGCAAAATCGCGAACGATCCTGAACTATAAAACGCAAAGGTCATCAGCCCGCCGACGATGATCGGAGGCGCAAAGCTAAGAAGAAATTTTCGGCCCGGGCCAGAAAATAGTTTCGAATTGGCGCGATGCGCTTTCGTCGCTGCCGCCGGGGCGGCAATGGCCACCGCGATGAAGGCCTCCACAAGCCATACCCCGAACCAGCCGCGCGGGGTGGTCTGCACGGAAGCAATACCGGCTGCAACTATTGCGGTGATGCCCATCGCCACGCCACCCCATCCCGGAACGGCGGTAAATTCCGCGGCCGATTCCATGGTTTCGCGTATGTAGCGAAGATGGTCGGCAGCCCGCGCGTCGATGGGAATAGGACCGGTTCTGGGAGCGGGAACGGAGCTGGTCTTTAACATGAGTAAGTCAGAAATGAATAAGTCAGCATGGCCAATTCAACCCGGTCAATCTTGCCAGCTTCAGCATGGCATGAAAACTAGCAGGCGCCTGGAAATCTGTCAAGTACTTTATGACGTAAAGTGGAGTCAGGCGGCCGCGGCGCTCCGGGAAGTCCGTGTATACCGTCCGCTCATAGCATTCCAGCGAATGGTGAATATGTCGGCGAACATTTTGAGGCTGTCTCCCAGCATGCTGACTTTTGTGGCTGGTGAGTGCCCCCAGCGCACCGGGATTTCGATGGCTCGCAATCCGTGATGCCTCGCCAGATATAGCAATTCCGGATCAAAGCCGAATCCCTCAATGCGCTGTTGCTCGAAAATAATCCGGCAGCGCTCGCGCCGGAAAGCTTTAAACCCGCATTGCGTATCGACAAACGGCAAGCGCAACACGATGCGCACAATTTTGTTGAAGATGATGCCCGCGAACTCCCGGAAAATCGATTGGTGCGTGCTGATCAGGCTGCGATCCATGGCTCGCGATCCAATGGCCACGTCATAGCCATTATTTAAGGCGCTTATCAGTTTGTCGGACTCCTCTATGGGCGCAGAAAGATCAGCATCGGTGAAGAGCACCATGTCGCCCTGGGATTCCAGCATTCCATGCCGCACGCTGTAACCCTTTCCGCGATTCGTGCGGTTCGAAAGCACACGAAGCCCGGTGAGCTTCCCGCGAAATGATTCCGCCACGGCTGCGGTTCGATCCGTCGAGCCATCGTCCACGAGCAGCACCTCCGTGCGCAGACCCAGCGTGGGCAGATATTCAGCGATCCGTTGCAATGTTCCCGGCAGTCGCGCCTCTTCGTTGTAGGAGGGAATAATAATGGACAGATCGAAGTTGGACGCGTTCATGATCTCGAGTCCTGCGAGACGCTCGCTCCGAACTTCTGCGTGTCCAGCGTCGCAACAATCTCATCCATTTGTTGCAGCGTAGAATCGCACTCGCTTTCCGTGTTGTAAAAATGCGGTGAAATGCGTACGCCCGCTTTCGGGCGGTAGTCGACGAGAATATTTCGCTTCACCAATTCCTGGCACACTTCGGCGGCGTGGGGACATTCCACTGATACGGTTCCAGCGCGTTCCGCCGCATCTTCCGGGGTATTCACACGCCAGCCGTGCGATTTTGCGCCTGCCAGGATCCGCGCGGTCATGCGCAGCGACTTCTCTCGAATGGCGCGAACTCCCACCTGGTTAATAATGTCCAGCCCTGGTTGGCAAGCATAGAGTGCCGGAATATGCGGCGTTCCATTCAAAAATCCAAACGAATCTTCGCGTCGGTCGATCGCGCCGGTTTCAAATTCAAAAGGACGCCGGTGCGCGAGCCATCCGGTCAGCGCCGGTCTTAACTTTGCGCGCAAATCTTCCCGCACATACAAATACGCTACTCCTGGGCCGCCGCACAGCCACTTCAAAACTCCGCCCACGGCAAAATCTACCTCTAGACTCTTTACGTCGAGTGGAATCGCGCCCGTTGCCTGGAACACATCGAGTATCACGTATGCGCCAACGCGGTGAGCGCGTTCAATAATGGCGCGCGCATTTACGATGTACGAGCTGCGAAACAATACCTGCGAGATGGGCACCAGCAGCGCGGTCTCGTCAATCGCCGCGAGCAATTTATCGAGATCGATGCGAATGGGATCCGCGCTGCTTACCGTTTCGACGCGTGCGCCATGGCGGCGTTGTTCATTATAAAAATATTGGACCGAGGGAAATTCCTGATCCACCATCACAACTTTATTTCGCGCGCCCTGAAAATCGAAACACGAACTGATGATCGCCTGCGTAATGGTGACGTTCTGATGCAACGACAACTCGCCGCGTCCGGCGCCGATCAGCGGGGCGATCTTGTCGCCCACGCCAACAGCCATCTCCCACCAGCCTTCTTCCCAAGCCCGAATCCCGCGGTTTCCCCAGGAATCCGCATAGGCGCGCAGGCTGTCATAAACCGCGCGAGGCATGGCGCCGAGCGAATTGCTGATCATGTAGGTCGATTTTTCCAGTATCGGGAATTCGCCGCGCAACTCGAGAAGATCATTCATAGGGTTTGGCGCATTGTATTTTAGCGCGAGGGTATTCGCCACAGAAGAAGGCAAGGGCGCAGGTTTCATAAACGTGGATGCTCGCAAAGGCCACGTTCTGCAGGAGTAACTATTTCCGGGTATACGTCAGAAACAAAATCATTCCAGGCCCGCTCATTGTGTACCGCAGGTGAGTCTCGAGACCGCAAATGTAACTCCGCTCACCGAAATGACAAGCGAAACAGTACACAACCGCTTACGCCAAATCACGAAGTCTCAGAAGTACTATTCACTGTTGTACCCATCCATCCTAAACTTGAGTTGCCCAGCAGGGAGGATTCATGGCTACTCGAAAGCCATCGCCAGTTCGCCATTCTGCTCAGTCTGCTGGTCACTCGGACGCGATTCGCATTGTGCCCTTGCATCATCCGCAAGCTCTGCAGGCTTCCGCGCCTCAGCTTACCTATCGCAATGGCCCGTTACTCACCGCCGTGGAGGTTTTCACGGTTTTTTGGGGCACCGCCTGGAACTCCGCTCCGCAAATTACCTTGATGAAGGATATGAACGGTTTCTTCGACTACATTTTGACCAGCGCACTCATCGATCAGTTGGCGGAGTACAACGTAGGGAAATATAAAATTTCCCACGGCAAGCGCACCGGCACGACCGTCATCACGCCTCCTACCGCAAGTGCCGTGAACGACACCACCATCCAAAAGGAACTTCAAAGCGCCATCGCGTCCAATAGTGCCTTCCCAAAACCAGGCGCTAACACCTTGTACTTTGTTTTCATGCCTGAAGGAGTGAAGGTCGTGCAAGGCGGCTCGGCGTCATGCCAGGCGTTCTGCGGATATCACAACGATATCAATGGCCAGATTTTTTACGCCGTCATGCCCTATCCGGGGTGCGCGGGCTGCACCGGCGGTTTGCTACCGTTTGACGCGCTAACCTCCACCAGTTCCCACGAACTATGCGAAGCCATTACCGATCCCATTCCTGGCCAAGGCTGGTACGACGATTCCAACGGCGAAATTGGCGATATTTGTGCGTGGAAAACCAAGAAAATCGGTCAGTATACCGTGCAGCTGGAATGGTCGAATAAAGCCAACCAGTGCATTTGAAGCGTTTTGCTTGCGAACCGGCAGCCAACCGCAATCCCACCGACCCGATACCGGAGGTCACGGTATCCATCCGGCACCTTCCCGACTAAATAGTTCATTAGCCTTGCGTATCGGTATATAATCCCGCGCAAAGAGGCAGCTCCGTTCTTGGTGTGCAAGCACATTTAACTGACAGCTGCTAAGTGTATGGACGACCCTAAACTGCACCCGGGTCAGGAGGATAAACCTGGCACCGCGGCTTCTCCAGGAGTACGCGCGCCTGTTGCCGGGGAGAGTTCTGCGAGCGATATTCGGCGTGATTCTAATGCACCTCCCGGTTCAGAAGCCCCTGATCTAGACTTCGGCGCGACCCTTTCTGATAAGTCCTTTACGCCACTTCCTCGTTCTGGGCGCTCGGGTAATACTGCAAAATTGCAGCCGGGTGACGTTATCGGTGGTCGCTACGAAATCCTCGAGCTATTGGGCGAGGGCGGAATGGGGGCGGTTTATAAGGCCTCCGACCGCGAACTGAATCGATTCGTAGCGCTTAAACTGATTCGCTCGGACCTTGCTTCAAACCCCGCCATCCTGGCTCGATTCAAACAGGAGTTGTTGACGGCCCACAAGGTCACTCACAAGAACGTCATCAGAATTTATGATCTCGCCGAAGCCGATGACGTCAGATTTATTACCATGGAGTACGTCGAGGGCTGCGACCTTCGCCGCCTGCTCCTGGATCAAGGCAAGCTGCCCCCGGAACGAGCCGTCGAGATAATCCGGCAAGTTTGCTTGGCACTGGATGCCGCACACAGCGTGGGTGTCATTCACCGCGACCTAAAACCGCAAAACATTATGTGCGACCAAGCCGGCCGAATCCTGGTCATGGATTTTGGATTGGCCCGCTCCATAGAGTCAAAGGGGATGACCCAGACCGGCGCCTTGATGGGAACCATCGAATATATGTCGCCGGAGCAGTCCATGGGGCAGCAACTGGACCAACGCTCAGACTTATTCGCCATAGGTCTGATCTTCTATGAATTGCTCACTAACGAGACGCCTTACAAAGCTGAATCCGCGATGGGCAGCTTGCTGCTGCGCAACCAAAAACGCGCTATTCCCGTGACGGAGTTGGATGCCTCTGTCCCCAAAGGGTTGAGCGACATTGTAGGCAAGTGTCTGGAGCGCGATTTGAACTTGCGTTATCAAAGCGCGCAGGAAATTCTTGCAGATCTCGAGGCGGTACAGGGCAAGCGCCGAATCTCGGCCTCCAATCTGAGGTTGTCGGCGGTCTTTGACCATGTTTCCTGGAAGTGGGTTGCGGCGGCGGCGATTGTGGTCGTAGTTCTTTCCATTGCGGGATGGGCGATAAAAGGCAGGTCGAGCGGCAAAGCCACTCCTGCGGCCGCGAGCACCGTGCCCGCGGGCCCGGAAGTTTCGCTGGCGATACTTCCCTTTCGGAATGGCTCTGGCGATGCCAGCTTAGATTGGCTGGGCGGAACCCTAGCGGCCATGCTGAGCACGGACGTCGGCCAATCTGCGCATCTCCGGTCGATTTCGCCGGACCGGTTGCATCAAGTGCTGTCGGACTTGCGCATCACGCCGGGAACCACGATCGATTCGACCATGGCGGGCCGCATTGGAGAATTCAGCAATGCGGATACGGTTGTTTGGGGGCAGTACGTTAGATTCGGTGACCAGATTCGCATTGACGCCACGCTTCGGGATTTGAAACATCAGCGCAGCATTCCGGTAAAGGTAGAAGCTCCGAATGAAAAGGGCTTACTGCCGGCGATCGCGCAACTGGCGCAATCGATTCGAGGGAATCTCGCGCTTTCCTCGAACGTGTTGCAAGAGCTGAGCGCCGGCTCGCTGAAACCGTCCTCGAATTCTATAGCGGCGCTGAGGAATTACAACGAGGGATTGGATTTCGCGCGGCAAGGGAATCATCTGGAAGCGGAAAAGCGTTTTCAGGGGGCGATCAAGGATGACCCGCAGTTTGCCCTGGCGTATGCGCAACTGGCAAAGAACTACAGCAGCATGGGCTACGACAATGATGCGGAGCAGGCGGCGCAGAAAGCGGTAGGGCTGAGCGAGAACCTTTCACAGGCGGAAAAGTATTTCACCGCGGCCACGCGCGCGCAGGTGACCAAAAATTATTCCGAGGCGATCAAGGCATACGAAAGCCTGGCCAAAGCCGCGCCGGAAAACACGGATGTGCAGTTCGCACTTGCGGAGTTGTATGAAGACAGCGGCGACTTCGCGAAAGCGAGCGAGCATTACCAGAAAATTCTGGCGGCGAGTCCCAAAGATGTGATGGCCACGCTAGCGACAGGCCGCGTCGCGCTGCGCACCGGCAACGCGCAGGCGAGTCTCGAGCCGCTCAACCGCGCACTCAGCTTTTCCATTCAGATCGGCAACGATGAGGAGAAGGCCACCAGCCTTCACGACATCGGCTACGCCTACGAAGCATTGAACCAGCCGGATGAAGCGCTGCGAAATTACCAGCAGGCGCTGGAAATTCGGCGGCGCATCGGCGAGAAGCGCGGCATCGCCAGGAGCCTGAACCGCATGGCGCGTGTGGAATCCATGCTGGGAAAACCCAAGCCGGCTGCGGCGCACTTCGAAGAGGCCCTGAAGATTGATCGCGAGATCGGCGACAAGCGCGGGCTAGCGGACACGCTGGTGGATGTGGGGAATTTCTATGACGACAGCGGTGATCACGACCGCGCGCTGAAACTTTACAAGGAGTCGCTGCTGATCGAGCGGGACATCGGCGACGAAGTGATGCAGGCGAATTGCCTCAACAATATTGGCAGCGTCTATTTTTCGAAGGGCGAATACCAAGACGCCCTAACCTATTTCCAGCAGGCTTTGCAGTTGCGCGAGAAGTCGAAAGTGGCCCAGGACATTGTGGAAAGCGTGCACAACGTGGCCGAGACTTCCGCGCGCATGGGGCAATACGACCAGGCGGCCTCGCAGTATATGCGGGCGCTGGACCTGCGGCGTAGTTCGGGCGACGCGCGTGGCGGGGCGATTGAAGCGTACAGCATGGGCACGCTGTTCAGTTATCAGGGGCGCTTTGGCGCGGCGATCAACTCCAAGCAGGAGGCGCTGAAGACGTTTCGCGACCTGAAGGACCGTACTTTCTGGATGGCGGAGATCCTTGGGGGATATGGAGAGGCGCTGACACTAGGCGGGCGCGGGCAGGAATCGCGAGGTTCTTTGGAAGAGGCTCTCAATCTTGCACGGGAGCTGAAAAACGACGGCCTGGTGGCACAAACTTTAGTGTTTCAGGGCGACGCATTTTACTACCAAGGCGATTCGAAAACGGCGCGGACATATTATGAGCGTGCCGCACAGTCGGCGGCTCACGCCAAGGAGCCCGACAAAGTGATTATTGCCAAGACCGGGCTGGCGAAAGCGGATATGGATGTTGGGCAGGTGGCGGCCGCGATTTCGAGCCTGCGGACTCTAGCGAAGCAGTCGGAGGATCAGGGCTTTTCGTTCATGGCGGTAGAATGCCAAGTGTACATGGCGGATGGCATGATGCGGAACCACGACGGCGCTCATGCGCGGCAGGAGCTGGAGCACGCGCTGCAGCGCACGGAGAAATTGGGGCTTAAGCCGCTTAGCGCGCGGGCGCACTACTTGTTGGCGAACGATCTGCGGGGTTCCGGGGATGCGGCGGAGGCGCAGCAGCATTATCGCAACACGGTCGAGTTGATTGATGCCATGCGCAAAGACCCGGGTTCAGAGAAGATTTTACAGCGCGCGGATATAAAGATGATGTACGACGACGCCAGCCGTTGGGCGCAAGGCGCCAAGTCTTAGTTTTAATCCAAGTGCCCCGCTTGGCGGGCCTGCCGTCTCACAAATAAGTGGAGTTAGTGTAGTCAAGATGGAAGGGAACGGGCCCCGCCCCGTTCCCCTCACGATGAGATCTTTGCAGATCAGTTGAACTGAAAGCCTACGGTTGCGGGCACGATGGTAAGCCCGGAACTGAAGCTCAGCGAGACGTTGGCGCAGTGGCCTTGCCAGCTCTTCTGGGTCTTCCACACGATTTGGTAGTTACCGCCGCCCAGGTTCTGCAGACCAGAATTGCCGGCAGAGGTGAGGTTGTCGGTGGCCAGATTGGTGGAGGTGTTGCTTGGGCACGACACTCCGAAGGTCGACAGGTTGACCCACGGGGCGGTGGCGGGTACGGTCGGGTCGGTGCAGGTGTTCGTAACCTGGTTGAATGAGTTGCACAGGGAAAGATTGGTCACGGGATTTCCCAGGACGTCGAAGAGCTGGAACGAGAGCGGCCTGGCTGCTCCAGCCTTTACTGTGTTCAGCGCAGTGTTCACCACCGGTGTCCCAAAACCCTTGAAGCGGGTGGTGCTGCCATTGGTTATGGGCGGAGCACCGAGAGTGCGGGTGGCAACGAAGCAGGAGGGACCCCTGCTGCCGCCCTTGGTGGTCGGGTCCTTCACCGTAGCCTCGTAGGAGAGGAAAATACTCTGCACATTGCTGCTGGAGGTGAGTGGGCAATTTACGCCATGGGCGACGAGAAAATCGGGGCCGCCGATTCCGTTAGGGAGGCTGGCAGGCAAGTCATAGCCGGTAGCGAGCAGATAGATAAAATCGCAGTCCGACGCGTTGGGAGCGGCGGATACCTTGCAAGTCGTCTGGAACTCGACGCACGTATCAGCGCCAAGCTGCGAACTGTAGTCGCCATAGGGAACACAAGTCTCGTTCGTGAAGCCGGGTATTCCGCCCTCCCCAGTGGGAAATGAACTTGAGGGAGTCAAAACTGCGGTAACAGTTAGCTGCTCACCACCTACGTTGTTCACCCCGGTAATCTTGTAAGTGTCGGTATTAAACCGAAGAGTGGTTGTCGTTCCGGGGCCCCCGAGCGTTACTGTCTGGCCGCTCTGATTGGAAGTGAAATCCCAACTGAGAATGTCGTGGTTCTCGTCGAATACTCCAGTGGCTGCTGTAAACCCGACGAAAGCGTCCTGATTAGGATCCAGGCCTATTGAAGTCAGATCAAAATCGGATGACAAGACGACCTGATTGTCCACAGTAACGGTCAGTGAGTGGCAGTCGGAGCAATATTCGATTGTTGCGGTATGCACATTTCCGTCAGCTATAAATATGGGTGTATCAGAACTGCTGGGGTCCTGCTCCCCGAACGAGCAGCTATCATGGTTGGCGGTATTAGCTAATGAACCGCAACTTTGGATCCCAATTTCGTTGCTGCTAATGTCGCTGTTCTCTGGATTCTGAAAAGTATCGAATTCCACCGCGACGCTATGCGTCAGCAACTGAAATCCGATACCTCCGCCTCCGGAAGTGGCCGGATTGCCGACGGCGAAGCCTCCGCTCGTACCGTTAGGGAATGAGCCATTTTGAATCACGAAGGCAAAGCCGTCTCCGTTCGTGCCGGTGTTCGTGCCGCTCAGCTGGAACGTGAAGGTGGTCGAAAAGCCCTGCACCAAGGGTAAAGGTGCGGTATACCACGCACTGCCGATCTGGTTGGTGGCACTGGGGGTGAGCCGCAGCACGTTGTTATTACCAACTAGCACCACCGAAGCGTTTCCGTTGGTCTGCAAGCCGGCGGTTGAGTTGAAGTTGGGGAACGAGACGGTTTGCTGTGCGCGTAAGGACTGGCCGCCCGCCAAGATGAAGCAGCAGATTATTGACGCTTGCGCGAAGAGGCGCAGTCTAGACCATAAGACGTTCATAAAGGCACCTTGCGATAAAAAGAGAGGATTGCCGGGCCATAACTTAAACGAAGAGTTCATTGTCACTGCGGGGAAATGCCGACGACTCTGGATTGCGACTTTTACGCTGTGCAGGTCTGTATGTCAAGCAAAAACGACAACAACCTGGCGGCAGGAGGGGCAATTTCTCTCAATAATTCCTGAGCTCCATCGTCAAAAGAGACTCGTCTCAGGCTGAGACTTCTGTATCGCTCAGTGTCTCTGAAGCGCAGGAGGAACGCCAAGCTTCGCGATCGGTCTTCTACTTCAATAAGCCCTTGATACGGCTGCCCAGAACCTGTTGCGCGGTCTTCTCATTTACGAAGCGGCCGAGCATGCCCAAGTCGGCATCGACGATTACGTCGCGATCGGTAACTTCCACGGTGCCTTTGATCGGAGTGCTCACAAATCCCATTTTGGCTGTAAGCGCGAAGGTCATCGTCGAACCTTGCCAGCTACGATGTTCGACCGTTAATTTGACGGGAAGCGCCCCGGCCTCCTTAAACAAGTCGTCCCAGGAGCGATCGACGGATTGAACCACCTCTTCCTTGGTACGGTTATGTGATATAGAAATTCGCACAATAGGTCCTTAAGCTCTAGAATTTGGAAGTATATCGCTTGCGGTGTAGATATGCTGGCTAACCTTCATATGCCTTTTATACTCCTTGGTGCATCCAATCCTGCCTTATGGGAACCGCTCCAATGAAGCAACTGCCAACCCTTTCTCCGGAACGCCGCGAGCAACTGTTTCCTAAGCTCGCAAATGCGCACGTTGAGCGCATCGCGTCCGTGGGTCGCAAACGCAAAGTAGCTAAGGGCGAAATGTTGATCAAGCAGGGTGAGGTGGCGCCTTTCTTCCTGATCACCAGCGGACGACTCGACATCATTCAGCCCACCGACCAGGGCGAACTCACTATCGTTCAGCATGAACCCGGACAGTTTACTGGTGAACTGAACATGCTCACGGGCCGCCGCTCGCTGGTATGCGCGCGTATGGGCGAGGCCGGCGAGGTTATCGAACTTAGCCCTGAGGAACTGCAGGCTCTCGTGCAGACCGACGTCGGAATCAGCCAGGTGCTCATGACCGCCTTCATTTTTCGCCGGCTGGAGTTGATCGCCAATCACGTCGGCGACGTAGCGCTTATCGGTTCGCCGCATTCTCCTGGCACTCTACGGATAAAAGAGTTCCTCACCCGCAACGGCCATCCTTATACCTATCTTGATCTCGACAAAGATTCGGGCGTGCAGGAAATGCTCGATAGGTTCAAAGTGGGCGTCGACGAGATCCCTGTTCTAATTTGTCGCGGTACCACAGTTCTGCGCAACCCCAGCAATCAGCAAGTGGCGGACTGCCTGGGCTTGAATCCCAAGCTTGATGAGACTCAGGTTCTCGACGTCGTGATCGTCGGTGCGGGTCCCGCGGGATTGGCTGCCGCCGTGTACGCGGCGTCTGAAGGCCTCAATGTGCTGATGATTGAAACCACCGCGCCGGGCGGCCAAGCAGGCTCCAGCTCCAAGATCGAAAATTATTTGGGTTTCCCAACGGGAATTTCCGGGCAGAACCTGGCTGGGCGCGCTTATGCGCAGGCGCAAAAATTTGGCGCCAAATTGATTATTGCGCGCAGTGCCGTAAGGCTCAGCGGAAAGCGCCCCTACAAAATCGAAATTGATGACGGACATTCCGTTGCCGGACGCACCGTGGTGATCGCCACAGGCGCGCAATATCGCAAACTGCCGCTAAAAAATCTAGACGACTTTGAAGGCATGGGCATTTATTTCGGCGCGACGTTTATCGAGGCGCAGATGTGCGGCGAAGATGAAGTTATTGTCGTCGGCGGAGGCAATTCTGCCGGGCAAGCCGCGGTTTTTCTTTCAGAGACCGCCAAGCATGTGCACATGCTGGTGCGCTCCAATGGCTTGGCCGATAGCATGTCGCGCTACCTCATTCGCCGCATCGAAGACAGCCCCAAAATTACGCTGCACGTCTGCACGGAAATCTCGGCGCTGGAGGGAGAGAATCACCTCGAGCGCGTGCAGTGGCGCGATAAAAACAATGGAGCCACGGAGATGCATGATATCCGGCACATTTTCCTTATGACCGGAGCAACTCCCAACACCCAATGGCTTAACGGTTGTGTGGCGCTGGATGATAAGGGCTTCGTCCGCACCGGCTCCGATTTGTCCGAGGAAGATTTGCTCAAGTCCGGTTGGCCGCTCGAACGTCATCCCTTCCTGCTGGAAACCAGTTTGCCCGGCGTGCTCGCAGTGGGGGATGTGCGTTCTGGAAATGTGAAGCGTGTGGCGTCCGCGGTGGGAGAAGGCTCGATTTCTATCCATCTGGCGCACAAAGCGCTCGCTGAGTAGCGGCTAAACCTTGATCCACGAACGTAAAAAAATAAATTAATCGCGATGAGAAAAAAGAATTATTTGCGTACAGTTATTTTCTGCTACCTGGCGTATCTGGAAGTCAATAGAATGTTCGCCTTGGGACTTGCATGAACCTTAGTAGTCGGTCTGCAGCATTTCTTGTCGCGCTCGGAATACTTCTTTGTTTTTGCGCCAACGCTTTGATTGGTCAAGTCGGCGCTCGATCAACCTTGCAACTGGACTCGGGCGAGCACATTTATAAGTCCGCTTGCATTGCTTGCCACGGGCCAGATGGCACCGGGACGCCACAAGCCATCGCCGGATTCGAACGCCCACGCACCTTTCCAGATTTTACCCAGTGCGATCAGACCACGCCGGAAGACAACACCGCGTGGAAAGCGGTGATAACCAACGGTGGTGGGTACCGCGGCTTCTCGCCCATCATGCCTTCCTTTAAAGAGGCTCTGACCTCCAAGCAGATCGATCAAGTAGTGCACTACTTGCGAAGCCTCTGCCGCCAACCAGGATGGCCGCGCGGCGAACTAAATCTCCCCAGAGCCCTCGCCACGGAAAAAGCTTATCCGGAAGATGAGGTGGTCATTTCCAGCAGCTTCAACGCCGAAGGCGCTCCGAGCATCGTGAGCCACATCATTCACGAGCAGCGCTTCGGAAAAAACAATCAAATCGAGGTGGACGTTCCGCTGAACTTTCAGGATCAGAATCACACCTGGTACGGCGGCGTGGGCGACACCACGCTGGGCTTGAAACGCGTAATGTTTTCCAATTTGCAAAAAGGGTCGATCCTGAGCCTGTTTGGCGGCGTCATCGTGCCGACTGGCAGCAGGCAGCGGGGCTTCGGATCCGCCACCACTACATTCGAAACGTTCGCGGCCTTCGATCAACTTTTCCCGACGAATACTTTTGTGCAGACGCAATTAGGCGCCGATCTGCCGCGCCACACCGACATCGCGCCGCAATCCATATTTTTTAACACTGCGATTGGGCAGATGCTTCCCCAGGATCACGGCTTAGGCCGCCTGCTGACTCCCATGATGGAATTTCTAGCCGCGCGAGATCTCACAGATCGCGCCAAAACAGATTGGGACGTTCTCCCACAAATGCAGGTAACCATCAGCAAGCGGCAACATGTCCGCGCCGATCTCGGATTGCGCATCCCCGTCACCAATACTGCCGGGCGGCCAAAACAAATTGTGTTCTACCTGCTGTGGGATTGGTTTGACGGACGATTGAACGAGGGCTGGTAAATGCGAAAGCTTTCCTGGTATGCGCTGTTGGCGCTCACTCTGTTCTCGTTGCCTGCTGCACTTGTTAGCCAGACTTCTAAAGACACCGCCAAAGAAACGAGCAAAAAAAATGAGTTGAAGCCGAAGTTTCAGACTTCTGACCGCTGCCTGGCTTGTCACAACGGACTTACCGCTCCCTCCGGCAAAGATGTTTCTATCGGCTTTGATTGGCGCTCCAGCATCATGGCCAATTCCGCGCGTGATCCTTATTGGCAAGCTAGCGTTCGCCGCGAAGATGTCGATCATCCCGAATCAAAAGCGCTGATCGAAGATGAGTGCGCGGCTTGCCACATGCCTATTGCTCGTTATGAAGCAAAGGTGGAAGGCCATAAAGGCGAAGTGTTCGCCCATCTTCCTTTCGGTAATGATCCCAAGAAAAATGCCTCCGCTGAAGACGGCGTGTCATGCTCGATCTGCCACCAGATCGGCACGGAAAAACTCGGTACCAGAGAAAGTTTTAACGGCGGCTTTGTCGTCGATCCCCCACGCACGAAAGGTGAGCATCCGGAATACGGCCCATATCCGATTGAGAACGGGCAAGCGCACATCATGCAGACGTCCTCAGAAGGTTTTCGCCCGACAAACGACACGCACATTCAGGACTCAGCGCTTTGCGCTACCTGCCACACGCTATATACCCGAGGCCTCGGGTCAGGCGGCAAAGAACTCGCGTTATTTCCGGAGCAGGTTCCGTTTTTGGAGTGGCAGCACAGCAGTTATGCGAATAAAAATAGTTGTCAGTCGTGCCATATGCCTGAAATCCAGGAAGACGTGCCCATCTCTGGAGTTCTTGGAGTGCGTCGAAGCGGCGTTCGCGAGCACACTTTCGTCGGCGCAAACTTTTTCATGCTGAAACTGTTGAACCTGCATCGTGGGGATTTGAGCGTAACCGCGATGCCTCAAGAATTGAGCGTGGAAGCGCAACGAACCATCGACTTTTTGCAGTCGAAATCCGCGCGTCTGACCATTCGCAATGCTGAGGTGGTCTCTTCCCAACTGCAACTCGATGTGTTCGTAGAAAATCTCACCGGCCACAAATTTCCGACTGCCTATCCATCGCGCCGCGCCTGGCTGCACGTTGTGGTCCGCGACCGCAACGGAAAGACAGCGTTCGAATCCGGCGCGCTACGCCCTGACGGCTCCATCGAAGGGAATGATAATGATGCCGATCCTGCGCGTTTCGAACCCCATTACCGCGAGATTAAAACCGCAGACCAGGTACAGATTTACGAACCGATCCTGAAAGACCAGAACGGCCATGTCACCACGGGACTTGTCAACGCTGTGGGCTATTTGAAGGACAATCGCCTGTTACCGGCCGGCTTTCAAAAACAAAACGCGGAAAAAGATATTGCCGTCACTGGAGACGCCGCCGACGATCCGAATTTTACGGATGCAGGGGACCTGATCCGCTATTCCGTCGCGCTAGCCGACGCTGCAGGACCTTTTCAAGTGGACGTGGAACTCTGGTATCAACCCATCGGGTTTCGCTGGGCTCACAACCTCAGCCCCTATAAGGCGATGGAGCCGCAACGCTTCGTCGAATACTACGACGCCAATCCCGCGGATACCGCCATCATTTTGGCCCGCTCAACGGCCACCCGCTGAGCGGAACCAGTCCGAGCACCTGAAATACATAAAACTACTGTGGGTCCCTCGCGTCAGCGATGGGAAGCAGGCTAAGCGAAACAATTTTGGTGCCGATGACTTCGCCGGACACCACCAGTTCCACTCGGCGATTCTGTTGGCGGCCTTCCGATGTTTCGTTCGAAGCGATTGGCCGGGACTTGCCGAAGCCCATCGCGGTCGTGGAAGATTCCGGAACTCCTTGTTGCGTCAAATAAGTCCGCACGCCTTGCGCGCGCTGCTCGGATAGTTGTTGATTGAACATTTCGGTCCCGACGCTGTCGGTGTTGCCTTCTACGGCCAGCCTCAGCGTTGGATACGCGAGGACGATGCCGGAGATTTTGGCCAACTTTTCGCGGGCCAAGGGACGAAGCGTGTATTTGCCGGAATCGAACAGCACGTCGGACATATTGACGACCAGGCCGCGCGCGGTGTCGCGTGTTTCCAGAATCAAATTGAATTGTGCAAGCAGACGAGCGCGAATTTCTTCGCGGTCGCGCACCGCTTGTTGCAGTTGCGCGTTAGAGGACGCGGCACTGGCGCGGTTGCGATCGGAATCCGCTTCGGCGGCGCGCTGCTGTTGCTGCGCGTCGTTTCTGTCCCTTTCCGCTGTGTTGCGGTCTCGTTCGGCACCCGCTTGAGCGTCGGCTGCTTGCTGGAACTGTGCATCTGACGACGCTGCGTTGGCGCGATTACGGTCGGATTCCGCTTCGGCGGCTTGCTGCTGTCGCTGCGCGGCGTCGCGGTCTCTTTCGGCACCGGCCTGCGCGCCGGCAGCTTGCATGGCTGCAGACTGGGCATCAAGATTGTTGCGGTCCGCTTCCCGGCGTCGGCGTTGCGCTTCCGCGGTTTCGGTTTCGGCATCGGCCCGGCGTTGTGATTCCTCGTCGGCGCGATTGTTAGCAGAGGCTTCGCGGTTCGCTCCCGCCCGGCGTTCGTGCGCCAAACGCTCTTCGTCGATATGTTTCACTGAAATTTCACGCGCGTCTTCGGCCTTTTCCACCACTTCGCGTGAGACGGCAATCAGCGATTTTCTATTTTCATGCTTTCTGATGGCCATGGAGTCCGCTTCGTCCATCTGGCGCACCGCCTTGCGGTAGCTTTCCGTGGCATATTGTTCCGCGCCGGCAGACTGCGCAATGCGAATGGCGTTGCGCGCTTCGAAGAATTCAAGTGGCAGTCCAGCGTTCAACACTACGGGATCAAACTTGTAACCGGTCGGAAGGTACCCGCCGCGATCGATCATTTCGTACTTGGCGGTCACGGACTCCGTAGAGCCTCTGGTATCCGGACGAACAACATTTTCCAGCACCACCAGGTTGCTTGGACGACGCACCGCGTAATAAGGTTCGGCGGTCACCATCATGGCAAACGACTGCAGGTCGGTGGTCACATACAACTTGCTGCGGTGATTATCGCCAACCAGCACTTCGCCGATATTTACTGGACGGCCTTCCGGCGAAATCGCCCACAACACGTAAGTCAAATATTCGTGGCCCAAACTGGTGGGGCGGTCCAACCCGGAGAATTCCGCGTCGATGGAGAGCGCTCCGCGCTTACTGGCAACCTTCGCCTGACCCATCGCACCACGCATCAAATCCGTGCCTTGAAAATCAATTTTTGTCGCGCCACTGCGGTGTCTATAACTGACCGCAGGTGTGGAACGGCTCACCACATTGCTGCGAAACTCCGGCATTGGATTACCCGAGTCTGCTGGGGCTTGCGTCTGGTATTGCGCTTGCGCGAATGGGCAAAGCGTCGCTGCCATTGACAGGATGATAACTAGTCTCTTCACGATGATTCTCCTCTGATACTGCGAGAATCAAGTATGGGGATTTGGAGGTGTCAATACTGTGCGCAAGTGCACGTTTCCCAAAGCGGAATAGTGTATAAAAGTGTACTTCGGCGGCGGATGCATATCCTGCTACATACAGGTCAGCTGGGACTCCCAAGCACCGTTCGTGGGGCTACTGGGAAACGTGCTCGTACCGCTCACCTGTACGCATGAGATTTTCGATGGCTTCCACACTCTCGATGCCACCGCGCGCGCCTATCGCCTTGCAGTTCAACGCTGCCGCGGCACAAGCAAAGTCCAGCTGCCGCGCGAGTGGCCAGTCCTGCAGTAGTCCATAGATGAACCCGGCGTGAAAAATATCGCCCGCTCCGGTAGTGTCCACGGGCTCCACGCGAAACGCCGCGGCATAATGAAATTGCGATCCGTCCCACGCAATCACGCCTTCGTGCCCCAACGTCGCGGCGGTGAGTCGACAGCCATACCTCGTTTGCAGCGCTTGCAACGCCGCGCGCAAATTCGCTTCGCCCGTCAGGCGTCCGGGTATATCTCTGCTGGTAATCAGGTAATCCACGTTGCCCAGCAGGCCCTGCACGCCAGGATAAACTTCATCGAGATCGGCAATAACCGGCACGCCCGAGGCCTTAGCCCATGCAGCTGCTTGTATCGCCGCAGCGGTGTCGTGTCCGTCGAGATGCAGAGCGCGCGCCTCGACGATCCACTCTTGTTTAAGTTCTGCGGGCCGCAGTGTCAAATTATTGTCGCGCTTCCACAGCACGGTGCGCTCGCCGGTATCGTCGACCAAAATAAATGCTTGCTGGCTCGCGCAACCTTGAGCGGTGAATAGATGTGCTTCCACGCCGGCCTTCGCGAATTCCGCGCGATGAACTTCTGCGAATCGATCTTCTCCAACTTTCCCGACATAGCGAGTACGCAGTCCCCATTGTTGGCAGGCGATAACCGCGCTGGCGACTTGGCCCCCAGGCAAAATATTCGCGGAGCGAAACTCGACTTTAGATCCCAACGCCGGGTAATGGGGCAGCGGAATTAATGTGTCGACAGCGTTTAGCCCGACTCCAACGAGGTCAATTCTGAGTGAGCTGGTCATGAATTAATTGAAGCGCGTCGTTCGCCACAGCGAGAAACCACAAACAGCCAGGAGGATCACAATCGTCACGCTCAACAATGCCGCAACTGACTCGCGAAAGGGCAAACTTGGTGCACGCGCCAAAGTTCCAAAGTACACAAAGACCCCGGTGGCCAGCGCAACCACAATCCAGTCCACGGGTCGGCGTACCCCTCTGGTTTCTGCCGACATATCTTCACCTTGCATCCGGGCCGCTACGAATCGGGTGTCCATACCGTAGCGCTGGCATTCCCGTTCTGTAGCGACCGCCCACTCTACCTGCTCCGCGCCGGTCGCCGAAGAAAATGCGATCGCCGCGACGCCTAACATCATCAGCAACGAACCACCGATCACTTGCATATACGTAGACGCGCCGCTTCCATGTAGCTCCCCGAAAACAAAAATTCCCCACAACAAGCCCCACAATTGATTCGAGTTCGATAGTGGGATTCCCCGACTGATTCCCAGATATTTCGCGGCAT
>Ga0209625_1000017_pt1 | contig 30756 bp, 30 predicted proteins | sample JacPin_JW_Ref_M2_FD_187960 | JGI IMG/M metagenome (GOLD analysis project Ga0209625, IMG submission 187960) | Forest soil microbial communities from Algoma, Ontario, Canada - Jack Pine, Ontario site 1_JW_Ref_M2 (SPAdes) (version 2) | ecosystem: Environmental > Terrestrial > Soil > Boreal...
GAGCCGCAGGAAAGTTCCGAATTGAATTCCCACTTGGGAAACGGCTCTATGAGAGCCCAGGCTGGCTCCGATTCGTACGCGTATCGGCACGGGGGGATGCCGTGGCTTTCGTTGAGCATCCCGCCAATGGTACCGACGGAGGGTCGGTGGTAGTGGTGGATATGAACGGAGACAGGAAGTTGCTTTCCAGTGGCTGGGTGAGCCTCGAAGGGCTGGGATGGTCACCACGGGGCGATGAAGTCTGGATCGCCGGAACCAAAGACCATGCGTGGGCAAATGAGATCCACGGGCTCGATTTTTCCGGCAGGGACCGGGTTATCTTGCGACTGCCGGGAATCGTCCGGCTGCATGATATATCGCGGGAAGGCCGAGTGCTTTTTTCGACTGAAAGATGGAGGTACGGGATTCTTTTCCGAGGACCGGCCGATGAAAAGGAACGGGACCTCTCCTGGCTTGACTTCTCTCTGGTCTCTGACCTTTCGCCAGATGGAAGAAATCTCGCATTCGTGGAGCCAGGCGAAGCTGCCGGTATTCGCGTCTTCGCCTATATGCGGAAGTCGGACGGTTCGCCAGCCGTTCGGCTGGGAGATTGTGGTCTTCCTGCGTTTTCGCCCGACGAGAAGAGAATTCTTTGCGACAGCGTGAATGGGGATCAACTTGAAGTCATCGCCACGGGCGCAGCCGAGTCGAAGAGCATCACCCCTTATGGGATCACCCAACACGGTGTCTTCGGCTGGCTGCCAAACGGGAAGGAGATACTTTTTGAGGGATATGAGGGCCACAGTTGGCGAATCTATTTTCAGGACCTGGATGGCGGGAAACCGCGTCCCATCACTCCAGAAATACTGCCCCACACCCAGCAGTGGGCGAACTTGATTTCGCCCGATGGTAAATGGCTTGTGGGGCAAGATTTTGAAGGTAAGGTATGGCTATTTCCAGTAGCCGGAGGAAGCCCTCATCCGGTCCAAGGGCTGGAAGAAAATGAGGGATGGGTGAATTGGTCGGCAGACGGGCGCTCGGCATACACTTGTGACTTGGGCAAGGTTCCCACGAAGGTCTTCCGTCTGGATCTTTCCACAGGCAAGAAACAACCCTTTATCGACCTCGCACCGGGAGACCCACTCGGATTGGCGACTATTCGCTCGGTCAGAGTCACACCAGACGGCAAGTCGTATGCTTATTCTTACGAGCGAGCCTTGTCTGAACTCTATCTCGTCGAAGGCCTGAAGTAGTCCAGCATCCAAGGGGCTAGCCGACAGAGGACTGAGGCGGTGAAATAAAAATCTCATGTCCGTCCCGTCAAGACAAATCTTCTTTCACTCTCATCACGTCTTGTCCAAAACGGTGAGCTTTTCGCACGCTGCAACGATCAGCCTCGACAAGTCGAAACGCGGCCAATTATTTTGCGAGACCCCCATTTCGTCTCGGAAAAAAGCGCCACATGTCGGCCAACTCCCGATACGTCGCGTTACCGGAAACTGACACACTACAGACGTGTGACTTAGCGTTGAGCCGCGAGCCGTTGGCGTCATCATGCGGATTGGCTCTTGTGACTCTGGGCAGGGGACTGTAAATTGTCCGGTCGCGCAGGAGTGGTAACCATCGCTGTGTCTCCAAAAGGGAAAGCCCGACGCAAGCGGAAGGCAAGAGGCCGACCGAAACGGCATGGTCGAGCGGGCACGAGTGGGCACGTGCGCAAGCGCGGCAAAGTAATTGGCGCGCCCGAAAGAGAATCGGCGGGCGAGTGGTTCGAGCAGCTGGTTGTGCTGCAAACACGGTTGCGCGGGCCCGGCGGGTGTCCATGGGACCGCGAGCAGACTCACGAATCGCTGCGGAAATATCTGGTCGAAGAGACCTATGAGGTGCTCGACGCGATGGAGGCGGGGGATGCGCGAGAGTTCGCCTCGGAACTTGGGGATTTATTGTTGCAGGTGGTCTTTCATTCCGTGCTGGCGGAGGAGGCGGGGCGCTTCACGATAACCGACGTGATTGAATCCATTCACTCCAAGATGGTGCGGCGGCATCCGCACGTTTTTGGGAACGTCAAGGCAACAACTTCTGCCGAGGTTCTTAAGAATTGGGAGCAGCTTAAGGCGGGGGAACGGGCTGCGGAAGGAAAGGTGGGGCGTGGAAAGGAAGCGGATGAGTCGATACTCGCGGGAGTCTCGCGATCGCTTCCCGCAGCGCTTGAAGCGTATCAGCTGACACGGCGCGCGGCGAAAATTGGGTTTGATTGGGACGATGTGGAAGGGATCTTCAATAAGATCGAGGAAGAAAAGCGCGAAATTCTTTCTGCGATCGGCGTGCGGAAAAATAGTGCGCGCAGTCAGCAATCGTTGCGGTCCGGCGATGCTGCACACGCACGAATCGAAGAAGAAGCCGGCGATTTGCTTTTCGCTGCGGTCAATGTCGCGCGATTCCTGGGCGTAGACCCTGAAATTGCGCTGAAGAAAGCGAATCGCAAATTCAAAAAGCGAATCGCGTGGATGGAAAGCGCTGCACGGAGCGAGGGCCGGCGGCTTGCCGATTTGCCGAGAGCGCGGATGGAAGAATTGTGGGACGAATCGAAATTAAAGAAGGCGCGGCGTGGCTAAAACCAGTCTCATAATTCTGTCCGAACTAGAGCAACCGACTTCTTCAGGGCTAATGCCCCTAGTTCTTGGGCTTGTGTTATGTCGCCCCTAAAGGGGCGACCCACAAGGCGTTTGTCACCGGAAATGAGCGGAATCGCGGGGGCGCCAAGCATTGAGGGTATGCGCCGTGTTGCGGTTTGGGACACAGGCAGGATTGCCGGTGCTACTTAATCGACCCACAAGGGGCGGGTAGCGTGAACGATGGAATCGAAATCCGGCATTGCCACTCGCTCGCCGAGTACGACGACGGGGCGCGTCTCGAAAAGCTCATATGGGGCGAAGAGATCACTGTGCCGACTCCGATATTCGTCGTAGCGGACCACACGGGCGGACAGGTGATCGGTGCTTATGAGGGGAACAAAATGGTTGGCCTCACGCTGGCACTTGCCGGCTTTCGAGGCCCGCTGCGGTTCCTGCATTCGCATATGACAGCTGTGCTTCCGGAGTATCAGAACCGAGGTGTGGGCCGGCGGCTGAAGCTGTTTCAGCGTCAGGATGCGCTCAAGCGCGGGATTCCGCTGGTGGAGTGGACGTTTGATCCACTGGAGTTGAAGAACGCGCATTTTAACCTGGTGCGGCTGGGCGCGGTGGCTCGGCGGTACATCTCTGATTGCTACGGAGTCACGGAAAGTCCGTTGCACGCGGGCCTGCCGACCGACCGGCTAGTGGCGGAATGGTGGATCGATTCGGTGCGCGTGAAGGAGATTCTGGCCGGAAATTTGCCGCCGGCGAATCCGGGAGTTCAGAAGATTTCTGTTGCCGCCAATATCTCGGAGCTTAAGAGCAGAGATCGAGCGTCGGGCGCGCGCGTGCAGGCGCTGACGCGTACGCATTTTCTCGAATTGTTCGGCAAAGAATATGTTGCGACCGGGATTGAGAATCGCGGAGATACTACGGACTATCTGCTGGAGCCGCGCGACTCTGTGGCGGGTGTCCATCTACCCGCATTAACTCCGGACTGAAAGGCATTCGAATCGGACATGCGCCTGCGTAAAATTACGCTTCGCGAAATCCATCTGCCTCTTATCGCGCCGTTTGAGACGAGCTTCGGCGTCAGCGAGCTGCGCCGCATTCTCCTAGTCGAGACGGACGTGGATGGGGTGATTGGCTGGGGCGAATCGACGGCGGGCGAAGATCCTTACTACTCCTACGAGACGGTGGAAACTGCGTGGCATATCATTCGCGATTATTTATGGCCGTTGCTGCGCGGCAAGGAATTCGCATCGGCAGCGGACGTGTGGGACATGCTGGCGCTGGTTCGCGGGCACAACATGGCGAAAGGCGGACTCGAAGCGGCGATCTGGGATGGGGAAGCGAAACAGAGAAATGTGCCGCTAGCGAAACTTCTGGGTGGCACGCTGGATGAAATTATTTGCGGCGTGTCGATTGGAATCCAGCCGTCGATAGATGCGCTGCTGGCAAAAGTCGAAAAGGAATTGGCGGCCGGATACCAGCGGATCAAAATCAAGATCAAGCCGGGCAAGGATATTGAGCCGACGCGGGCGCTGCGCGAGCGATTTCCGCGCATCCGGCTCATGGTCGACGCCAATTCAGCCTACACGCTGAAGGATGCGGCGCACCTGAAGCAGCTCGATGCGTTTTATCTGATCATGATCGAGCAGCCGCTTGGGTGGGACGACATCTATTCGCACGCCGAATTGCAGCGGCAACTCGATACGCCGATATGCCTTGATGAATGCATTCATGATTTTGAGCACGCGCGCGCGGCGATTGAAATTGGCGCATGCCGCATCATCAACATAAAGCTTGGACGTGTTGGGGGGCACACGGCGGCGCGACGGGTCCACAATTTGTGCCAGTCGAAAGGGATTCCCGTGTGGTGTGGTGGGATGCTGGAGTCGGGAATTGGGCGCGCGCACAATATCGCGATGTCAACGCTGCCGAATTTTACGCTGCCGGGTGACGTCTCCGCGAGCCGCCGATACTGGACGGAGGACATCATCGAGCCCGAGGTGGAAGTGACGCGGCAGGGCACAATTCGCGCGCCGACGGCGCCGGGGATTGGTTATACGCCGAGAATTGACCGAATCGAATCGCTGACGCGCCGCCGCGAGGTGATTGAGTAGATGGCAGCGAGTAGATCTTGAGTTCGCGCGCGACAGAGACATCGAGCTCCCCGACGCACCGTCCTAGCTCTTTCACCTTGGCCATGTCGCTGGCGGCGATGCTGGCAATGTGGTCGTTCAATTACGTTGCCGGCAAGACCGCGTTGCGATACTTCGACGGGCTGACGCTTGCCGCGTTCCGGATTGAAATTGCCGCTCTGATTTTCCTTCCGATTTATTTCCTTCGCAGGAATCGAAGCGTGCTGACTCGTAGCGATGTGTGGACGCTATCGTATCTAGGGTGGCTCTTATGCCTCAATCAGCTCTTCTTTACGGTCGGGTTGGCATACACGACGTCGGGCCATTCCTCGATGATTCTGGCAATTGGGCCGATCCTCGTTTTGCTGCTTGCGCGGGCGATGAAGATCGAGGCGCTCACGACGGCGAAGATTGTGGGAATGGCGCTTGCGTTTACGGGAGCGGTGATCCTTGCGGCCGAAAATGGTTTCGACTTGCGGCGATCGCCCACTCTTTCCGGGGATCTGCTGACGTTCCTAGGAACCACGTGCTTCACGTTCTATGTGGTTCTTAGCAAGAAAGTGGCGAGTAGATACGACAGCATCGAAATGAACGCGGTGAATTTTTTTGCCAGTGCAGTGGTGTTGTTGCCGCTCACGATCATTCGCGCGACGCGTTTTGAGTGGGGAAGCGTTCCGTGGCAAGGCTGGGCGGGACTCTTGTACATGGCGGCGATTAGTTCGGTGGCTGCGTACACGCTTTTCTATTGGGCATTGCGTTACATGGAGGCGTCGCGCGTTGCGGCGGTCAATTATTTCCAGCCGATTGGGGCGATTCTTGTGGCAGCGGTTTTTCTTCGAGAGGTGCCCACGCGGCACTTGTCGCTTGGGGGAGTGCTGATTCTCCTCGGGGTCTATTTGGCAGAGAGGGCCAAAGCTTAGCTCAAGGCTTGGGCTCAGGGGTTGGGCGCAAAGCTTAGGCGAAAAGATGCGGCCTGTGGGGCGGGGAGCTAAGGAAGCGGAATGTGATTTAGTAGGTGCGGGTTTCCGACGCGAAGGCCAGATTCGCGTTGAGGCGTTCGTCGAGGACAGCAGCTGCGTAGCGGGCGCAGGCGGTTAATTCCGTTTGAGTCCATTCGCAGAGGGCTGGAAGATGCTTTTCGCAGAGGCGGTCCAAACCCGTGACAATCCGGAAATAGAGGCGCACCTCGCGGAGCCAGACGTTCTGCTTCTGCGTCGCAGGGCACAGCTGCTCGGACGTGCGGGCAAGAAGCTCAAAATGGCTGGATTGAATTTGGTTCGGAGCCAGTCCGACGGCGCCCTTCAGACAATCGGACAAGGGCTGAGCGGCGACCGAGATCCACATCGACCTCCACTGGCAAACCGCGAATTGCACCAGGGCCGTTACCGATACCGCGAGAATGAGTAGCGCAATCATTGTGTTCGCTCTAGGGACAGTTTCGGACAGGGGCGTGATCCCGACAATAGGTCGGACGTACCACTTTTGGAAACTATCTAAATGTATTGTTTTGTGAGGCTTGGAAGCCATTCGCGAAAAGGGCCAAATTTTCGGCGGCCGACAACAGTGGTTACAGCTCCGAGGGCACAGACCAAGGCCGTAACAAATAGGAACATCAGGCGGGCGCGTAAATTGACGCCCACTGCAGATGAAGGTAAGGTTTTACCATCGTGGTTTCTTACCCTCTTTAGCCAGCTGGTTCATGAATCAATCGAATACCAACGCCGACGAGGCGTCGAAGGTTCCCCAGCAAAAGGGTTATTCCGCGCGCCTACTCGAGTTGCAGCGGCAGGAATGGTGGACCTGGGGCCTTTCCGTGCTGGTAATGCTGATGCTGACGGCGGGTGTGGCGTCACTCGCTTTCCCCACAATCATGGAAGAGGGGAAATCGCTATGGGCATCGGGCGTGTTTCAGGCAGTGGCGGGATTGGTTTTCATGATTATTATCTTCGGCTGTTATCTCACGTATGAAAAATTCCTGATTAACCGCTTGCGTATGGAAATCGCCGAACGGCAGCTGCATTCGGCGCAGTGGCGCAATCTCGCGCTTGTGGATCCGCTGACGGGACTTTACAACCGGCGATTCATGGAACGCACGTTGAAAGCCGAAGTTGGCCGCGCACTGCGGAAGCATTACGACTTGACGGTTGTGGTGTTCGACCTGAATAACTTCAAGGCGATCAACGATCGGCTCGGGCATCCGGCTGGAGACTTAGTGCTAAAGGCCTTCGCCGGGCATTTGTCCGCGGTAATTCGCGAGGCGGACACCGCAGCACGGCTGGGCGGCGACGAGTTCATGCTGGTATTGCCGGAATGCAAGGCTGGGCAGGTGCCGGCGATGCTGCGGCGTCTTGAGCCGATTTCAGTGGACTTGAACGGCGAGAAGGTGCCAGTTCACTTCGCAGTGGGATGGGCAGAGTACCGGCGAGGCATTGAGCCGGAGGAATTGCTCGCCGAAGCTGACCGCGCGCTCTACGAAGACAAGGAGAATCGACGAAATCCTCTGCCTGCGGCTGTGATCGCATAGCCTCCGTCCGCTCAGCATTTCTCTGACAGAACTAGGCTCGAGCACTTCCGTCCTGCGAGGTTGTGGATTATTCTGAACATTATTCTGGACAACGGTATGGCGCGAGATCTTGAGCGGACGGCGCCTAAGCCGTCATTTCGTGAGGTGCTGATCTATGCGCTGCGGTACCGCTGCCCGAACTGCCATCGTGGTCCGATTTTCAAGGGGAGATTCAACCAAGTATTGATTCAATGCCCCGAGTGCGGTCTCGGTTACTTCCGGGAGTCTGGCTATTTCGTCGGGGGAATGATTCTGACGTATGGCCTTACGATCTCGGTGTTGATCCCGGCATACCTGGTTATGCCGCTCGTGCCCGATCTCGCGTGGCTCTCCGAAGCAATGAAGTACGGGCTGTGGATCAGCTTCACTTTGTTGTTGGCGGCTTTGTTCGTTCGACCGGCATACGCGCTGTGGCTGTCGCTTGACTACTGGCTGGAGCCTTGGCCGACGCCAAGGACGAAATAGCGTCTGGGAGCTATGGCGCCTGCGTAACGGGATCGGGATGTTGTTTCTTCCATTCGGCGGCGAGCTGCCTTCCTCGCTGCATATGCTCGGGAGTCATCAGTGATTGCAAGTATTCTGGTATCTGACCATCTCCCACCAGCGACATCCACATGCAACCCAGAATGTAGTCCTTCGGTACGCCCAGACCCTCCATGTAAAGCTGACCAAGACGCCATCTCCCCTGGCCCGCGCCGTTTAGATCGGGAACATGCTCGGCCGCTCGGCGATACCATTCAGCGGCTTTCGCGTAATCTTGCTCGACGCCATCGCCGAATTCGTACAGCGAGCCTAACGAAACCTGGGCGTCTGCATCTCCCTGTTCGGCCGCTAGGCGGTACCATTTCGCGGCCTCGACAGTGTCAGCAGTACCGAATCTGTTTTGTTCATACGCAACACCGAGCCAGAGGGCCGCATGCGCTTCTCCATCTTCCGCACCCCGCCGCAGCCACATTTCATGCTTCACAGGATCGTGACCTTCCCACCTCAACATCGCGTATTCTGCCGCGCCAAAATATTGCGCGGCCGATTTCGAAGTCCACTTGCGGGCTAAGTCATCGTCTTTTTTCACTAGCCGCCCGTCTTCATAGATTTGTCCCAGCCAGTATTGGGCTTCCGCGTCTCCCGCTTGAGCTTTTTCGGAAATTGTCATCGCGTCGGCTGGAGTGAGGGTTTTGAGGCGCTGTGAAGTTTCGGCTACGGCGCGGGTCGCATTGGTGGGTGTCTGGCCCGCAGCTGGAGCAGCGACAAACAGGAGAGCGATCGATGGGAGCGCGAGACGGAGCCTCATATTCTCTCCCGAGAACGTAACGAATTGTATATCAGACAGGGGTTAACTGAGACTTTCTATTTTGCTTTTGAGCATGGGGCAGCTGGCGCCAACGAGCTCCGTGGGGAACCGATTTAGGCGTGGGCGCTCGATTGGGCGCCGCTGGTGACGCGAAGCACGATTTTTCCACGGACGTGTCCGGCCAGGCCCTTCTCGAACGCCTTCGCAGCCTGTTCCAATGGGAATACCTCGGCGATGGCCGTCTTTATTTTTCCCGCGTCGATCAAGCGTCCGAGCTCTATGAGCTCGGCGCGATTCGGCTCGACGATGAAGAACAGCTCGTGCGGGCGTCCGGCGGATGGTTCCGGAGAAATCGTCTCGACAATGGTGATGAGCATTCCAGTTGGCTTAAGAACGAGCCGAGAGCGTTCGAAGACGTCGCCGCCCACCGTATCGATTACCAAATCCACTTCCTTTACGACTTCCTCGAATTTTTGCTCTTCATAATCAATCACTTCGTTGGCGCCGAGTTCGCGCAGAAATTCGGTGTGAGCCGCTGAAGCGGTTGCGATGACGTATGCGCCCTTCCAGTGCGCGAGCTGCACGGTAAACGCGCCCACGCCTCCGGCGGCGCCGTGGATCAGCACTCGCTCATCCGCGGCAAGTTTGCCGTGATCGAAGAGCGCCTGCCAAGCAGTCAATCCGGCCAGCGGCACGGTGGCGGCCTGTTCGAAGTCCAAGATTTTTGGTTTCGGGGCTATATCGGAAGCCGCGACCGCGACGTATTCAGCGGTGCTGCCGTTCCTCCAGAAAGAAGCGAGTCCATAGACCTCATCGCCGGCTTTAACGTCCTTTACATCTGCGGCAACGGCGTCAACGATGCCGGCAAATTCATGGCCGGGAATCGTTGGGAGCCGCGGCTGTCCGTCTTTGGTCTGGTACGTAGGAGGCCAGGAAAGCTCATCCTTAGTGATGGAACTCGCGATCACACGCACGAGAGCATCTCCGGGCCCGAGCAGCGGCATCTCGACGTCTTCGTAAACCAACTGCCGAGGACCACCCAACGAATGCATCCGAACCGCTTTCATTTGTTCCCTCCGCCCCTGCGCCTAAATCGCAAGCACGCGACATGCGACTCAGAAATTCGAGTCACTCGCGCCCACATTCTCTGGACGGATGCTAACACCGCTGGGTTACTTCGTTCAACGAGGCTTATGACGGCGAATCTGGGGAAATGCGAGCGCGAATGCGAAAAATCCGTTAATCCAAAGCGAAGACATAAAAGGGTCGAATCAAAAAACAAAAGGGACGCAAAGGGCTGGGCCGCACTCTTACGTATTTAGGTTTTCATCCTGCGGAGCAATTCGCTCAGGCTACGCTTTGCCGTGAGGGTATGTGAGCCAGCTTGGGCGCGGGTGAAAAAACGTGCCAAAAATCGCCCTGTTCCTTGGTGAATTCGACCGCCACTTTCTTTTTCTTGTTACGGTGTTGGGCGTCAATGTAGACGACACGGCATTCTCGCTCTTCCTGCGTAAAGCTATTCACGAGCTTGATCGTCTGGCCGCGCTTTACCCTGGGCGCCAAGGGCAGCAGCGCGCCATTCATATTCACGGATTTAGCCACTGTTGCGTAGCGAAACGGCAGGCCTCGCTCGGTGTGGCCGTACACGTGAACCGGAATCGAGAATGGGAGCCGCTTGCAACGCCGTTTATCTTCCATAGTGTTACCCCCGAATTCGTGTGGGTTGGATTTTGATTACCGAAATACGCTAATAGCCCGAACGGGCTAATGCAATAGTACTTTCGGACGATCCTTCTGCGGAAAGGCGGCGAAGACCGGTTCGTAGCACACGGGTTGGAAAGGCGGACGATTTCCACACAGTAGCCATTACACATGCCGGTTCCACGTTAATTGTGGATGAAAAACGCTTCTTCAGGCTACTTCGCCGGTTGCTTGGCAATAATCTTGCTAGCGATTTTGTTGTACGTTGCTTGTGGAATTATTTTCCTTTTCAGGAGATCGGTCTTCGCATGGTAGGGGCGGCCGTCAATAATCTTCTGCGAGTAGGCCGCGCCGATACCGGGCAGGGCATCCAGCTGTTCCTTCGTGGCGGAATTGATGTCCACCAGATCGCCGGAGGCCGAGGCTGAGCTGCTTTTGGTTTGCGTGTCGCTAATTGCTGGGGCATTGTGGGCAGTCACGGTTCCTGACAACCCAGCCATTACAAAGAGCGAGTATAGGACAACGCAGCAAAGTGCGATCGTCACTCTTTTCGTCATTTCGCCTCTCCTCTTTTTCTCTTTCACTGTTTAAGATTTAAGGAAGCTATTCGTTTTTCGCAGCACGAAAACCGGCCTTTTGGGCGTCGGCTTCGGACATGTATTTGCCAGTCTTGGTCTTTCCGTAGTAGCGGGTGCCTTCCTTGTGGTAGACGCCAGAATCGGTGTTGACCCAGACCATACCGCTTCCGGCAGGGGGCGCCTTCTGGCTTGCGTTGGTTTTAGGGGCTGACGTGGCACTGGAATTAGCTGGCTTTGTGGAGGCTGCTGAGTTTGCGCTCGAAGACGTCGACGCGGCAGCGGGTGTGCTCGTTGGCTGAGCGGCTGTGGAGCTCTTGCGAGTTGACTTCGTCGAAGCTGTATCCGGCGTCGCAGCGGGAGAGGCCGTGCCGGATGGGCTTGTATCCGCGGCAGCCTTGGTTGACTTTGACTTCTTCGGACTTGCTGATTTCGAGCCCGAATCGGCATCCACTGATGCTGCCGTGTCGGTGGACGAAGCCTTCGCTGATTTTGATTTTTTCGAACTGGTCGACTTCGCGCCAGACGCTGAATCCGCCGAGGCCGTCGAGTCGGCCTTGGCGTCCGTCGAAGAGGCCTTTGCCGATTTCGATTTCTTCGCACTGGTTGATTTTGTCCCGGATGCCGAGTCTGTTGACGCCGTGGAATCGCCGGTGGACGACTTGGCTGACTTGGATTTTTTCGAGCTAGCGGAAGCAGTCGATCCACTTGCGGAATCGCTGTCGGAGGGGATGGGTTTAGCTTTCTTCGATTTTGATGTTGAGGATTTTCCCGAAGGCAAAGCGTCGCTTGAATCCGTCGCAGTCGCGTCGGTCGATGTCTTCTTGGATTTGCTTGTTTTCTTTGCCGGAGCGGTGGTCGAATCGCTCGAATCGGAGGCCTGCGCCTTCACAGGCGCGCCACTCGCGAGCCCTAACCCCAATCCTACGGAAATCAGGAACGCAAATAGATACTTCTTGAGTCCTGTCATGCCGTTCCTCCCAAGTTTGCGCGCTTGTCGAGAGTCGTGCTGGCAAGAATCTCCGCGCTTTCGCCCAGATTCATTTTGCGGCGTGCTATTTCATGCCGCGTAGGTTGAAACCTCAACGATTAGTTGAACGGCCGCTCAGGCTGGAATGGCCGCGCGAGAAATCGATCGATACACGCACTGTGCGCACCGTTCGAGGACAAGACCACGCTCCGGTCCTAATACGGTCCGCCGTGGTGCGGATTCTAATGCTCGCGGACGCTCAATTCAACCTCACAAGCCGTGGAATCGGCTGGCTCGCAAGCCAGTAGGCAGAGCACCGGCTCGACCGGCGGGGAAGGCCCTCGACGGGGGCCAGGAATTTTAGGGTTGCATTTGGTCGGGCTCTATGTGAATATGAATTCATGTTCATGTCAATGAACATGAGGCTCGTTCGCACCGGCTTCATCATCTGGCTTGTCGCTACACTCGCGTTGCGTTTGGGCGGGCAACACCTTCTACGGCCCGGCGACTGGAAGGGGACGTTAATTCTGTTTGCCGTTACGTTCCCACTGATAGCGTGGCTTGTACGGCGTTTGTGCGTCAGGGCTGGACTGCCGCAAGCGGAATGGCTCGCCGGCGCGACTTCGCTGCTTCTGCCAACGCTTTTGCTGGATCCTTTTTCGAGCTCGTTTTTTCCCGCCGTATTTCCGAACATGGCCCCAGAAGTGGCGGGCGTTTTTGGCGGCTGGATGCTGTGGTGCTGCGCTGTGGCGCTGGTCGGCGTTAGCTTTCGTTCGACTGAACGGATCACGACGGAGCGGCGTTGAAGAAGCGGCCCAGCTTGCTCGCTGGTGAAGATCTGCTCTCCGAACCTCGCCAGGCGCGCTCCCTGGAAAAGCGTGAGCGGCTGCAGGAGGCTGGTCTGGCGCTCTTTGGCGAAAGGGGTTATGAAAGCACCTCCGTTGAGGCCATCGCGCAGCGCGCCAATCTCGCCGTAGGGAGCTTTTACCAACACTATCGCTCGAAGCGTCAGCTCTTGCTTGCATTGATGGACGAGCTGCTCGATAAGCTGAGTCAGCTCGAGTTTCAACCCGGGGCTGCTGCCGATACGCGGTCTGTCGTCAGCGCACTGTTATCCCGCGCGTTCGCGCACGACCTCCGCTATCTGGGTGCGTATCGTGCCTGGCAGGAGGCGGCGCTCACGGATGCCGGCCTTGCGAGGAAGCAAAAACAGATTCACGCGTGGACGACGGCTCGCGTCACGGCTGTTTTCGAAATGCTTGCCGAGTTGCCCGGCGCGCGGAAGGGCCTCGACTTGCGCGGTCTCGCTCGTGCGATGGATAGTTTGTTCTGGAGCATGTTGGCTCAGGCGGTTCGAATGCCGAAGGCTGAGCTCGATCGCTGGGTCACGTCGTCGACTCACCTGATCTATCACGCACTCTTTAAAGACGCGGCGTAGGAGAACGGGCGAGACTTAAACTAAAACTCGATATGCGAAAGAAAGAATTTCTATCCCTCACAGCATTTAAAACGAACGCATGAAGTCGCAGGGCGCGCTGCAGTTCGGCATGCCGACACTTCAGTTGAACTTGCGTCGAGCGTAGAAGTCGGATTTCTCATCCAAAGAAATACTTTCGGAGTGGGTGACTGACTGGCCTTTGCTCGCTCTTGAAATTTCCTCTGGCTCGTGCGAGCGTTAGCTCCGAATCGCGATGCTTGCTGGTTCAGGACAGGCAATCGATGACCACGCTTCAACCTACGTCTGCAACGAAACGAATCGCTGTGATTCCCGGCGACGGGATCGGCAAGGAAGTGATTCCGGAAGCTGTAAAGGTGCTCAACGCCGTCGCAGCGGCCTCCGGCAAGAAGGTGGCACTCACGGAATTAGACTGGGGTGCTGACCGCTACCTTCGAGACGGAACCACCCTGCCTGCTGACGCCGTGGAAATGTTTCACCGCGACTTCGACGCGATTCTCCTCGGCGCCATGGGTGACCCGCGAATTCCCACGAACGTGCACGCCGCCGATATTCTCCTGGGGCTGCGCTTCAAGCTCGACTTATACGTCAATGCGCGGCCCTGCGTTCTATTCGACAAGCGGTTTACGCCGCTGAAAGATCGCAGCGAGACGGATGTGAATTTCGTCGTCTTCCGCGAAAACACCGAAGGGCTCTATGTAGGAATGGGCGGGTTTTTTAAGAAGGGAACTGGGGACGAGATCGCTATGCAGGAAGACTTGAACACTCGCAAGGGCGTTGAGCGGATTATTCGCTACGCGTTTGAATATGCGCGCAGGCGCGGTCTGAAGCGGGTGTGCATGTCCGACAAATCGAATGCTTTGGCGTTCGGACACGACCTTTGGCAACGCGTGTTCAAGCTGGTTCGCGCCGAATATCCGGAAATCGAGTCCAGCCATCAGTACATCGACAATCTGCTGATGCAAATGGTTCGAGATCCATCGCAGTTCCAGGTAATCGTCACTTCGAATCTGTTCGGCGATATTGCGAGCGACTTAGGCGCGCAGCTGGCGGGCGGCCTGGGCCTGGCTCCCTCCGGCAATATTCATCCAGGGCAGGTGTCGCTGTTTGAGCCGGTGCATGGATCGGCGCCGAACATCGCAGGTAAGAATATCGCCAATCCGATAGGCGCTATTCTCACGGTCGGGATGATGCTCGATTATCTTGGCTGGGCCGATGAGGGGCGTGCGGTTGAAGCGGCTGTCCGGGCGGCACTGCGCGAAGGGAAGATCCCGGCAGAGCTCGGGGGTTCGCTCGGCACGCGCGAAGTGGGTGATTGGATCGTGAATCAGATTGCAAAAACTGGCGTCACTCATTCTTAAACAATGCAGGTCGTACTTGAATCCAAGAACCCACTCTGTTTTGGGGACCTCATCTTTCACTTGAACACCGCAAGGCGGGCGACCCCGAAGGAAAAGTACAGGCACTAGATCAAGGATTTCCGAGAAATCGATTGATGGGTTCGCCTACCACGAAATATGAAGTGATTCATTCACTGCGAGACGCAATCAAGTTTGAAAGTCCTGGAGATTTTTCTTGGCCGCGTCCGAGGAATATTTCAACTGTAGGTATAGCTGTCGGCACGTCGACGGCCGCCTTCAAACATCTTCGCCAAGACAACTCCCAGCACAAAGCCTCCGACGTGGGCCCACCACGCCACTCCTCCGAGGCTCGCAGCGCCGGGTGTATTCAGGGCGCTCACACCGCTGAGAAATTGGATGAGGAACCAGAGTCCGATGAAAATGATGGCTGGAATTTGCGCGGTGAAGAAAAAGACGAAAAGTGGAACGAGGGTCAAGATTCTTGAAGACGGGAAGAAAACCACATACGCGCCGAGAACTCCGGAGATCGCGCCGCTGGCTCCAATTGACGGGAGACTTGATCCCCAGCTGAATATGGCCTGCGCCAGCCCCGAACCGATTCCGCAGACGAAATAGAAAAGTAAATACTGAATAGGCCCGAGCCTGTCTTCCACCGCGCCACCGAAAATCCAAAGAAACCACATGTTGCCGAGAATGTGCAAAAACCCGCCATGAAGAAACATGCAGGTGATAAGAGGCAGGAACGCTTCTACGAGCGTGTAGTGACTGCCGGCGAGAGCGAGCTTCGTTTTTAGCGGAACCAAGCCGAAGGTCCGGATGAGAGCGTCGTTGGCCGCATTCGACAGGGTTACTTGATGGTAGAAGACCAGGACATTCACGACGATCAAGAGGATCGTGACCGCCGGCACAGATCGCCGTGCCATCATGTTTTTGAGGGGGATCATACTTTGGTTCCCAGGGCCGCTTCGATTGCGGCGCTGCTTGCTGCGGCCAACTCATCATCTGAGTAAGCGGGTTCGGAACGCTCGCCACGGTGACGCAACCTATCAATTTCAACGAGCGTTGCGATTCCGCCGCGCGCGCCGTGTCCTTCGCAATTCAGGCCCGCAGCCGCACAACTGAATTCAAGTATCTCGCCAATCGGCCAGCCGCGCACAAGACCGTACGCGAACGCGCCGTGAAAAATGTCGCCCGCGCCTGTGGTGTCAACCGCGCGCACGCGAAAGCCGGGACAGAGACGGAATTTCACTCCATTCCACACAAGCACACCGAGCCGTCCCAGCGTCGCTCCCGTCAAGCAACACTTGAACTCCGCATGCATCTTTGGAAGTGACTTCAACAAGTCTCGTTCACCGTTCAGTCGCGCAGGGAAATCTCGGGATGTGATTGCGAAGTCGATATATTCAAGTAATTTCTCAACACCGAGATAACGGTTATCAAAATCACCAACGACCAATGCGGCCGCCTCTCGCGCCCACTTGGCTGCTTGCGTCGAGGCCGCGGTATCGTGTCCGTCGACCGCAAGCACTCGGGCGTCCGTAATCCACTCGGCGCGCAAATCTTGCGGCTGAAGCGCAATTTGCGGGTCGCGCTTCCAGAGCACCGTGCGTTCCCCAGACTTCTCGTCCACCAGAATGAAGGCGGACTGGCTCATGCAGCCCGGTGCCGTAATCCAATGAGCGTAGACGCCCTCGCGATCCATTTCCTCGCGCTGAAATTTCCCGGCTTCGTCGTCGCCTATCTTGCCGACATATCTGGTGCGCAACCCCCAGCGCTGGCAAGCGGCGATCGCGCTGGCGGTCTGCCCACCCGCTCGCCGCTCGGCTGAAAGGATCTCAAGCTTTGAATCAAGGGTTGGGAAGTGGGGCAAACGGATAACGGTGTCGGTCGCGTTGAGGCCGACGCCGACAACGTCGACGCGCGAATGCTCCAAGTCATACACGAAACGATTATCTTCGTGTGCGCAAATAAGTGCGAGGAAATTCACGCGAACGAATCAAAGCGGCGAGCGGATGGAACGCATCTAAAGGAATACTTAAAGTGAGAATCTTCGAGCGTGTCGAGGAATATCCTGTTCTCAACGAAAACTTCAAGTGCGATCGAGCGCGTTTATTATTTGCGCGGCATCGATGCCTATGATAGAAATTTTTGTTTCGCAAACGCGCGTCGGCGCGCCGACACCTAATGCCACTCCACGAATCCGAGGCGATCATTTTACAGAGCTATCCGTTGGGTGAAGCCGACCGGCTGATCAGTTTTCTTTCGCGAACAATGGGCCGCGTGCGTGGAGTCGCTGCGGGTGCGCGTCGAACGAAGAGCCGATTCGGCTCGACCCTGGAGCGGCTTTCGCATGTGCGCATCTGGTTCTTCGAACGACCCTCGCGCGAACTGGTGCGCATCAATCAGTGCGAGCTGATCGAGTCGTTTCTAGATGCCTTCCGCGATTATGCTTCAGGCATAGCACTGGCGATTTTCAGCGAGGTGACCGAAGCGGTCTTGCCTGAGCATGAAGCATCGGATGCGAACTTTCGGCTGCTGCTGCTGTCTGTACAGGCGGTGAAGAAGACCGGGAAACCCGAACTGGCCATGGCTTATTTCACTTTATGGACCGTAAAACTGGGCGGCTGGCTTCCGCCGCTTGATGCTTGCGCACGGTGTGGACGCACGCTCGAACCATCTGAAGCGGCATATTTTTCAAGAAGCGCGTCGGCGCTCATGTGCGGGAAGTGCCGGGTATCGGGCCTGCGCGTGATTTCCGTGGTGGCCCTTGCAGCTGCGCGCAGAATGCTGACGGAGCGGCTCGACCGATTGGACGAGCAGACGATTCCGCCGCGCGCCGCGCGGGAACTGAGCGATGTTATGCTCGACGTCATCGAACATCAGATCGATCACAAGTTGCAGGCGAGGGAATTGTTGGAGAAGCCGGCGTGAAGAAAGACCACAACCAGAATGACCAGCACAAGTCGCATTCGCACCACGCGGCACCAAAGGGCCTTACTTTCCAGGACCTTCTACTAACACTTGAAGAATACTGGACGAGCCGCGATTGCGTTCTGCAGCAACCGTACGACGTCGAGGTGGGTGCCGGTACGATGCATCCCGAAACGTTCTTGCGCGTGCTGGGTCCCGACCCGTATCGAGTGGTGTATGCGCAGCCGAGCCGTCGTCCAGCGGACGGCCGGTACGGCGAAAATCCGAACCGGCTTTTCAAGCACACGCAGCTTCAAGTGATACTCAAACCCTCTCCTGCCGACGTTCAGAATCTATATTTGGAAAGTCTCGCGGCCGTGGGAATCAACTTGAAGGAACATGACATTAAATTTGAAGAGGACAACTGGGAAGCGCCCACGTTGAGCGCCTGGGGCATGGGCTGGCAGGTGATGCTGGATGGACTCGAGATTACGCAGTTCACGTACTTCCAGCAGTGCGGCGGTCTCGACCTCGATCCGATCTCCGTCGAGCTTACATACGGGCTCGACCGCATCGCCGCTTATCTCCAGGGGGTAGACAATGTTTTCGATGTGCGCTGGTCGGATACCGTCAGCTATCGGACGGTGCGGCTGGCTGAGGAGCAGCAATTCTCTGCATATAACTTTGAATACGCCGATGCGGTGACGACGCGCAAGGAATTCGATCTGTACGAAGCGGACGCGGCGCGTCTGCTGGCGGCATATCCGAGCGCGAAAGGGAAGGACCGGGCGCGTTTTCCGCTGCTGCAAGCTTACGAGTTTTGCTTGAAGTGTTCGCACCTCTTTAATGTGCTGGATGCGCGTGGGGCGATCTCTGTGACTGAGCGCGCGGCGATGATTGCTCGCGTGCGGAAGCTGGCCACGCAGGTTGCCAAGGCGTGGCTCGATCAGCAAGCCGCTCCTGCGCGGGGGGTGCAGGTGGCCGAGGTCCGAGTATGAAGTCACACTTGAAGAAGGGTGCTGCGGGCACTGCGACTGCAACTGGCGATTTCGTTTTCGAAATCGGATGCGAAGAGCTTCCAGGCGAGATGATTGCGAAGGCTTCGAGTGAGCTTAAAGTGATACTTGAAAAGTATTTCTCGACAAATGGCCTGCTTGAGGCGAACGAACAGGTCGAAGCCTTCGGCGGACCGCGAAGACTCGCGGCAATAGCGCACAGCATCCGTTTGCGTCAAGAGGATGTCGTTCGCGAAGTGACGGGACCGCCGAAGTCCGTCGCATATGACAGTCTCGGCGAGCCGACTCGCGCGGCGATGAGCTTCGCGGAGAAACAGGGAATTCCGGTTTCGCAGCTCGCGATTGTGAATACGCCGAAAGGCGAATACGTTTCAGCGAAGCAAGTGGTGGAAGGCCGTCCGGCCTCGAAGATTCTTGCTGAGATTTTGCCGCAAACGATTCAGGAGATCAGCTGGCCGCGGTCTATGTACTGGACAGGCGCGCGCGGCCCTCGATTTATCCGGCCGATTCGCTGGATCGTGGCGACTCTGAATGGAAAGGTGGTGCCGTTTTCTTTTGCGGGACTGAACGCAGGCAATCGCACCGACGGTCACCGGTTTCTGGGCAAGCGGAATATTCTGGTGAGCGGTCCGAGCGATTACGAATCGAAGCTCAAGAAGAACTTTGTGATTTCTCGCCCTCGGGAACGCCGAGAGAGGATCGAAGCGGAGATGCGCTCATTGGCAGGGCGCAAGAATCTGCGCGCTCATGAAGATGAAGCGTTACTTGAGCTTGTAACCTACCTCAACGAATATCCGACTGTGATCGTCGGGAATTTCGAACCGAGCTTCCTCGCGCTACCGGAAGAGATTTTGATCACGGTGATGCGCGATCACCAAAAATATTTTGCGCTTGAAGCCCGCAACAAAGAACTCGCGTCCAATTTTCTTGCCGTGATAAACCTCAACAAAGACTCGAAGGGGCTGGTCCGCTCGGGACATGAGCGGGTGCTGCGTGCGCGCTTCGCCGACGCCCAATTTTTTTGGGAAACGGACCAGAAGTGTCGGCTCGCCGACTACTTGCCCAAGCTCGCGCATGTAACCTATGAGCGCCGACTCGGAAGCTACTTCGACAAAGTCGAACGCATGCGCGTGATCGCACGGTGGCTCGCTGAGCAATGGTTCAGTTCCGGCATCACCGGGGGCGATGTAGCTGGATCCGATCGCGCCGCGGAATTGGCAAAGTGTGATCTCGTCACGGAGATGGTGAAGGAGTTTACCGAGCTGCAGGGAATTGTTGGCGGCCTCTATGCTCGGGCGCAGGGCGAATCGGAAGAAATCGCTTGGGCGCTTTATGACCACTACAAGCCGCTCAGTCTTGATGATCCGATCCCACGCAACCTCACAGGCTGCGCCGTCGCGCTTGCCGACAAGCTTGATTCGTTGGTCGCGTGCTTTGCGGTCGGCGCCGCGCCGAGCGGTTCCAGCGATCCGTTTGCCCTTCGCAGAGCGGCTCTGGGAATCGTTAAGATTATTCTCGAGCGCAAAATTTCGATTTCCATCTCTTCGGCTATTTCGGCTGCAGCCCGGACGTTGCGCGAACATGCGCCCAAAATAAATGCCTCGGAGGCGGTCGAGAAACAGGTTCTCGATTTCCTCCTCGAGCGGGCGAAGTTCATCCTGCGCGAGCGTCGTGGGTTTGCGTACGACGAAATCAACGCTGCCTTCGCTGCGGGCGCGGACGATCTTGTGGACGCGGCGGAACGCGTCGAAGCGTTGAAGGCGATCCGCAACACCAAGAATTTTGCGCCCCTCGCAGCTTCGTTCAAGCGCATCCGGAATATCCTTGAGAAATCCGCCGCTGTAGGCGACAAGAATCAGGCCGCCGTGAAGGCGGAGCTTCTTCGAGAGCCCGCTGAACAGCAGCTCAACCTTGTTGCGCACAAGATCGGCGAAGAAGCCACTCGCAGAAAGAAGGTGAAGAAGTATCGCGAGGCGCTGGAAAAGATTTCTGAGCTTCGTCCTTCGGTCGACTTCTTCTTCGACAAAGTTCTAGTAATGGCTGAAGAAGCAGATGTGCGGCGAAATCGTCTCGCTCTGCTGGGGAACCTCTTGAAGGAGTTTTCGACGATCGCAGATTTCTCGGAACTGGGCGGCGAAGAGTTGAAAGACGGGTCAAGAAACTAAACGAGAGCGTGAGGTTATTCGTCAGGATTTACTTTAAATGCTGGTGCGCAGGCTTTCGTCGACAGGCCGACTTATGACGTAGTGCTTTAAGGCAGCCCGGACGGATTTCGTCACTCGGTCGAGTTGAGGAGAAACATGAAATACGTCTATTTTTTCGGCGCAGGAAAAGCAGACGGTACCGGCGAAATGAAAGAGCTGCTGGGAGGCAAGGGCGCTGGCCTAGCTGAGATGACTCGCATCGGTCTGCCGGTTCCTGCGGGCTTCACGATCACGACCGAAGCCTGCGACTACTACTTCAAGCATGGCCGCAAATATCCGAACCCGCTTCGCGGTGAAGTTTCGAAGAATCTGGCGCGCCTCGAGAAGCTGACGAAGAAAAAGTTGGGCGACGCGAAGAATCCGCTGCTGGTGAGTGTTCGTTCCGGGTCTGCGAAATCAATGCCCGGCATGATGGAAACGATCCTGAATCTCGGCCTGAATGAAAAGTCGGTCGAGGCGCTGGCAAAATCCACGCAAAACGAACGTTTCGCTTATGACGCCTACCGCCGCTTCGTGCAGATGTACTCGAGCGTTGTTATCGGCTTGCCGAAGGAGGACCTCGAAGCCCGCCTGCGCGCGATGAAGAAACTCCTCAGCGTGACGGACGACACGCAAGTGACCGCCCAAGGCTGGCGGCAACTGGTCGGCGAATACAAGGAATACTACAAGCGCAAGACCGGGAAGCCTTTCCCGGAAGATCCCGAAGAACAACTGTGGGGCGCGATTGGAGCTGTTTTTGAATCCTGGATGGGGGACAAAGCTGTGACTTATCGGCGCGTCGAGAAGATCACCGGCTTGCTCGGGACTGCGGTCAATGTGGTTCAGATGGTATTCGGCAATACAGGCGAGAATTCGGGAACGGGCGTCTGCTTCACGCGCGATCCGTCCACGGGCGAAAAAGTTTTTTTCGGAGATTTTCTGCTTAACGCGCAAGGCGAGGACGTTGTCGCGGGTATTCGAACGCCGATGCACCTGGGCGAATTGAAATCGCGCATGCCGAAGGTCTATCAGCAACTCGAGCGCGTTCGCGCGAAACTCGAAAAGCATTATCGCGATATGCAGGACATGGAATTCACAGTCGAGAACGGCACGCTCTACATGCTGCAGACGCGTACCGGCAAGCGTTCGCCGACGGCCGCCTTCCGAATGGCCGTCGACATGAAAAATGAAGGCCTGATCAAACTTGAAGAAGCACTTGAACGCATCAAGGACGAGGACGTCGAGCGTCTTTTCTATCCGGTGCTTGACCCCGCGCTTCCGCGCACGGAATTTCAGGCACGAAAAATTGCAGAGGGCATCAACGCAGTGCCAGGCGCTGCGGTTGGCAAAGCTGTGTTCACGGCAGCCGAGGCAGAAGAGTGGGCGGCGAAGGGTGAGAGAGTAATTCTGGTGCGTCGCGAGACGAGTCCTGAAGACGTAGGCGGCATGTATGTGGCCCAAGGGATTCTCACCGCTACTGGAGGCAAGACGAGCCACGCGGCCGTCGTCGCGCGCGGGTGGGGCAAGTGCTGCATCGTCGGGGCTGAGAAACTCGACATCGACTCCGAAAGAAAGCGAATGAGTTCGAACGGCCGCGTGGTGAAAGAGGGCGAATGGATCACGCTCGATGGCGGCGACGGCTCGGTGTACACGGGCGAAATTGCGCTGGTTCGTCCCGAACCGCCCAAGGCCTACGAAACGATCATGAAATGGGCCGATTCGGTGCGGGAGATCGGCGTCCGTGCGAATGCCGATACCCCGAAGGACGCGCGCGTGGCTCGCGAAATGGGCGCTGAAGGCATCGGACTCACGCGTACCGAGCACATGTTTTTCAAGGATTTCGAGCATCCTGAGAAGAGCATCGAACGCCAGCGCGCGATTCAACAGATGATCCTGGCGGACACGCAAGAAGCGCGCCGCAAGGCGCTCGACAAGCTCCTTCCGTTCCAGCGTCGCGATTTCATCGGTCTATTCGAGGCCATGGACGGACTGCCAGTGACCATCCGGCTGATCGATCCGCCGCTCCACGAGTTCGTTCCTCACGATCCGGAGAAGCAGGAAGAGCTGGCGAAAGATTTGGGAACGACGCGCGAGGCAATTGAGCGTCGAGTGGAGCAACTCCACGAAGCGAACCCGATGCTGGGGCATCGCGGTTGCCGCCTGTGTATCACGTATCCCGAGATTCTTGAAATGCAAGTGCGCGCGATCATCGAAGCGGCGATCGATTGTCAAGAACGCGGCATTAAAGTGATACCTGAGATCATGCATCCGCTCACTCTCGACAAAAAAGAGATGCAGATTCTCGAACAGGCCACTCGACGCGTTGCTGATCCAATTATTGAACAAGCTAAAGTAAAACTTCACTATCTCGTTGGTACGATGATCGAGCTTCCGCGGGCCGCTTTACTGGCCGACCAGATTGCAGAAGTGGCGGAGTTCTTCTCTTTCGGCACCAACGACCTGACGCAGACCGTAATGGGGCTTTCGCGCGACGATGCCGGTCGGTTCTTGCCGGAATATGTGGATGAGCGCAAAGCGGGAATATTTCCTAGCGATCCTTTCCAGTCGCTCGACATTCCCGGCGTTGGCATGCTGATCGAATGGGGCATCAAACGCGGCCGCGCCACGCGTCCAGATCTAGAGGTTGGAATCTGCGGCGAGCACGGAGGCGACGGACCCAGCGTGAAGTTCTGCCATCGAGTGGGCATGGACTATGTGAGCGCCTCGCCATTCCGAGTTCCGGTTGCGCGCCTTGCCGCTGCACAGGCGGTGATCGAGGAAAAGAAAAGTGGGAAGAAGTCCGCGCGCAGAAGATCTCACAGATCACATTAAATTAAGGAGACAGACTGCCATCCGCCCACTTGATAGCGGTCCTCGGCATTTGCGGCGGCACTGGCTCCGGCAAAACCACGATCACAGCCCGAATCATCGAAGCACTCTCCGACGCGAACGTTATCGTCCTCGAGCAGGACAACTACTACAAAGATTATCCGGGCATGCCGTTCGAAGAGCGGGTGAAGCAGAACTTCGATCACCCCGATTCGATGGATACGCCGCTGCTGGCCGAGCACGTCCGCCGGCTTCGCGAAGGCCAGGCGATCGAGCGCCCCACCTACGATTTCGCGAATTTTCGCCGCGCAGATGCTACCGTCCGGCTCTTACCGCGATCGGCAATCATCATCGAGGGAATTCTGATTTTCGAGAACGAGGCGCTGCGCGATCTGATGGACATCAAGATTTTCGTTGATACCGATGCGGACTTGCGATTCATCCGCCGCCTTGTGCGCGATATTCGTGAGCGGGGCCGCAGGATGGAAATGGTTGTCGATCAATACATGGCGACGGTTCGCCCGATGCACATGGAGTTTGTCGAGCCGTCGAAACGTTATGCCGACGTGATCATTCCTGAAAGCGGGTACAACGAAGTGGGCATCGATCTAGTAATTCAGAAAATTCGCTCGCTGGTGCCTCGGTAACGGAGTCCAGCGACTGCGGCTTGCACGTCGAAGTGACCCGCGGGCAGCGAGACACCGATTTAAGCGCGAGCGACTACTGCGCCCGGCTTGATCACGCTTTCGGCGAAGCGCTCCATCTCCTCGAGCTGTGGGCTGAACTGCAGCAGCAGCAGATCGACGCCGGCACGCTCGAATTCGCCGATGCGGTCGGCTACCTGTTGCGGCGTCCCGACCAAGCCCGAGCGCAGCCCGCGATTCGACACAGAATAATCCTCGAGCGAGACGCGCTGCTCGAGCTGCGTATTCGCGAGCCACTGCTCGTAGTTCTTGTAGCCGGCGGCGTTCTGCTTCACGTCGGTGATTCGCTCCACTTCTTTTTTCGCTGCGGCTTCCGTTTCCCGCACCACGGCGTAGCCAGCGACGCCGTATTTCATCGGCGGCAGGCCTTTGCGCTCGCGACGCTCGGCCATGTCGCGAATTTTCGACGCAATGCGCTCGGGCGGATCGCCGTGCATCACGTAGGCGTCGCATTTCGTAGCGATCAATTCTTTCGCGGCTTCCGATTCGCCGCCCGCGTAGATCACAGGACGTGGCTTGGCGACCGGCTTCGGCTGCAGCACGAGATCCGTCACCGAATAATACCTTCCGCTGTAGGAGAAGTGGTCCTGCTTCCACGCCCGGTCTACTACATCCAGCCATTCTGAGGTACGCGCGTAGCGGTCATCGTGCTGATCGAACTGCACGCCGTATTTTTTTGCTTCCTCGGCCCACCACGACGAGACCACGTTCAGCGACACGCGGCCGCCAGAGACGTTGTCGATATTCGCGGCTTGCTTGGCGAGTAGCGCGGGCAGATGAAACGTGGGCCGCACGGCGATCATCAGCTCGAGCCGCTCGGTCACAGCCGCGAGCGCTGCGGACGTGGACCAGGCGTCGAGCGACGGCGCGTCGACGCCCTTGATGTCGTTGAGGTTGAGCTCGGCGATGAGCGAGAGGTCAAAGCCGATTTTTTCGCTGCGGCGCGCCAGGCGCGAAACGTAGTCCCACGTCGCCGCCATCTGCTCGTCTTCGACGTTGCGCAGCCAGCCGCCAAACACCGGCATCCAGTATCCGTACCGCATTACCGCGCCTCCTGCACGAGATAATCGACGAGTCGCTCGAACGGATTGAAGCCCACGACGCGCGGGCCGTCGGAAACGAAATTCGAGAGGGCGTTGATGTCGTAGTAGTAGAGCTGGCCGTCGCGATCGTCGATGATGTACTCGACGCCGCCCACTTCCACTTTCGCGGCGCTGAAAATCCGTTCGACCGCCGCGATCACTTCGTCCGGCGGGCGGTAACCTTCGACACGCAGGCCCGTCTTCGGCCCTTCCACCACGCACGCCGTTTCGATCTTCGCACCGTCGGTCGTCTTGCAGATGTCCATCGGGCACAGGTCAAACGTGTCGCCCGCCGTGAACACCTTGATGCCGTAGAGATATTTGTAGCCGAGCGTTTCAACGCGAGTGATGTGCCCGCCGCGCGCGGGAATGAATTCCTGGACGATTCCGGTGCCGTCGAGGCCAAACTGCACTTTATTTTCGCGCCCCGCGGCTTCGATCTGCTCGAGCGAATCGAAGCGCACGATGCCAACGCCGCTGCCACCAATATTGGGCTTGATCACAACGGGAAAGCGCATTCCGCCCGCCGCATCCGCCGCCTGGCTTGGGTGGTTGATTACGACCGAGCGCGGATAGGGAAGGCCGAGCGTTTCGAGAAGTGAAAGCTGCAGAGCCTTCGAGGTCTCGTTGCGAAATCCTTCGCTACCGTTGACGACGCGCACGCCCATGCGCTCGAGGTGCGCGAGGTAGCTAAGCGTGTAAAAAATCGCGTGCGCGTTGCCACGAGTCCAGGCCGAAGGGCTCATGCGATTGAAGATCAGGCCGAACTGCTGCGTGCCGTTGGGCGAGAGGCCGAAGTGGTGACGCGCCGCGTCAAGGCGGACGTACGGGACGCCGCGGCGGTCCATTTCTGCGAACACGGGTTCGAACCAGCGCGGATGCTCGTAGTAAACGCCGATAGGCTGCTTCGAGTAAGTCAAATTTTCCTCCGCCATTCAATGCATGCGGTCACGGCTTGCCGTCGCCCGCAGAAAGCATTTTACATGGTTGGAATCGCTGGAGGGTTGGATGCGTGCGGCGACGAATCGTTTCCCGTGATTTTGGTGGCACAGGCAGTCGTACCTGTGCCGCAGGTTACCACGCGCAGGCGGGATAGCCTGTGTTATCTGGCTGTCATCTGGGCGACAATGTCGCGATGCATCTTCGCGCGTTCGCGATAGACGGCGCACTGCAGCTCCAGACTAGCGCGATGATCCTGAGGGAGCTTTGCAGCAATCATCTCGCAGTGATTCGCAGCGTCGTCCCACCGCTTGGCATCTTCTTCGATAAACGACAGCAACTCCTTAGTACGCTCGTCCAACGCAACCTCCTGGGCCAGGTCCCAGAAAAGCGGGCGAGTGTATCACCAAATTCGGATTTCGCGATGTTCAACAAGGTACAGGGGTGAGGGGTTGCGTCTAGCCGGGGTGTTGCGCGCGTGTACCTGTACCGTGTCGCCGGTTCTTTTTCATCACACCAGTCAAGACGGATCCGCTCATTTCGCCATTTACCGAGGCGCAGATTTGAAATTGTCCTGCTTACCTGAAAATGATGCGCATGTTGGTGAAGTCGAATGTCACGGCATATCGTTTCAGAAAATCGTTGCCGAACATGCCGGCGAGGCGAAAACCAAATTGGTTTTCCCAAGGAAACGGACCGTCGTAGAGGCCTGTGACGTTCTGTTCTGTAATTTCGCCTAGCGTGAATTCCGCCAGCGTGTAGGGAATTGTCTTGAACGTCCCGCCCCCGCCTTGGCCTTCGGTAGCTTTTGATTCATCGAGATGGATGCCGGCTTGCTGGATCGCCGATTCGGCAAGCTTCACACCGGCACCGGCCAAGCCACTGTCTACGAAGAACAGTGACATCGGCTGCGTGTTCACGCGCCCCCAGGCGACCATGAAATGATCGCCTGCCATCCACATCGGGACGACAATTCCATTGGTGACGCCCGCGCGATTCGCGCTGTTCGTCCCTCCTGAGTTTCCGGTTTGGCTCTTCGTGTGCCCACCCGATCGCCGGCTTGCGCCAGGCAGACTGGGCGGTCCACCGGCCGCGTCGAAACGTTTCAGATTTGCCGCAGTTTTCTTCCGAAGAATGAGCTCGCCGGTGCGATAGTTGATGGTCGAAAGAAATTGATAGAGAACATTCGTCCCGATGCACCCGTCAATCTGCTTTGCACCGAGGGCGCTCGACATAGATCGTAGCGGTAACATTCCCACCGGAATATTCTTCAGTGTCCATGAGCCCAGAGTGATTGAATCGACGCGTCCGTTTTCGACCTGCGCGTGCTGTCCGCCGCTGAACGTACCTTCGACCGAGCCCATCGGCTTGATCTTCAGCTCGCGAGCAAACTCAGAATCGAGCAGAAGCTCGGAGCCGCCTGTGTCGATGAAAAACGCGGCGTCCGGGCTGCCATTCACGCGCACATTCACCACCGGCAGAGGATCGGATTTGATGAACGGCAGGCGCGTGCTTTCGCCGGCATCGCGCTCGAATTTGTACGGGTCATCATCGCGAAAGCTTTCGAGCTTGGCGACATTGAGCGTCGAATAAATTTTCAGCTTCGCGGCATCTTCCGGGCCAAGCCCCTGCAGCGCGCGGGCGGCATGGAAGAAATCGTTTTTGCGGTACAGCGTTTCCGCAAGCATGATTTTCGCGTCGGCGTGGCCATGCTTCAGGTCAAGAGCCTTGCGCAGCCAGGGTTCGGCATCGTCGAGCTTATTCGATAACAGCGCGATGTAGCCGAGCTGGGATACGGCGTGGAAGTCTTTCGGATCTTTCGCTGCGATTTGCGCGTAAGCCTTCTGCGCTTCGCTGAAACTGCCCGATTGGAACAGGCGGTCGGCATGCGCAATCTCTTCGGACGAAGGCTTAGGTTTCTTGTTGTGCCCGGCTGGTTGTGCGGCGGAGCGCAGCCCGCCGATTACTGCGAATGTTAAAAATATAAGCGTGCAAGCACGCGACAAAAAACGCATCCACTGCTCCTAGTGAGTGTTACGTGGGCAGTTTAGCAAAAGCTTCGAGGAGATGGCGCGCAAAACGCATGCTCAAAAAGCGGTGGATTAGTCGAAACTTACTAGGCCATCACCCGTTCGATGCGGCGGTCGGGAAGGAACCAGATGACCGCGACCAGCACGTACAGCGAGACCGAGATCCAGGGGTTCACACGGGTGCATATGATCCCTACCGCGTAAATCGCCAGCGATGCTTTGCCTTTGCGGTCGCTGCCAATCGCAATCGCGATGGGCGAATCGGCACCGTTACACGCGATCAGCGCCCTCGCGAGAATTGTAAAGGCAATCGCCGCCATCAGCAGAGCGAAGCCGTAGACCGCCACCGTGACCGGAGCGAAATGGTTCTGCCCCATCCAGCCGGTGGCGAAGGGCACGAGCGACAGCCAGAACAGCAGGTGCAGGTTCGCCCACAGGATCGCGCCGTTCACTCTTTGCGCGGCGTGTAGTAGGTGATGGTGATTATTCCAGTAGATGCCGATGAAAACGTAGCTCAGCACGTAGCTGAAAAAAGTCGGGATCACCGGACGCAGGCCCGCCAGCGAGGTTTCGTGCGGGACGCGAAGATCGAGCACCATGATCGTGATGAGGATGGCGATCACGCCATCGCTGAAAGCTTCGAGCCGTCCTTTGCTCATATCCTGAATGTTTACGCGCTCTGCACCCCCGTCGCATCATACCAAGCCGCGCAAAATTCGCACATCAGTCAGTAAAATTGGCTTTAGCCGCGCCGCTGATCTGGCGGCCTCGGCTTACTTATACTTGCCGGAAACGGGCGGTCGAGAGAGAATGACGCGGCAAGCATGCGCATTGCGGTAGTTCAACCGAGGGGGACAATCGTGGCCGACAATCAATATTCCGAGCAGAAGAGCACGCTGGTAATACGCGTGCCGCTCTCCGAGGAAAGCTACGCATCGATCTATTTTTCCAATCATGAAGGCAGGCCGATGAATGCGCGCGAGTGGTGGCATCTGAAGCAGGTGGTCGAACTCGCGAGCCACGCGTTCATGAAGCCAGAGGATAAGCCGCAGGGGGCAACGCAGGCGATGGTCGCCGGCGCATAACGAGACCGCAACTTTTCGCGGACTCGCCCTGCGCGAATTTTCAGGTTGCGGCAACGGTGTGCGCGAAGGCAGATGCGACTCGAGCTGTTCGAGATTCACGACCAGCCGTGGTTTCCGGATTTTTTGCGGCGCGAAGTACTTGACGCGCTGCAGATGATCTTTGAGCGCACGGACACATATCGTCCAATCGCTGGGCGACTGCGCGCCGCGCTCGATTACGCTGGAACACGTAGCGTGCTCGATCTTTTTTCGGGCGTGGGCGGGCCGTGGCCTTCGCTGATGCGGCTCTACGAGAGCGAAGGTGCACCTCCGATCGAAGTTTTGCTTACAGATAAGTTTCCGGCTGCTTCCAACGGCAATGACATCGGGCCGTGCCCTGCGAAAGGCATACGTTTCGATCCCCATCCCGTCGATGCGACCGCGATCCCGGAACGTCTTCAAGGCTTTCGCACAATCTTCTCATCGTTTCATCACCTCAATCCGGCTGAGGCACTGTGCCTTTTGCAGGACAGCGCACGCTGCGGGCGGGGCATCGGCATCTTCGAAGTTGCGTCCCGGCGCGCCTTCACGCTGGCCTCGATTTTTGCGGTGCCACTGCTCGACTGGTTGTTCGCGCCGTTCCGCCGGCCGTTTCGTTGGTCACTGCTGGTGTGGACTTACGCGATCCCGGTCGTGCCCCTGGTATTGCTCAGCGACGGGTTAATTTCCTGTTTGCGGTCTTATTCGCTTGCGGATTTGCGCGTGATGACCACGAGAGTCCCTACTAACGACTATGAGTGGCAAATCGGCGAAGAGCGTAGAGGCCGCTTGCCTCTGCGCGTCACCTACCTAATCGGCTACCCGAAAAGAGCCCTGGCCACCGACTGATTCTTTATTCTCGGCATTTGGGACACGCGCAAGGTTTCAGCGCATAGCAAAAGAGCCGCATGTTTCCTGCTGCGATTCGCGCGACCCTGCGTGTAATAGACTACGGCCTAGCGAGCGATGACACCTTACGAACGACAATTCGATGCCGTAATCATCGGCGCGGGGCCGAACGGGCTGGCCGCGGCGATGACTCTGGCACAGGCAGGGCGTGCGGTCGTCGTCCTCGAGGCCGAAGACACGATTGGCGGCGGCATGCGTTCGGCTGAACTCACCTTGCCTGGCTTCACGCACGATGTTTGCGCCGCGGTGGTGCCACTCGCGCTCGCGTCGCCCTTTTTCCGCACGCTGCCGCTCGCCAAGCACGGCCTCGCGTTCATTCATCCCGATGCGCCCCTCGCGCACCCGCTCGATGACGGCACGGCGGTCATCGTCGAACGCTCGGTGGAGCAAACGGCC
>Ga0209625_1000018_pt1 | contig 30505 bp, 31 predicted proteins | sample JacPin_JW_Ref_M2_FD_187960 | JGI IMG/M metagenome (GOLD analysis project Ga0209625, IMG submission 187960) | Forest soil microbial communities from Algoma, Ontario, Canada - Jack Pine, Ontario site 1_JW_Ref_M2 (SPAdes) (version 2) | ecosystem: Environmental > Terrestrial > Soil > Boreal...
TTCGGATTCAAATGTGGCGCGGAGTTCGCGATTGGCGGCGACGCCACCCGAGACGAGGACGGTGCGCGCGTTGTGCTGTTCGGCGGCGGATAGCGTGCGCGTGGTGAGGTCGTCAACGACGGCACGCTGGAAGCTGGCGACGAGATCGAGCGTGGCGGCGGAGGAAAGCTGGCGGAGCGCGTCGGCAGTGCGTTCGCCGCGGGCGAGCGCTTGCTGGCGGGCGTCGATCTCGGGCTGCAATTCGGGATGGCGGCGGAGGTGGTAGAGCATAGCGGTCTTGATGCCGCTGAAACTGAAATCGTGCGGATTGCTTTTCATTTTCGGTTCGCCGAAGCGAACGGCTTTCGGATCGCCGTGCGCGGCGAGCTGATCGAGAATAGGGCCGCCCGGATAGCCGAGCGCGAGCATGCGGGCGACTTTGTCGTAGGCTTCGCCGGCCGCGTCGTCGCGTGTGCCGCCGATGCACGCGTAGGAAAATTTTGCGGCTGCGTCGCCGTTCGACGAGTCGGACTTCACGTGATAGAGAACGGTGTGGCCCCCCGACACAATCAGGCAGACGGCAGGCATCTGCGGATGCCTCTCGGCGAGGTGGGCTTCGAGAATCACCGCGTGGACGTGCCCTTCAAGATGATTCACCGCGATGAGCGGCTTGCCGAGCGCGAGGGCGAGAACTTTGCCGTAGGTCATACCGACGAGAAGCGCGCCGGTGAGGCCAGGGCCTTGGGTGACGGCCACGGCGTCGAGGTCGGCGAGCGTGACCTTCGCTTGGTCGAGAGCTTCGCGTACCACCGGAACGATTTTGCGGAGATGCTCGCGCGAGGCGAGTTCGGGCACCACGCCGCCGTACTTGCGATGAAGGTCAATCTGCGACGAAACGACGCTGGAGAGAATACGGCGGCCGTCGGCGACGACCGCGGCGGCGGTTTCGTCACAGGACGATTCGATGCCGAGAATTAGGTTTTCGCGCGCGTTCAATTGATTTCCCTGGGCGGGGTCCTTCGCGATCTCCGTTCGCGAGGTCCTTTCGCAAAGCCCTTCCGCCAAGCTGGTAATTTATTATCGTAACATAGAGGATTCCGCGGCTTTCGCGGTTGCGCGACCTTCGGTAAGATGCATGAGCTGAAAAATTCGCGCTCGCCGTTTTCGCCTGGTAAAGATAGTCAGCGGCGATCCTACAAAGGACCTGAATGATGACGGGAAAGCGGAAGCGGGTACGGAAAGCGGTGCTGCCGGTGGCCGGGCTCGGAACACGGTTCCTGCCCGCGACGAAGGCCATGCCGAAAGAAATGCTCCCGGTGGTGGACAAGCCGCTGATTCAGTACGCGGTCGAAGAGTGCATTGGCTCGGGAATCGAAAATATTATTTTCGTTACGGGCCGGCGCAAGAACGCGATCGAAGATCATTTCGACTCGGTGCCTGAGCTGGAGCAGTTCCTCGAGGAACGCGGGAAGACGAAACAGGCGAAGATGGTGCGCGAGGTCAGCGGCGGGCTGCATTTCAGTTATACACGGCAGAGCGAGGCGCTCGGATTGGGGCATGCGGTACTGACGGCGCGCGAGTTGGTGGGCGATGAACCTTTTGCGGTTCTGCTGGGCGACGTAATCATGGACGGGAAGATTCCGGCGACGCGCTCGCTTGTCGAGATTTATGAAGCGACCGGCGTGGGCGCGATCGCGGTGGAGGAAGTGCCGCGCGAACGCTTGCATTTTTATGGGATCGTGGATGCGGTGCCAGAGAAGAAAAAGAATCGCTGGGGCGAGCGATTGCTGCGGATCAAGGATCTGGTCGAGAAGCCGGAGGCGGAAAAGGCGCCGTCGAATCTCGGCGTCACGGGGCGCTATGTGCTGCCGCCTGAAATTTTTGATTACCTGGAGAAAACCGAGCCGGGCGCGGGTGGTGAAATTCAGCTGACAGATGGACTGCGGAAGCTGGCGGGAAACAAGCAGCAAGGACTGTACGCATGGGTCTATGACGGAAAGACGCACGACGCGGGAGACAAGCTTGGATTTTTGAAAGCTACGGTCGAGATCGCGCTGAAGAATTCGGAGTTCGGGGCTGAATTTCGGATATATTTGCAGGGGTTAAAGCTGTAGCGGCTGCCTAGCGCAAAAGCCGCTACTTTTTGTCCTTCTTGGAAGTGGATTTTTCGCTCGAAGATTTTTCGGACGATTTAGTCTCGCTCGATTTGCTTTCCGATTTCTCCGACTTCTCGGATTTTTCCGACTTTTCTGACTTCGACGAGGCGCCGTCGCCTTCGCTCGTTGATGACGAGGCACCTTTGCCCGCATAGTCCGTCACGTACCAGCCGGAGCCTTTGAATTGAATCCCCGATGCGGAGATCTGCCGGGGAGCATTGGCGCCGCATTTGGGGCACTTCTTAATCTCAGAGGCCGAGTGCTTTTCGATTTTCTCGAAGCGATGGCCGCACTTCTCGCACTTGTACTCATATAAAGGCAAAGCGGAGTTCCTCCCCCGACTTTCAGGTAACACAAAATTTTAGCATGAGTGGGCCAGTAGCCGCCGGTGCGGGTCGTAAGCGCCACCGCCGGCGAGACGACAGATGATGGCGGCGGCTTGCAAGATGGTGCGCGTGAGCATAGTCTCTTGAGGCGGACAAATGGCGAAAACAGCAAAGATCGATGAACCGGGTGCGGGTTGCCTGTATCTCGTGGCGACGCCCATTGGAAACCTCGAGGACATTACGCTTCGCGCGCTTCGCGTCCTGAAGGAAGCGGACCTGATTGCGTGCGAAGACACGCGGCAGACGATGAAGCTGCTGGCGCACTTCGATATTCAAAAGCGCCTGGCGAGTTATCACGAGCACAACGAGATCACGAGAGCGGCCGAGATCGTGATCGATCTGGAACAGGGCGCCAAAGTGGCACTGGTGAGCGACGCCGGAACGCCGGTGGTTTCTGATCCAGGGCACCACTTAGTGAGTCTGTGCTTACGGCATGGGATTCGGGTGGTACCGGTGCCGGGGGCTTCGGCGTTTGTGGCAGCCCTTGCTGCATCGGGAATGCCGATCGACGAGTTCGCGTTTATAGGATTTTTGCCGTCGAGGCCGATCGAGCGGCGAAAAGTGTTGCGAGAGATGGCCGGCGAACAGCGAACGCTTGTGCTTTATGAGGCGCCGCACCGGTTGCTCGACACGCTTGAAGATGCGCTGGAAATTCTGGGCAATCGGGCGGCGGTGGTGGCGCGCGAGGTGACGAAGCTGTACGAGGAGTTCATGCGCGGGCGAATCGAGACGCTGCTGGAGACCCTGAGAAAGAAAGCGCCGCGCGGGGAAATCACGCTGCTGATTGCGCCTCCGGATGAGGCGGCGTCGCATGTTGAAGGCGGGACGGGTAACTCGGCTGCGGCTGTTCCGCTTGCGAGACGCGTGGAGGAAATCGCGCTGGAACGAGGGGTGGATACGAAGTCGGCGTTGAAGGTGGCGGCGCGGGAGCGGGGGTTGACGCGGCGGGAGGCTTACAAGCAGCTTTTGATCACGCGGGATGAAGCTTAGAGATTGAAAGGATTAGAAGGGCGCAGGCTCGCTTCACCTTAGTTGGAACTTCATTTCTTGCTTCATCAGAATCCCCCAAAAAACGAAATGGCTTCTTTGGCGCTCGAACCTGCTGGTTGGGTAACGCATGTTGTGCGGTCGTGCGGGCACGGCGTGCCGTGCCCCTACTGACTACAATTGGAAGCTGTGCTGTTGGGAGGTGTTTAGTCGGCGGACGACGTTGTTAGATTTGCGAAGAAGGCGTCTACGCAATCGAGAATTTCGGGCGCGGATTGGGCGTGATGCACGGAATGGCGAAGTTCGGAGCCGTTGCGAACGCCGTGCGTGAACAGGCTGGCGAACTGCTTCATTTTGCCGACGGCATCGGGCATTTCGGCTGCGATCAGGCTGCGGAAGTATCCGGAAAGCAAGTGATAGCGGTCGAGTTCCGTGGGCTCATCGTAGCGGCCCGTAGCAACGTATTGCGCGATCTGGCGGAAGATCCACGGGTTCGATGACGCGGAGCGGCCGATCATCACGGCATCACAGCCGGTTTCGCTAATCATGCGAACGGCGTCTTGCGGCGTGCGAATGTCGCCATTTCCGATGACGGGAATGCGCACCGCTTGTTTCACATCGCGGATTACATTCCAATTGGCTGTGCCGCTATAGCCCTGCATGCGGGTGCGTGGATGAATGGCGATTGCTTCCACGCCGACCTGTTCTGCCATGTGGGCTACTTCGACTGCGACGATATTCTTTTCGTCCCATCCGGATCGAATCTTAACCGTGAGAGGAATGCGGACAGCGGCACGAACGACGCGGAAAAGAACTTCGAGATGCGGAAGATCGCGCAGGAGACCGGACCCGCCGCATTTCACGACTTTTTTCACCGGACAGCCGAGATTAATGTCTATGTGGTCGAAGCCAAGGTCTTCCGTGAGCGCGGCAGCGGAGGCCATCACGTTCGGATCCGAGCCAAAGATTTGCGCCGCGATGGGATGCTCGTCGTCGTCGAAGTAGAGATAGTGCAGAGTGCGGGCCGAATTGCGCGTCAGTCCTTCGGCGCTGGTGAACTCGGTCATGATGAGGCCGCAGCCACCCAGGCCGCGAATCACGCGGCGAAAAACGGTATCCGTGACGCCGGCCATCGGCGCGAGGATCGTGGCGGGGCGTATGGTGCGACCGCGGATTGTGAATTCCGACGGAAACATAATTAAAGAAGAGTGTCGTCGATCGGCTCGCTATCCGGTGTGCTACCGGTGCGAACCCGGCGTCCTGCTGGACGATGTGTTGTGGCCGGGCTCGAACGCGGAGTCGACGCAGGGGCCGCGATTGCATCCGGCGAGACGCTCCCACCGCGCGAAGCCGCAGCAGCCGCACGCGCACGCGGAGCCGCAGGGTACGCCGATTCGATTCGAGCAGCGGGCAAGACTCCGTTGAGCTGGGCGATCAGCGCTTCCTTTGAACCGCCAAAAAAATTGTCCACAACCTGCCCCAATGCTTGGGCGCGTGCTTCGTCCGCCGTCAAGTTGGCGCGATAGGTGTAGGCGCGACCGATTTTGCGGCGTTCAACCACGCCTTTGCGTGCGAGGCGATCCATGATCGTCATGATCGTTGTATAAGCGCGAGGGCGGCGCTCGGCGAGACGATCGCGAATTTCGCGCACCGTTGCTTCGCCCATCGGCCAGAGTGTATTCATACAGTCGAGTTCGAGCGGCGCGAGATCGAGAACCGAACGGCGCGGAGAATGTGGTTTTGAAGTTTCTTCGGTCACAGCAGCTCGTTTGTCGTGCTCAAGTCTTTTTCGTGGTTTCGTCCACGGTAACAGAATTCGCGAAGTTCTTGCCCAAATACTTTGCACCATGAAGCAGGGCGCGCCGGAGCGACGGGTTGCGTCCGGTCCACTCATCGTCTCCCGAGATAGAATCGATCGTTGCTCCCATCGCGGCCATCTTGGAATCGAAGTCATCGATGAAATTGAGCGCCACGGCCTCACGCACTTGCGGCAGCGTCGGAGAGCCAAATTCATGCGTGCCGTGGTGGCTGAGAATCAGATGTTCCACGAGAACGGCGAGCGGGGCAGGGAATCCGGAAATCGCCTTGATTCGTTCGTGGACCATTCCTGCGCCGATCATTATGTGGCCGAGCAGGCGGCCCTCGGTGGAGTACTCGATGCCGCGCGCGTAACGCAATTCTTCGATTTTTCCGATGTCGTGAAGAACCACGCCGGTGAGAAGCAAGTCGGCATCGAGCTCGCGATAGTGCTCGGAGATGGCTCGCGCGAGGCCAATCAGGCTGACGATATGTTCGAGCAGGCCGCCGATGAACGCGTGGTGCATCGTCATGGCAGCGGGAGCGCGTTTCAGCTTTGGAGCGATCGCGGGATTGGCAATGAAGCTCTCGAGAAGCTGCTGCAGATAAGGATTAGTCATCTGCGCCACTGCGGCGCGCAGCTTCGAGTAAAGCTCTTCCACGTCGTATTTCGTGTGAGGAAGGAAATCGGCCAGCTCGTAGTCGTGTTCCGCCGAGGGGATTACGGCTTCGAGCGCGAGTTCTTTCTGGCCGTTATAAAGTTTCACACGACCGCGAATCTGTACGACGTCATCGCGATCAAACGTGCTTACGATCGCGGTGAAGTTCTCCCACATTTTGGCGGAGATGGTTCCGGTGCGGTCGGAAAGCTCAAGCTGAAGCCAGGACGAGCCGGTGCGGGGAGAAGTGCGAATCTCCTTTTCGCGCACGAGAAACAGGGAAGTGACTGCCTGTCCGTCCTGAAGGCTGGATACGTAAAAGCTCTTCATCAGGTGTTCAGCTTCGGCTTCACTTTCTTTTTGCCGTTGTTGTTCTTCTGCTGGGCGTCAGGAGTGGGCGCAACTTCCTGGATCACGCTTGCTCCGGGGACCGCGGCCGAATCGGTGAACCCGGGCTTCACCGTGACATAGCTTTCTTCCCGCAACCGCGCCAGATATTCGCGCATCTGCGGCTGCATCTTCTGCATGTAGATTCTGTTCATAATTTCGGTTTCTACTTTGTCAACGGGTTGCAGACCGGCCTGGAAGTGGTCGATCACTTTGAGGATTTCGAAGCCGGTTTTTGTCTGGATGACTTCCGTGATCTGGCCCTTATCCATTTTGAAGACCACATCTTCCAATTGTTTCGATAGCTGGCCGCGCTCAAATGTTCCCAGAACACCGCCCTTGTCTTTCGTGCTGCCTTCCGAGTAGCGCTTGGCGATTTCGCTGAACTCTTCGCCCTTTATGACGCGATTGCGATAGTCGTTGGCTTTTTGTTCGATGGTTTCAATTTCCTGCGGAGTCTTGTCCTTAGTGTCCAAGAAAATCTCGGCCAGCTCCACCTGCTCCGGCTTTACGAAGTCTTTCTGATGTGCATCGTAATATTGCTTCACTTCGTCGTGACCGATCACGATACGGTTTCCCATTTCGCGATGAATCACTTCCTGGGTGAGCAGGCGGTTTCGAAACTGCGACTTGTAATCTTCCCAGGACAGTCCTTCGCTTTCGACGGCCTTTTCGAGATCGTCCAACGATGCCAGATTGTTCTGCTTGCGGACCTCGTCCAGTTGTTTAATCACTTCGGCTTCAACACTGATACCCTCATCTTTGCCGCGTTGAATCAAAAGCTGCTGATCGATCAAGTCGCGCAGCAAGTCCTTTTGCTTGTCCTTGTACATCGCTTCGACGCGTTCCGGCGCGCAGGCCTGGCATTCTTCTCTAACATCGTGGCGAAGCGCTTCTTCGGCCTTCGCGTAGTCAGTGAGTGAAATGATGTCGTTGTTGACACGCGCAACGATTTCCTCGGCGATTATTCCATGATGAGCGGGAGCCGCAGGCGCGGCAGCAGCTGGAGCCGGCGTTGGAGGAGGCGGGGGCTTGATAACAGTGGATGGCTGTTGCTGAGCGAAGATTGATAAGGGCAGCGCCAACACGAGAGCTATAAGCGCGATAAATTCCAAAAACTGCGGAGTGCGAAGTTTCATTTTTTTCCTTCAAGCGAAAGTGTAGACCTACGATTGTAGTTGTTGCAATACGTTTCTGGCCGCCGCCATGGGTCCGCCCGCGTCACCCTTCCAGTCGAACCAGAGGACGCCTGTCGGGTCGAGGCGCATTCCGCGGCGCTTTCGAACCAATTTCACGAGGCGGTCGGGTCCGAGCGGAGTATCGTCGTAGAACTTGATCGCGATCTGGTCTTGCCGGCGGTCGATCGTAGCGACGAGCATTTTTTCCGCCATCGCTTTCAAAACCGCGTATTCGAGCAGATTTTCGACCGCGGGCGGCGGAGGACCGAAACGATCCGCCAACTCCCGTCGAACTTCTACACGCTCCGCCTCGGAGGTGACTCCAGCGATTCGCTTATAAATGCGAAGGCGCAAGTTCTCGCTCTCGATGTACTCAGGTGGGATGCGGATTTCTTGACCGAGGTTGAGTGTGGCGCGGCGTTCCGGCGGAGACGCCTCGCCTTTTCGTTCGGCGACGGCACGCTCCATCATCTGGCAGTACATGTCGAAGCCGACGGCTTCGATGTGGCCGTGCTGCTCGCGCCCAAGAAGATTGCCCGCGCCTCGGAGCTCGAGGTCGAGCGCGGCGATGCGGAAGCCGGCGCCTAGGTCGCTGAATTCTTTAAGCGCGGCGAGCCGCTGGCGCGCGATCGAGGTAAGCGCGGTCTCAGTTGGAATGAGCAAGTAAGCATAGGCGCGTTGGTTGGACCGGCCGACGCGCCCTCGCAACTGGTACAGCTCGGAGAGGCCGAAGCGGTCGGCGCGGTTGATGATGATCGTATTCGCCCGCGGAATGTCGAGGCCATTCTCGATGATTGTGGTCGAGAGGAGGACATCTGCCTCGCCGCGGACGAATCGCAGCATCACTTTTTCGAGCTCGTTTTCGCGCATCTGTCCGTGGCCGATCACGACGCGAGCCTTTGGCACGAGGCGCGCGATCATGGAGGCGAGAGATTCGATTGATTCGACACGGTTGTGAACAAAGAAGACTTGCCCATCGCGGGCGAGTTCTTCCTGGATTACACGCTGCACGAGCGTTTCGCTGAACGGCGCGACCGTCGTCTGGATGGCCAGGCGATCTTTTGGCGGCGTTTCGATCACGCTCATGTCGCGCAAGCCTACGAGCGACATGTGCAAGGTGCGGGGAATCGGAGTGGCAGACATGGTGAGAACGTCGACATTCTTGCGCATTTCTTTGAGGCGCTCTTTATGGGCTACGCCGAAGCGTTGCTCTTCATCGACGACCAGAATACCGAGATCCTGGAATTTCACGTCCTTCGAGAGGAGGCGGTGAGTGCCGATGACGATGTCCACTTTGCCTTCTTCGACTTCGTCGAGGATCTTTTTTTGTTCTTTCTCCGAACGAAAGCGACTCAGCATTTCGACCCGGACGGGAAATGCCGCGAAGCGACGGCGGAAAGTTTCGTAATGCTGGAAAGCGAGCACGGTGGTGGGGGCGAGGATAGCCGCCTGTTTTGAATCCGCGATGGCTTTGAAGGTGGCGCGCATGGCGACTTCTGTCTTGCCGTAGCCGACGTCGCCGCAGAGAAGACGATCCATCGGAAGCGTTGATTCCATGTCGCGTTTTACGTCGTCGATCGCTTTCTGCTGATCGGTGGTTTCTTCGAACTCGAAGGCATCCTCGAATTCGCGCTGCCAATTCGAATCGGGCGGGAAGGCGTGGCCGGTGGCCATCTTGCGCTCGGCGTAGAGCTCGAGAAGCTTTTCCGCCATGTCGCTGACGGATTTGCGGACTCGTGTCTTCCGCGCTTCCCAGATCGTCGTGCCGAGGCGGTCCAGCGCCGGAGTGGCGCCGCCGAGCGCATTGTATTTCTGGATGAGATCGAGACGTGCAAGCGGGACGTAAAGTTTGGCGTCTTCCGCGTAGTGCAAAAGCATGAACTCGCCGTTCGCGCCCTCGACGGCGACCTGGCGCAGGCCGTCAAATTGGCCGATGCCGTGGTCCACATGGACGACAAAATCGCCGGGCTTGAGATCGGAGAAATCGCTAAAGAAGCTGGCGGTTTTTGGGCGCGAGCGGGCGCGTTGCGACGGAGGCGGAAGCGTTTCGAAAAGATCCGTGTTGCCGTAGATCGTGAGACTCGCTTCGGGGATCACAACGCCTTCGCTGGTGGGCGCCTTGATGAGGATCATGCCGGGTACGTTGCCGCCGTGCGATTCTTCGGCGAGCCGGCTTACGGTGACATTTTCTTCAAGTTCGCCGAGACGATAGGGAACTTCATATTCGTGGCAGATATCGGCGAGGCGTTCGAGTTCGCCGGTGCTGGCGGCTGACACCATCACCTGTTCGCCGGTCGAGAGCTTTTCTCGCACTTCGGACATGAACGCGGCGACGTTGCCGTGATAGCGAGTGGTAGGCTGAGTTTGCAGCGTGCGTTGCGAGGCGCCCTCATTCGCAACGCCGAGATGCTCCACTCCCAAGCGCGGCGCGAGCTGCATAGCGAGCGACCATTCTTCATCGTCGAAGACGAAGCGATTTGGCGGCTCGCTGATAGGGCTCTCGAACGCTTCGAAGGATTCGCGCAGTTTTTCGCGGTACTGTTCGATGGCAGCCTTCAAAAGAGAAGGCTCGTCCTCAATTACGAGCGGGTCGCCGGCAAGATCGAAGAGCGTGGACTTGCGATCCTCGAGTAGGATTTCCTGAAATTCCCAGCCGGGGTAGAAGCCCGGAGGAGTTTCGTCATCTTCGCGACCGGAGGCTGCTGGGACGCGCAGGCGTTGCAACACTTCGGCGCGCCGGGGAAATTCCGTAAGCGGCAGCAGCGTGGCGCGTTCCATTGGATTCGTCGAGCGCTGGGTATTGGGATCGAAGGCGCGGATGGATTCGATCGTGTCACCGAGAAGTTCGATGCGGACGGGCTGCGGAGCTTCCGGCGAAAAGACGTCGATGATGCCGCCTCGAACGGAAAATTGGCCGGGCATTTCGCAAGTGGTTTGCTTGTCGTAGCCGGCGCTGGCGAGGAAATCGAGAAGGTCGCGATGGGGAATGTCCTGGTCGCGCTCGATCGCCCGTGCGAGGTGGCGATAGAAGTCGGACTCGCACATTCGCCAAAGAGCCGCCTGCACGGGCGCGATCATCAGGTCGGCCTCGCCATTCGCAAGCCGCCAGAGCGCGACTGCACGATCCTCGGAGATTTCTGCGTGCGGCGAACGGCCGTCATAAGGCAGGACTTCGAGGGCGGGAAGATGGACCACGCGATGGCCCGGTTTGCCTGTGACGGCGCGATAGAACCAGCGAAGCGGTTCGACGAGCGCCTCGGCGCGTTGGTTCGACTCGACGATGAAGATGGCGGGGCGGCCAAGGTCGGTGGCGGCGAGAGTCGCGACGAGGGTCTTGGCGGGGTCAGTAAGGCCATCGACGCGCACGAATCCGCCGCTGCGTCGCAGGGTGTCGACCGCTTCTTCGACGACGGGCCGGCGACCCACCCGAGCGAGAAGCTCAGATACCAGGGAAAGAATCATGCGTCGAGATTTTTGATGCGCTCGATCAAGCGCGCGGTCGAGTGGCCGGGCTCGAGAGGAATGCGAATCACTTTGCTCGTCGCTGGCGTAGATGATTCGTCGTGCTGAATCGCTGCTTTATCGGACGCAGGATTGCCGCCTTTGACGATAACGTCGGGCGCGAGTCGAACTATCAGGGCTGGCGAGGAATTCGGATCGAATTCGACGGCAAAATCCACGGCGCCCAGCGCCGCAACGATTTCAGCACGCTCGGTGGATGGTGTTATCGGCCGGCGTGGCAGCCCGGGCACGGAGGCGTGTTGGTCGCGCGCGCGCGCATCGCTCTCGATCCCTGCCACGACGATATCGCCGTACGAGCGCGCTTGCTCGAGCAGGCGAACGTGGCCGGGATGCAAAAGGTCGAAAGAGCCACTCGCAAACACAACGCGCTTGCCGTTGCGTTTCCACTCGCTGCGTCGGAGAATCAATTCATCTTGAGAGATTACGCAGCCCAAGTCTCTGCTCTCCCCGTTCACTATGCCGCTTGGTTGCAAACACACCATTCTAACATGCGCTTAAGAATGGCAGGCCCAAAGCGATGAAGCTCTGGGAACTTGCGGTCGCGATCGGGGGAGCGATTTGTCTGCTGTTGGGAACGGCGTGGATTCGGCGCAGCGAACTGCCGAGAAAAGATTTCGTGCTGGATGCGGCCAGCTGCCGGGTTCCGATCACCGAATACGATCCACCGGGGGATGTGAGTCCTGCTGGATTTGCGATTATGCTTCACGGACTCTCTGCGAATCGCAGGGTGATGACCTACTTGAGCGAAGATTTCGCGGGGCACGGCTTGCGAACTTACGCGTTGGATCTGCCCGGCCAGGGCGACAATCGCGAACCATTTACATTTCCCCGCGCGCAGCTATGCACTACGGCTGCGGTCGAAACTTTGATTCGCGCTGGCAAGATTGACCCGCGCACGACGGTGCTCATGGGGCATTCGATGGGCGCTGCAATTGCGATTCGCATGGCCGATCGCGAACCGGTGCTCGCGACGATCGCTATATCGCCGGCGCCGATGAATCTTCCGTTGCGGATGCCTGCAAATCTACTCGTATTCACCGCGCAATATGACATCCCACTCCTTGCTAAAGAAGCGAAAGATTTAGAGGCGGCTGCCGGAGGCAAACGGCGCGCGCCCGAGGACTTCGCGCAGTTGCGCGCCTTTGATTTGGAACGTATTCAGTTTGCGACGCACACGAGCTTGCTGCTCGATCGCCGCGTCGCTCATCGGTCAGAGCTATGGGCGATGCGGGCATTGTTTCCGAACGTCGCGCCCGAGACGCTTACATTGAACCTCGATTTTGCGACTTACGAAACGTTCAATTTTGGCCGGCGGCGCTTGGCGGGGGCTGTGCTTGGGTTGGTTGGGCTCGTTCTACTTTTTCAGTTCGCTGCCAGCGCTGTTGTTCTGATGTTTGTTCAGATATTTCGATCCGTCTGGAAACGAGCGGATTCCGAATCGGCGACTGATTTACGTGACGACACACAGATCGATTTATCTAACCGCTTGCCGGGCCGCGCGCTGATTCTAGTCGAGGGTGTTATCTGCGCTCTGATTGGCGTGCTGGTATTGACTCTGTTCGTTCCGTTGAAATTTCTACATATGTATTCAGGCGACTATCTCGCGTCGCTGCTGCTGATCTACGGAGCACTAATGCTTATTTTGAATCGGGCGAACGCCCGCGCAACATTTTCTCTGGATATCGCGGCGAAACTCGCAGCTGTGACACTAGGCATTGGCACGATCCTCGCGGTTGGGGCGTGGCTGAACTGGCAGCTGACGGACGGCTGGCTCAATGCGCCGCGATGGCTGCGGTTTTGCGCGCTGGTGCCGATCTTGTGGATTTTCACATACGCGGAGGAAGTGGTGCTCGGGCCGGTAAATTCGGGGAAGCGCCGGTTGATTCGATTTGTGCTTGCGGTGGTGCTGCGGCTCGAGATCTGGCTCGTTTGTGTATTTGCATACTACGAGCTGGTGAATGGCCAAGTGTTGATTCTGCTTCTGGTAACCGCCCTGGCAGTGTTTTCCGTCTTGCAGAGATTAGGTACCGATTCGTTACGACGGCGAACGCGCTCTGCCCCGGCTGCCGCACTTTTTGGTGCTATACTCGGCGCTTGGTTGATTGCGTCGGTGTTCCCACTAACCTGACCCGCGGAATGAAACAAATCGGAATTGTCGGAGGCGGGCCTGCCGGTGCGCTCTGTGGCGAGCGGCTGGCGACCGCCGGATTTCAAGTAACGATTTTCGATGAGCGGCTGGCGTGGGAGAAGCCGTGCGGTGGCGGCTTAACGCACAAGGCAATCGAAACCTACCCTTTTCTGCTCGACACTCCGCATCCGAAGAAAATCATTCGCACGGCGGAGCTGATTTCGAGCCGCGGTCATCGGGCTCGCTTCCAAATGAACAATCCCATCGTCATTTATGCGCGGAAGATTCTGAACGGGCTGCTACTGGAACGAGCTGTAGCGGCCGGATGTGCGGCGATTCGCTCGCGCGTTACTGAAATTGATGTGAACGGCGAAAAAGTGAAGCTATCTATCGGTGGCGCACCGAAGTTCGAAGCAGATTTCGCGGTGCTGGCCGCCGGGGCGCGCAATCAATTGCTTCCGGAGACGACCGCTCTCGGCGCGCGAGATCTCGAAATGACGCTTGGCTATTTCGTTCCCACGGAAGAAGATATCCTGAAAGTTAAATTCCTAAGACAATTTGAAGGTTACCTCTGGTCATTTCCGCGTGCGGATCACATTTCGGTCGGCATCTGCGCGAAACTGGGGCAGACGTCGAGCCAGGAATTGCGGCGGCATCTCGAAGATTTTATCTCCAAAGAAAATATTCCGATGGAAGGCGCGCAGCTTTACAGCCACGTGTTACCTTCGCCGCAAGCGCAGACGATTCGCGGCCGCAGGATTGCAGGAAGAAATTGGGCGTTGGCGGGCGATGCGGCTGCTTGCGTCGACCCGATCACTGGGGAGGGGCTTTACTACGCGCTGCGATCGGGCGATTTGCTCGCGCAGGCAATCGCCGACGGACAACCGCAGGCGTATCCCGAGCGATTGAGGGCTGCATTCTCGGCAGATCTGGAGTTCGCAGCGAATATTGCACACAAGGTGTTTCGTGGCACTTTTCTTGGCGGCGCGATCACGACCCGGATGGTGCAGCTGATCAATTACTCTCCGACGTTTCGCGATCTGATGCGCGATATTTTCAGCGGCTCGCAGGACTATCGCGGGCTCAAGCAACGGCTGTGGAGCCAGCTAGGGATTACGATGGCGGAATTCGCTCACAGCTTCCTCGATCCGCGCCGCGTGCGAGGCACGGCTGGGGCCGCCACACGCGAACCTTCCTGATGAAACGGCCCGACGATTCCAGAAAATCACCCAGAAAATCAGAGGGCCGCGAGAAAGTTGGCCGCTCTTCGAAGAGCGCCAGTTCGTCGGCCGCAACACTGGAGCATCGGCCGCGTATAGGCCTCGATGCCGCTATCGAAAAGATTATCCCGCACGGATGGACTCTCGCACATTATGACCCGCGGTTACCGCCTGTGTTGTCTACTCCGGCGATGATCGGGATGATGGAGGTCGCAGCGGCCGAGGCTGTGCAGGCTGAACTGCCCGCTGGAGCGATTACCGTTGGAACGCGAATTGAAGTGGACCATTTGAAAGCGGTGCCGGAAGGAACGTCGGTTCGAGCGACCGCTCACCTGACGGAGAACAAGGTACGCTTCATGATTTTCGAGGTGGAAGCGAGGGCCGGCGAGCACGTGATTGGGCGCGGGCGAGTCTGTCGAGCGATTGTTGAGCACGCAAAATTTCACGCACAAGCCCACGCACGGAAGTCCTGATCAAATTCCGAATACGCCGTCGCAGGCGGCATGGTACAGGGGCACGGGCCGCGCAGTTCATCCTATGACAGTCCTACGCGAGGAATAGGAATCGCGTGGTTTATTTCAGTGCGTCGGCACCGACCTGTGCGCATTGGACATCTTGGGCGGAGGTACCGCCGGACATTCCAATAGCGCCGACAATTTTGTCCTCCATCACTATTGGTACACCTCCCTCTAGAGGAACCGCGCCTTCGAGTCCCAAATACCGCATACCATCGCCGCCTTTGGAAACCTGGTCCTGAAACCATTTCGTCGGGCGCTTGAAGAGCGCCGAGGAGCGCGCCTTGCTAATGGCCACCTGGGCGCTTCCGATCTGAGTGTTGTCAATCTTCTCGTAGTAAACGAGCGTGCCATTGGGATCGACGACGGCGAGGGCCATCTTCCAATTATTCTTTCGCGCTTCGGCAATCGCAGCCGCGGCAGCCTTTTTCGCGTTCTCGAGGGAGATAGGCGCGCCGTAAGGATTCGGCATCTGCTGCGCTTTCGCCCCTGCGGCGCAGAGAAGGATCGTCAGGGTCGCTAGGAATTTCACAACGGATCGCGAGGACATGGTTTTTCCTCCTGGTATCCTTCGTAATTGTGCGGTTAAGTGCGTGCCACATAGTGCCGAAGGATCGGTGCGGGAATATATAGCACATAGCGCAACGCGGATGAATACGGAGAAGCGTAAATCGGAAAACAGGCTGCGGATTGTTTGGTAGCTTTGCCCGCCGCTTGACCAGCGCTATTCACAAGCGATACATTCAACGTTGTCCCGAATGATGGCGCTCAGAAGCGCCACGCATTCGCAACACGTGCCGGAGTGGTGGAACTGGCAGACGCGCCGGACTCAAAATCCGGTGGGCTTAACGGCCCGTGTGGGTTCAAGTCCCTCCTCCGGCACCATATCCTTCCAATCGATGCTTCCTGCTCGTTAGCGCGTTTCTAGGAATTCGCGAACTTGCTGACTAACACGTCCTGTTCGTGCATCGGCGAAAAACTTTCGCAGCAACGAATCAATTGAGAAAGCACGTGGTAATAGAAGGTATCGTTGTCGCAATCTTTCATGTCCGCAGCAGAATCCCAAATTGAAATTGCCATGGCCTCCTGGCTGGAGGATTCTTCGCCTCGCAATACCAATAGGACGCGAAATCCTTTTAGCTTGTCGATCGCGGCGGTGAGCGATTGCAGAGTAGCGGTAAATTCGTCGAGCTTGCCGGGACGAATGCGATAGTGTGTGACGCGCGCGACCATGAGGGCCTCCCGATACTTACAGTAAGCTGGCGAGGAGGCGCGATTGTACAGCGGGTCCGCAATGCGGTAAATAATTGAAACAACTTCGAGCGCGCCGGTTTGCTGCCACTCCCGAGACGGAAGCCTTAGAGCGCGACCTGCGTGTGAGCGGAGATCCGAGGCGACGATATTGACTGTGGATTTAGTTGCCGGGCCCGCGAAAAAGCCGAATGGCATTCGGAAGATCAGTATCGGTCTGGCCTGAGGACGCAGGCTCGTTGTCTGCGATTTCTGATTCCTCGGGTGACGAATTACTTTCGCCCGGCGCCAATAGCAAGTTCGTTTCGACGCCGTGCTGCTTGGTGTATAGCTCGAAATAGCGGCCGCCCGTAGCGTAAAGCGATTCGTGAGTGCCTCGTTCGACGATTCGTCCTGCTTCGATCACTAATATCTGATCGGCGCGACGCACTGTGGATAGCCGGTGAGCGATGACAAACGTTGTGCGTCCGCGCATCAGATAGCGCAGTCCTTCCTGGATAAGCGCCTCCGATTCGGAATCGAGGCTCGACGTGGCTTCGTCCAGGATCAAAATCCGCGGGTCTGCCAGAATCGCCCGCGCGATTGAGACGCGTTGCTTCTGTCCGCCGGAAAGCTTCACGCCGCGCTCGCCTACGACCGTGTCGTACTTATTCTCAAATCCTTCCGCGAATTCATCCACGCGCGCGATTCGGCACGCCTCAAGAATTTCATCTTCAGTCGCATCAGGACGCGCAAACGCGACGTTCTCGCGAATCGTCCCATCGAATAAGAACGTATCCTGCAGCACAACCCCAAGTTGCGTGCGGTAGGAATCAAGCCGAACGTGCGCGAGATCGTAACCATCCACGAGCACGCGCCCGCTTGTCGGAACGTAAAACGCAGCAATGAGTCCAATAATCGTGGATTTGCCCGCGCCGGATGGCCCCACGAGGGCCGTGACGGTGCCGGGCGCCGAATCGAAAGTAACGTCATGGAGCACAGGTTTGCCCGTGTCGTAGGAAAAATCCACATGCTCGAAAACAACGGAGCCGATGACACGGTCCAAAACGATTGTCCGGTCGGGATGTTCATCTTCCGGTTTTTCGTTCAATACTTCGCGAGTGCGCTCGAGTCCTGTGATCGCTTCCGTCAACTGCGGGCCGATGGTGATAATCTGCACCAACGGCGCAATCAGCATGCCAAGAAAAATCGTAAACGTGATGAAGGTACCGAGCGTCATCGTCCCGGAGAGAATCTTCTGCGCGCCGAGGAACATGATCACGGCACTAACGAGTCCCATGAGCACCGTGGACGAAAGGCTCATCAGCGACGTCATCGTCAGCGTCTTAATCACATTGTCGAGCAGGCGATGAACACCACCGGCGAAGACTTTGCCTTCGCGCTCTTCTGCGTGGTAGCCCTTCACCACCCGAACGCCGCCCAGCGATTCGGTGAGCCGACCGGTGACTTCCGCATTCAATTTCGGTCGCGCCCGGAAAAGAGGCCGGATGGTCTTGAAGGCTCTGTTTAGCGAGACGGCGAATCCAAGCAAAACGACCGCGGCCACAGACGTCATGCTCGGGCTGATCCGTAGCAGTACGACCAACGCGAAGATCGAAGTCATGATTCCGCCCACGAATTCGATCAAGCCAGTGCCGATCAAATTCCGGACTCCTTCCACATCGCTCATGATTCGCGAGACGAGCACGCCCGTTTTGTTCGCGTCGTAAAAAGCTACCGGCAAGCGGCCGATGTGCGCTTGCACCTTGATGCGAAGGTCAGAAATCATCCGCTGCGAGGATTTGGATAGCAACTGGGTGAGCGCGAACGACGTTACACCCTGCACGAGAGTCGCGCAGACCACTGCCAGGATGATCGGCACCAGCAGCTGTCGCTGATGTTTGCCGATGACGTTGTCGATTAGAAATTTCGTCGAGCCGGGAAGAACGAGGCCGGCGACGCGATTAATGAGCATCAGTGCGAAGCCGAGCGCCAGCACAGCCCGGCGTGGCTCGATAAGCTCCCACACATCCGGCAAGAGCTTCCATGCGTGCTTGGATTTTTCAGGTTTGCTTCGGCCTCGAGGGCCGCGTTCGGCATCCATTCGGCGTTTTTAGTCCTGTTCCTTGGCTGTTGAATCTCGTGGTGCACCCTCTCTACTATACTCTGATGCCGGGCATGGGTAATTTGACCCAACCGGCTGTTGTCGGAAAGCCTTTTGCGACCGCTATGCGGCTGGTGCTAGACTTGGGCATGGCTAGAAACAAACCAAACCGCAAGAAAAAAACCGCCAGAGCCAGTAAGCCGGCACGCAAGACCAAGCCTACATCCCGAGCCAAGATTTCTGTGAAAACAAAGAAATCCGCTGCCCGCAGGCCTCGGACCCGCAGTACCCAACTGACCGAACAACCGACTGCGCAGATTCGCCAGGGAGTGGGATTGGCCGCAGAAGGCGGGCAGTCGGGTGACATTCAGGGACTGTCTGGAGTTGAGGACGTCGATTCTGAAAGCGTTCGAGAGCTGGCAGAAGAGGGGCAGGACTTCGAAGCGGGAATTGTCAGTGGTGTCGAGAACGCGCCTGATCCGGACGTTTCAGAACTAAAAACCCACGAAGTCCCAGAGGATGATGTCCCGGAAGAATACCGCACTCAGGATTAAATCAGGCTGGATCACTTAAGGTTGACTGTCGGGATTTTCCTGGCGCGGCGGCGGAACAATCGGATGCGCGCTCACAGCGACTAGCCCGATCCCGCTCATGAATAAGAAACCGGCAAGTAGCGACGCTAGAGGAAATGCCTGCTCCGCCTTTTGCGCTGCATCGTTTCGCCGGACGTTAGCCGCGTGAACCACCGTTCGTTTCTGCATGACCCGCGCAATATCCTGATGCGCAAATAGAATGATTCCAATGACAGCCAAGATAAGACCTGACATTGTCGAGCGGTTCATGTAAACGGGTCCTTTCGCATCCTCTGTATCGCGGAGCAGGCTTGGAGTCCTGGGCGCTCCGGGCTGCTTTCTTCCCACAACCGTAGAATCGAGATCAGCGCTGCCGGGCAGCCTTGGCACGATCCTCGCGCCGTTCCAATTCGTTTTCTTGGGTCAGCGCTCTCACGAACTCGTCAGCTTCGCGGGCAGCAACTTCCTTGGCGATTCCATAACGCTCCTGCAATCGGCCAATCAGTTGCTCTCGCCTCCCAGCGATAACGTGAAGGTCGTCGTCAGTCAACTTGCCCCACTTTTCGCGGACCTCGCCCTTATACTGTTTCCACTTTCCCTCAAGTTGGTCCCAATTCATTGCTCTAGCCTCCCGGTTCCAGGTGATTGATTCCCATTTTTTCAGCAGAAAGAAGATACTCGGGATCAATTGTTCGGTATCAGCATCGTGTCGCATTCGGTTCATGTGCCGCCTCTGTTTTTCGCTCCACGTATGTGTCAGAGCATTCATCGCGGCTCGCGCTCGCTAGTGCAATGCTTTTGCCAAGCGCAACTTTTCGCGGAAGTGCTTTATTTTATGCGTACTACCCAAGCCTAAGGTTTGCCCTGTACGAAGGTGCCGCGTAATTTGGAGCGGTCACCCGCCCTTTCTTCCTGAGCTACATGGTTTGCTGTAGCTCCTGTTTTACGTAAGCGAGCCTATCGGGCGCATCGTATTTTGAATTTCACCGGCTATGGGCTGTGCGTGGAACGACGTGCAGGTGAACCCGGCCCAAACTTCCACTCATACTTTGGTCGCGACGAACCAGTTTGGGCGCACTACTCTGAGGTCAAAGTGATGGTGCAGTGACTTCCCGAATGGCGGGGCGGTTTCGGTGTTAGTAGTGCGTCCTAGCCGTTGGCGGCTCGCGATAAATTCTTCGGCTCGGGTGTCAGCAGAGGATTGCGCCGCGCTGCTGAGCTTCGCACTCGAGGCGTTCCATCGCAATCGATCGTATCAGCCGGGGTATACGTCGCTTCTCCGTGGCAAGCCCTGCAGCGCAGATTGAACGAGCTGGAGCGCAATTCCGTCAATTCGTTCGGTTCGGATTCTCTCAATTCCTTTTCTTTGCGAACTTGCGATGCCGAAAGCGGAATGGGCTGACGGCAATGAATGCAAAGGACACCGCGGTACTGTTGTTTCTCGGCTTCAGCGATCATTATAACCTCTCGTAGGAAGGGGCCAAGGACATCGAAGAGGCCGAATTCTAGTCTTCTTTCCTGGTCCAGTCCAGCATCAATTTTTGAATAAGACTAGCCTAAACTCATGGCTCGATAATTCACCGGTAATAGTAAGTGTCCATTGTGGCAGGAATGGTGAAGAACCCCAACTCGAATCTCAAGGATTTGTAAGTCCTCTGTCCTCAGAAGCTTTCGACAGATTTGTTTCGTCGCGCGGCTCCGAACTTTCGTCTAACATCCATCCAAGCTACTTAAGCGGGATGGGATGAAGTGCGCCCGGGATTTGCTCCCATCGGCGAACCAGCGGGCCGTTTGGCATTTGCTGCACAGAACCTACCGACCGCGTTTGCGGCGCTGATCGAAATAATGGGCGTGCCCGAGAGCCTGCTCTCTATGGCCGTCGGTTGGCTGGCACGCGAAAACAAAATCACGATCGAGCCGCATTACGGTGACTGCGAAATTGGACTGAAATAGGTCCGCCACACGCAATCAACCGTGCGAACGCAGGGCCGCTTGAATCTGTCTCGCGGCACCAGTAAGATGCTGCCAACTTTCGGTTTGAGGCGGCAACTTGCATTGGGAGCTTTCGATGAAGAGTGAAATTGCCGCAATCTCACCCTTCATTGATCAGTTTATGCTCAAGATTCGGGAATTCCATTGTGATCCAGGCAGTGAATTCGCCATCGAACTCGCGCTCCGGGAGGCGCTGGCAAACGCCGTCCTTCACGGCAATCGCGAAGACTCTAAAAAGAAAGTCCATGTTCGCTGTGAGTGCGAAAAGGACCTAGGCGTTTCACTGGTTGTTCGGGATGAAGGCCCGGGTTTCGATCCGGGCGAGGTCCCGGACCCAACGGCGCCCGAGAATCTGGACGCCGAACATGGTCGCGGTATCCTGTTGATGAAGCAGTTTATGGACGAGATTCACTACGAGCGCGGCGGGACGGAAGTTCACATGCGAAAGCGCCCCTCCACTTAGTATTTGGAAATTGGCCACAGAGGCACGTCTCAACAGATTCTTTCCAACGAATTTGAATTCTCGCGGTATGCTTTCCGCTGAAAATCTAAAGCCAGGGAGGCCCGTCTTGTAGCTCAACGCGCCTTGCCGTCCTGGTGGTCAAATCCGACGGGGGAGACGTGGCGGATGGAAAATCGGACTTTGAACTTGGTATGGACTGCCGCATCACGCGACGCGATTTTCTGAATGGAGTCAGCGTCGCCGTCGGCGCCGCATTTTCCCCTGATTTGAAGTGGCTTGAATCACTGGGAATACCGCAGTCTCCCTTCGCGCCCGAAAAAAGTCCCGATTATTATCCGCCTATTCTGACCGGCATGCGCGGCACCACGGATGCTGCAATGGAAGCCGGCCACGCGCTTCGCGACGGAAAAGTGTGGCCGAACGCGACACCGGATAAGGAACGCTACGACTTAATCGTCGTTGGTGGGGGAATCAGCGGTCTTTCGGCGGCCTATTTCTATCGCAAAAACGCCGGGCCGAGCGCGCGTGTTCTTATCCTCGAAAATCTCGACGACTTCGGTGGCCACGCCAAGCGCAACGAATACCACACGCCGGAGCGGATTCTTCTCGGCTATGGCGGAACGCAGTCGATTGATTCGCTCCATCGCTGGAGCAGCCACGCGCGGGGCCTGATTCAGGAGCTCGGGGTAGAGGTTCAGCGATTTGAAAAATATTTCGACCGGGCTGTCGATCCGACCCCGTCGGAATCGGATTCCGTATTCTTCGACAAAGAAACGTTTGGCGAGGACGTTCTGGTCGCTGATCGCGGCAAGTTGCCGTGGTCAGAATTTTTTGGCAAGGCGCCGCTCAGCGATCAAGCGAAAGAGGATTTGACGCGCCTCTATACCGCAAAAGTCGACTATTTGCCGCACCTTTCGACCTCGCAAAAAAAGGTCCTCCTCGCCAAGACAAGCTACAAAGACTATCTGCTTAAATACGTCAAGCTGCGCGTCGACGCGCTGCCGTATCTGCAGAAGCAAACATACGGCCTCTATGGCGTCGGAATCGATGCAGTTCCTGCCGCCGATCTGGCGGGCTTGAGCTACCCAGGCTTCGACGGAATGGATCTTTCCGGGCCGCCCGGACCGGGGCTCGGCGCAGAGATTACGCAGCGCGACGACGGCGCACCTTACATCTATCACTTTCCGGATGGTAACGCGTCCCTTGTGCGCTTGTTAGTCCGCGCGCTAATCCCCGGCAGCGCTTCGGGCACGACGATGGAAGATATCGTGACCGCGAAAATGAATTATGCGGCTCTCGACGATCCGAAATCCCGCGTGCGTGTCCGCTTGAACAGCACGGTGGTGAAAGCGGCGAACGTCGGGGAGCCAGATAATCCCAAAGAAGTTGAAGTTACTTACGTTCGCGGCGGGCGCGCACACAGTGTGCGTGGAAATGTCTGCATCCTCGCCTGCTGGAACATGGTGATTCCATATATCTGTCCGGACATATCGAGAAAACAAAAAGACGCGCTGGCATATGGAGTTAAGGTGCCGCTCGTGTACACCAACGTTCAGATTCGCAACTCAAGCGCGTTCAAAAAACTCGGCGTGAGAAGAATCAAATGCCCGGGCAGTTTCTTCTCGACGGTCGAGATGGATTATCCCGTGAGCATGGGCGATTACAAATATCCATCCAGCCCGGACGCCCCCTGCGTTTTACATCTGGAAAAAATTCCTTGCGGCTCGGGCGCCACCGCGCGCGACCAGCAAATTGCCGGACGGATGGAGCTGTATCGCACACAGTTCGCTACCTTCGAGCGCAATCTTCGCAGCCAGCTCGAACGTATTCTTTCGCCGGGCGGCTTCGATGCAGCGCAAGATATTCAAGCCATTACAGTCAATCGCTGGCCCCACGGCTACGCATATGAATACAATTCGCTCTTCGATCCGAATTGGCCCGAAAATGAACGTCCGTGCGTGGTGGGACGGCAGCCCTTCGGCAGAATTTCGATTGCCAATTCCGACGCTGGCGCATTCGCTTACACAAGCGCCGCGATCGACCAAGCGTATCGCGCAGTGAAAGAAGTGACTCGCTTCAGCCAAAAGCAAACTTCGAAAGCCGCTGACTAGACGCTATTTCTCGCCCGGCCGCTCGGTTACGGGATTTGCCCCCGCACCCGGCAGCGGCGACTTGCGGCCGCCTGCGGACTCTCCTTCAAGCAAAGCCTGCAAATTAGAATATGCGTAGATCGTTGGCGCGTGATTTTGCATCAGGCCGCCGGTGTCCGCAGTTGGACCATAATTGCTATGCAGATCGTGGCCGAACATCCGGAGCATCGCGACTTGCTGGCCCCGATGATGCGCCGTGTGCGCGATGCGGCGCGTCATTACCCACGCGCGCGACCGCGGCACATCGAAAAATTTGGTTTCTCCTTGCCACCACGCATCGTCTTTGAGGCGTAATGTATCCAAGCGCTTGCCGCTGTCCTCCGTATATCGCCGGATAAATTCGATTCGGGTCTCGGGTTTTGGCAAGGGCTGCGCGCCTACATCGATGCCGAGAATCGTGCGCATCCAGATGTCCTCGCTCACGCACTGATGCACCATCTGCTCATGCACGCTGCGCCCGCGCGGATCGCCGGCTCTCGGGCGTAAAGGCATTTCTTCATCGCGAAACTCGCTCCACGTGCTAACGACTTTGATCCGCTCGGTCTCGTATGTTTCCAACAGAAAGTCATAATGCATCGCGCTCCTCCTCTGCACAAAAAGCGAACTTCTTGTGCAAACTAAGTCCAATTACTTTAGTACGCCTAACACTCTACTTTCGCCTGCCCATTTTCTGCCCAACGGTACAGTTGTTCTCGTCGCCGCACGTCCGCAAACTGAATGCCTTGAACGTTACATACTTGGGACACGAACCTTGGGCTTGGGGCATGCATCGTTCACGACGCTGCTTCCACTCATTCCGCACGCCCGCTGCATCGTCCTGGAGACAACATGATTAACCGACTGGGAGTAATCTTCCTCCTTGTAGGTGCCTCGGCCGCTCTCCCCGCATTCGCGGGCGACAGCGCCACCATGAAGTGCAATACGAATCAGGATCGAATCTGGGTTTACGATTCGCTTAACAGTTTTGACGTTTCGGCTAAACTCAAGTGCGGCGAAACAGTCGAGATCACTGCGCGCGTGAAGGGTTATGTGAAAATCCGCGCCGCCAATGGTACCGAAGGCTACGTGCAGGAGAGTACGTTCCCGGACTTGCCTCCTTTTGTTGATCCGAACGATTCGCAATCGAATGTTTCGATCGCAAAACGAATTGCCCCTCGCGCCGCGACACATCCCGCTGCTACTGCGTCGACGAGCGCCGACAAAGTCTCGACTCCAGCGCCTGTGGCGACGGCGGCTCCAGCATCTGCAGTAACTGTCGCTTCGGCTCCGACTCCAGGGTCGGCGACAGCGCCTGTGGCAACGCCGGCTCCTGCGCCCGCACTGACAGTCGCTTCAGCTCCGGCTTCAGCGACACCACCAGTTTCTGTTGTGCGCACCGCTGCAGTGGCTTCGTCCTCTTCGGTTGCTTCGGCTCCAGCCGTAACGCCATCTCCAGTCGCTCCCGTGACAACCGTAAGCGCTAAATCAACTCCGCCGCCCGTTGCTGCCAAGAAACCAGGTACCGTCGCGAGCACAGCTCCTAGGCCGCAACCCCCAGTGCCCCCGGCACCTGTTTCCGCGCCGCACGCTCCGGCTCTTACGTCCACTTCGGCCAGCACTAGTTCAAAATCGTCTTCGCCAGCCCCGTCCGCAAAAATGGCGAACAGCAAGTCTGCTGCGGCCCCGCCGCAGCCGAGCGGCGCGCATCCGGCACCGACCCCCTCGGTGCCGACGCCCGCCGTCCTGAGCAGTGCAAAACCAGTCGAGACAGCCGCGGCCATTCAGCCGCAACCGTCTCACGAAATCGCGAGCGTTCATACCGTAGCAGCCACGGAGTCGGACGAGTATCCTGATTATCAACCGGAAAACGCTAGCGCCGACCCAGCCTGCCAATTGTTTTTCTCCGCCTACGGACTCTCGCCCGCTCAAGCTAAATGGATCGCACAGAATCGCAAGAAGCAGTTCTCAAGCATCTGCCCGGCACCTGACGTTTCGAAGGTTGACTTCGTTATCATCTTCACGCACGACGTAGACTTCTTCGGTTCCACGCTGCCGAGCGTCGTTCACACAGATCACAACGGGTTTTCGGATTTCAGTCCGATGACCATGATCGATACCGCGCTCGTCCCGATGTCGGAAGCGGACAAATCACGTCGCGAATATGTCTGGGTGTTCAAGATGCAGCGAGGCAACTTCGACCCGGCGAAATTCTCGCCCCGGCGGCGTCCGCAATTCGCGAAGACCGAGTCTCACGCTCCAACACGAACCGTCGAGGAAGCTTTCCGCTACATCGAGAGCGGCGGCACGAATCGATAGCTCGAGGCCGGTCTCAACACATTGGTGCGATACATCGCCGCTGCTGTCACGCCGGATTTCCTCGCGTCTTTTACGTATCTGCTCGAGTCATACCTAGTGGAGCTGGAAGACTTCAAACGGAGAAAAATGTGGTTTAAAGGCTGAATTCTAACGATTCTGCGAGGCGGTAGCGCGCCGATTCGGGTGGAGCGGCTGGGATGAGCCGAATGGTTGGCGCAGCCAACGCAGTACGATCACATTCATTCCCGGCTCATTCGAGGGCACGACGATAGACTGCTCAGTCGACGCGTATTGCGGGGGGAGAGGTTGTCGAAGCCAATGTAACAAATATCCCTTCGTCCGGTGCCAAACGGGCGCTACATCCCTCCACAGGGCTCGCAAAGAGATCTCTGCCCTTGAGAATGCGGCAGACATCCGACGCGCCCCACCTTCGCGCCGCGACGACACGGCAGCTTTAAACCTCGACAATCGGCGTTTATCGAAGACGTCACTCAAAATTGCATGTAGCGCTTCCTGAAAATCATGACTCCGCTCGACCGCCTTGGATTTCAGGGTTGGAGATAGAAAGGTCTTTGGCCAATTGTTTTGGAGCGTCGCGAGTGCGCGACTATTGAGCGAGACTTTCCGCGTCCTTGGTCTCGTCGCACCCTGCTTGATTGTTCGCTGAGCGGTCAATATATGCGTAGTCGACATCGAGTCATCCGACGTGCGGAGTACAGCAGCGTGTTGCGGCACCGCGACTTCCGGTTGGTGATGCGCCATGATTGCCGGCAAGGGCTCAAGAGGCGCAGGGAAGGAAGGCGCGGTAATGGCTTCAGCAGCGCTGGCGACAGGCGGAGGCGCCGCCTGGACGATCGGCAGAGGTGTCATCGCCTCGACGGCGCGCGCTGACGATTCTGTGATAACCACGTCCTGCTGGGGAAGAGATAAAGCGTCTGGGACCCTGCTACGTGCTCGCGGGACGTATTTCTCCTCGTCGAAGTGAAACTCGCGCGCGACCTCATCCAGCACCCTCGCCGGCACCAAGCGCAGATTGCTGGCGTACGCATTGATAAGCGCATGTTCGCACAGCAGGTTCATCACGCGGGGAATCCCGCGCGAATAAGCGTGCACAGCTTCTACAGCTTCAAGTGAGAAAATCGGCCTGCCCGCGGCACCGGCGATCTCAAGGCGCGCCCGAATGTAGTCTCGGGTTTCTTTCGGCGTAAGAGCTGCGGTTTTGCATCGGAGAGCAATTCGTTGCTTCAGCTGGCGGGTTTCGGGCCGGTTGAGTTTTCCCTCGAGTTCCGGTTGCCCAACGAGAACGATTTGCAATAGCTTTTCCTGGGGAGTCTCCAGGTTTAAGAGCATTCGAATTTCGTCGAGCGCGTGAAGAGGTAAGCCCTGCGCCTCGTCTACGATGAGCACCGGGACTTGGCCTTCACGGCAGCGCTCAGGCAGCCATTGTCCCAGGCACATTAGTGCATTGCCTTGCCATCGGGGGTCCGGCCGCACGCCGAAGTCCGCCAGCATAAAATCGTAAAGATGCTTGGGTTCCAGATGCGAATTGAAAATGTACGCAGTCGGCGTCCGGCGGTCACGAAGCCATTCGAGCAACCGCCGGATCAATGATGTTTTGCCGGTGCCAGCTTCGCCGGTGAGGAGGATTATTCCTTCATGCGACCGGACCCCATACTCGAGCGCCTCCCATGCCTCCTGGAGACTGGGGGTCATAAACAGACAGCGAGGATCAGGGCTCACCGCAAAGGGGTTCTCCCGGAGGCCGTAGAAACTAAAGAAGCGAACGTAAGGATTGCTCTGCAAGCTACTCCGATCTTATTAATGGCAAAAAAGCGTTGTTACCACGACGACGACGCAAGATATTAGCTCCCCGCACCTTACGAATTCTATAGGGAATCTCTGGTATGGCGTTAGGCGCCACATTTAGGGGGTCGCAGTACTTACGGTACGCAACCTGTGCCGTATAACTCCGCCCGTATCACGATGCGTTCCATTGTGTTCTTTTCAACTCAGATGTAGAGTCTTCCCAACTCGGGTGTCGGCAGGTTGTCAGCCGCGCTCAGGGAGCCCACCGATGACCATGGAATGCAATATCCGGCACATCAACGACATAACGATCCTCGATCTGAAAGGTCGCCTCAGCCTGGGTGAAGCGCTGGCCTTCGGACCAGGCAGCGATTTAGTGCTAACCGACGCGATTCTTCATCTGGCGGAAAAAGGCTACAAGAAGGTAATCCTAAACCTCGCCGGCGTGAAGTACGTGGATAGCTCAGGTGTTGGCCAACTGGTTGGAGCTCTTACCACTGCGCGGGGCGAGGGCGTTGCGTTGAAGCTAGTGAATCCCGTGAAGCAGGTGAGCGATCTTCTTAGAATGACAAAGCTCTATACCGTATTTGATATCAGGGAAGATGAAAACGCGGCGATCGATTCGTTTTCGAGCAACGCGGTCGCAGGCGCGTAGCTGCCGCTCAAGACTGAAAACTGCGAAGGGCTGCCTGTTCGTCCTGAAAGTCGCTAAAAACCGAATGCAGATTGGTAAGCCGCAGAATTTCCTGAGCGCGAGCGTTCAGATCCACGGCGCGTAAATCTGCATCGTTTTTGCGCGCGGTAAAAACGGAGCGAACCAATTGCCCGATCCCGGAGCTGTCGAGATACGTAACGTTGCGCAGATTCAGGAGGACCCGTTTTCGGCCGTCTCGAAAAAGATCCCGTAGCAATTCGTGAACCGCCTCGCCTTCAATCAGCGTAAAGCGTCCGCTGACGTCCACGATCGTGATGTCACCTACCTGCCGAGTACTGGCACTAAAACTCAATCTGCGGCCCTCCGGGGCTTTGAGCCGTCATTCTATCCCATACCGCTCCTGTTTCCTAAATGCTGAGCGAAGCCCAAATCCTCGAGCGGTTGCGCAAGATTTGTCGTGATCTTGTCGAAGCCACCGAAACAGTCACCTTTGGCCACCCCACATTTCAAGTGAACGGCAAGACGTTCAGTGTGCTCGAAGAATACAAAAGGGAGTTAGGAATCTGCGTGAAGGTTGAAAAGGAGCTGCAGGCTATTTTCCTTGACGAACCGCGCTTTCTGCGCACGCCCTACATCGGGAAGCACGGCTGGATTACGCTGGCGATGTATGCCGCGCCGCTCAACTGGACCGAAATCAAAGCTCTTGTGCATGGCAGCTACCGGCTCAGGATCAAGAGAAGCAACAAAGGCGATATGACGGGTACCTTCTAGGCTGCGATTTCGGCGAGCCATGCATCAAGAATTTTCAGCTGGTCATCCCCAATATCGAGAAAGGCCACGCCCATCCCCATGGCTTCCTGCGCGTAAATAATTTTTCCTTTTGTTGAAAAAGTTCCTAGATCGCGCACAATCTTTAGCTGAATGAAGGTGCCGGGTGGCAGTGTAATCAGAACATCGATGTAGCAGCCTTTGCGGCTGATTTCGGATACGCGTCCGGAGATGCGCGTATCGCTAGCCGGCTCGATTACCTCAACGTGCGCGATAAAACTATATCGCGGCACCGTTCTCTTTTCACGATAAGATTGACCTGTTTGGGACGGCAGGTCGCTTGTTTCGCCCATGGCGGCGCTCCAGTGTTCCTTCAGCTTGGCACAACCGCCAACGCCCAGCGAGACTGCCTTCTCTTTTGTGACGCGTAAGACACCCTGTCCACGCGGACGGGCTTTCATGTAACGCAACCTGGGGATTGATTTCAAATGAGTCGGAAAATTAATACTTATTCTTGACGACTTTGCTGACAAGCCGACATCCGTGTTTGTGCGGTTACCGCCTTCCCGAATCGGGAAGAACACCGTAGCCGTGCTTTCAATACGAAGCATCAAACCTGAAAATTAGAGATTTAGTAAATCCGCGGGTCATTGCGGCATCCGAGAGTACGACCTGAGAGATAATCGTCGGACTGGTTGATTCGCTTCACAAATCGTTCTAGGCTGCGCAAATCGTCATTGTTGTTCGGAATTGAGACTATTCAATGGCTTACGCTCCACGTCCCGGAGATCAGCTTAGAGAGCTTCGAAATCGCCTCGGTATCACTACCAGGGAGGTGGAAGAGCTCAGCCGAAGACTCGCCGAAAGAACGGGCAACGAGGAATATTACATTTCAAACGCTTGGCTGACGCAGCTTGAGAACAAAAACTCGGTCCCGAGCATCTATAAGCTCTTCAGTTTGAGCGTTATCTACCGTTCGACGTTTGCGGATCTTCTTGCGTTCTTTGGAATTGATCTGGGGAATAGCGCTCGCTACCAACTCGATGTTCCGTTAGCCAACACTCATCTTGTCGCATTCGAGACCTCGGATCCGTCAGCCGCTGTCACCTTTCCAATCCGTCTGGACCGCAGCTTTAGCCTGGAAAAGACGAGTCTGGTGTCCCGAGTCGTTGAAGTCTGGGGAGACATTCCGGTTTCGCTGCTTCAGAGCCTGAATGTGCGTCATACGCAATATGGATACATTGGAATGTGCGATTTCACAATGTACCCACTGCTGCGCCCGGGGACATTTGTCCAGGTCGACAGCGAGATCGCGAGTATCCGCCCGTCCGCTTGGCGGACAGAGTTTGACCGGCCAATCTACTTTATTGAACTGCGGGATAGCTATGCGTGTTCTTGGTGTGATTTGACTGGTTCGCAGCTAACTCTCTTGCCCCATCCGCTTTCCGCGTGCTCCGTCCGGCAATTTAGTTACCCGGATGAGGCCGAAATTGTCGGGCAGGTTACGGCGGTGGCTATGCGGCTGGTGTCGGCTCCAGAACCTGTGAGTGTCGGTG